>Ga0070698_100001735_pt1 | contig 24317 bp, 19 predicted proteins | sample KBSK1502metaG_FD_65477 | JGI IMG/M metagenome (GOLD analysis project Ga0070698, IMG submission 65477) | Corn, switchgrass and miscanthus rhizosphere microbial communities from Kellogg Biological Station, Michigan, USA - KBS K1-50-2 metaG | ecosystem: Host-associated > Plants > Roots >... | reverse complement strand
ACCCTCGCGGATCCAGAGGAAGCCGCCGACGCCCTGCAAGACGCGATGATCTCGGCCTTCCGGCGGGCCGGCGGCTTCCGCGGCGATTCGGCGGTCACCACCTGGCTGCACCGGATCGTGATCAACGCCTGCCTTGACCGGCTGCGCCGCAAGGCGGCGCGGCCAACGGCCAGCGGCGCGCCGGAGCGGACCCTGGACAACCTTGCCCTGGGACGGGCCATCCCCGATCCGTCATCGGCCAGCGATACCACGATCGATGTCCATGCGGCGCTGCGCACGCTGCCTGCCGACCAGCAGGCTGCGCTCGTGCTGGTGGACATGCTCGGCTACCCGGTAGCCGACGCCGCGCAGATCCTCGGGATTTCGCCGGGCACCGTCAAGAGCCGTTGCGCCAGGGGCCGGGCCCGGCTGCTGCCGCGGCTCGCACACCTGCGCAGGGCCGCCGAGCCAACAGCAGGGAACCGATCAGCCGCCGGGAACGTCTCACCAGCGCAGGGAGGGGGTGATGGCCAGCCATGACCCGGCATGTCGGCGCAACGGCGCTCGCCAGGTACCACGAGGGGGACTTCGGCAGCAGGAAATCCGCGCGAATCCGGGCACATCTGGCGGCCTGCCCTCGCTGCGCGGCCCTGGACACCGATCTTGCCGGGGTGACCATGCGGCTGGCCAGGGCGCCTGCCCCAGCGATGCCGGACCAGGTCACTACCCGGATCCAGGCAGCGCTCAGGGCCGAGGCAACCGGGGCGCCGGCCGGCGCCCCGGCCGGGCCAGGAACGACCCCGCGGTCCGCTGAGGCAGCGCAGCACCGCCGGTCCCGGCATGCCGCAGGCAAACCCGCCCGCTGGCGGCGCTGGCGCCTGCCCGACCTGCGGTCGCAGGTCGGGAGGCGTGCCCTCGGCGCCGCGGCGGCTGCCGTCGTAATTGCCGGCAGCGTATACGGGCTCGCCCAGCTCGCGTCTGCCGGCCAGCCGGCGCTCAGCTCTGGTGCTGCGACCGGGGCCGGCTCCGCCGGAGCCGAGCAGAACGGGCCGGTCCAGCTCAGCGGGCCCTCGGTGCAGTATCGCCGGGCCGGGCAGCCGGCCAGTTTCACGCCGGTCTCGACCAACACCAATTTCCGGCAGCGGCAACTCGCGTCCCAGGTCAAGAGCGCGCTACTGCGCTCAGGCAGCAACCTGCCCGCTAGCGCGGGTGCTAACGCCGCCAGCCCCCCTAGGCCGCAGTCCAGGCACGCAAGCGGCGGGAAGCAATCGTTTGCCGGCATCGCTGTCAAGGCGCTGCAGGGGTGCGTTATGCGGGTCTCCGCAGGCAGGAAGGTGCTGCTCGTCGATGTGGACCGCTATCAGGGCAGGCCGGCCACGGTCATCGTGCTCGCTGGACCCGGTGGCGGCACGAGCGGCGCGCAGATCTTCGTCGTCGGGCCTGGCTGCTCGGCCTCGGACAGCGATCTGATCACGCAGGCCAGCCTGCCCGGCGGCGGCTGAGTTCACGGTCAGAGGGAATCTCCGGGCCCTAGGATCGGTTGACGCCTGTGCAACGAGAGAAGGGCGGTCAGACGGTGACCGAGGTTCGGGATGTCGTCATCATCGGGTCGGGGCCGGCCGGTTACACGGCGGCCTTGTATGCGGCCCGCGCGAGGCTGAGCCCGCTGTTGTTCGAGGGCTCGGTTACGTCGGGTGGCGCCCTGATGAACACCACGGACGTCGAGAATTTCCCCGGCTTCCCCGATGGCGTGCTCGGGCCGGACCTGATGGACGCGTTCCGCAAGCAGGCCGAGCATTTCGGCGCGGAACTCGTCGCTGACGACGTGACCGAGGTCGACCTGACGGCGAACCCGAAGGTGATCCGGGCAAGCGGCGACACGTTCCTGGCGAAGGCAGTGATCATCGCGACCGGGTCAAGCTACCGCGAGCTCGGCATCCCCGGGGAGAAGCGGCTTTCCGGGCATGGCGTGTCCTGGTGCGCCACCTGCGACGGCTTCTTCTTCCGCGACCAGGATATCGCCGTGGTCGGCGGCGGTGACTCGGCGATGGAGGAGGCCACGTTCTTGACCCGCTTCGCGCGCTCGGTCACGGTCATCCACCGTCGCGACGCGCTGCGGGCCTCGAAGATCATGCAGGACCGCGCGCTGGCGAACCCGAAGATCCGGTTCGCCTGGGACAGCGAGGTTACCGAGGTGATCGGTGCGGACCGGGTAACCGGCCTGCGGCTCCGCGACGTCAACACCGGAGCGGAGAGCACGCTCGAGGTCAGCGGCATATTCATCGCCATCGGCCACGACCCGCGCAGCGAGCTCTTCACCGGTGTGCTCGAGACTGACGCCGAGGGATACCTGCTGGTGGACGAGCCGTCTACGCGCACTGCCATCGAAGGCGTCTTCGCGGCCGGGGACGTGGTCGACCACACCTACCGCCAGGCGGTGACCGCCGCGGGGACCGGCTGCGCCGCGGCGCTGGACGCCGAGCGCTGGCTTGCCGACGCCGAGTCCTGAAGCCGCGAGTCCCGATAATCCGCAACATCTAGCAGCATGAAAGGAAGTCCGCATCGTGGGCGCAACCAAGAAGGTGACCGACGAGAGCTTCGAGCTCGACGTACTGAAGAGCGAGAAGCCAGTCATCGTGGACTACTGGGCCGAGTGGTGCGGTCCCTGTCGGCAGGTCGCGCCGGTTCTGGAGGAAATCGCCAGGGAGCACGCCGACAAGATTGACGTCGTCAAGCTGAACGTCGACGAGAACCCGGTGGTCTCGCAGCGATACGGGATCATGAATATCCCGACGCTCAGCGTGTTCTCCGGCGGCGAGGTCGTCAAGGAGATCGTCGGCGCGAGGCCGAAGTCCGCGCTGCTGCGCGAGCTGGCGGAGTTCATCTGAGCTTGCCGCCAGCTCCGGCGGAGTCCGGGCGGGCGTGACGTGCTGCCCTTGGCGGAAGTGCCTAAGCCAGCCGGAACGCTCGCTCCGGGCTCATCGAGCCGAGCAGCCGCTCCAACGCGACCTCCACGTCTTCCCGCCACGACAGGGCGGTCTTCAGCTCGAGCCTCAGCCGCGGGTAGTGGGCATGCGGCCGCACCGTCTTGAACCCGACGGCCAGCAGGTAGTCCGCGGGAACCACGCATGACAGGCCCTGCCAGCGCAGGTCACCGAATGCCTCGATGGCCTTCACGCCCCGCCTGGTGAGGTCCTTGGCCATTCCCTGGATGAGCATCCGGCCAAGCCCGCCGCCGGCGAAGTCACCGAGCACATGCGCTGTCATCAGCAGGACGGCGTCCGCGCTGACCGGACTGGTGGGAAAGGCCACTGACCGCGGGACATATTGCGGCGGCGCATAGAGCATGTATCCCGCTGGGATGCCATCGACGTAGATGATCTTCCCGCAGCTTCCCCACTCCAGCAGAACCGAGGAGACCCATGACTCCTTCTCCAGGGCGGAGTCCCCGGTCTCCTCCGCCCTGGCATGGCTCACCGGATCAAGCTCCCAGAACACGCAGCGGCGGCACTTAGGCGGCACGTCATCGAGATTGTCCAGGGTGATACTGGCAAGACGACGCGACACCTGACGCTCCTGTAGTCGTGACAGCGGTCGTGCCGACTTCGATGCCAGTTCTGGCAGCCCGCTGGCTTACCGGCGTGGCCCGGCCCGGCCCGTCATCGCATATCGTACCCATCCCAGGCCTAGCCCGCCGACGGTGATCGCTAAGCTCGGCTGATGGCTGCCTACCGCAAGAGCTTCGGGAGCGACAACCACGCGGGCGCGCACGATTCGGTCCTGCGCATGATCGGTGCCGCGAACGAGGGCCGTTTCCCCGCGTATGGCGGCGATCCGTGGACCGCACGGGTAACCGAGCAGTTGCGCGGCCTGTTCGGCGCCCGCGGCGGGGTGTACTTCGTTTTCAACGGCACGGCCGCCAACGTGCTCGGGCTGAGTCTCCTGATCCGGCCGTTCGAGGCGGTCATCTGCGCGGAGAGCTCTCATCTCAACGTCGACGAGTGCGGCGCCGCCGAGCGGGTGCTTGGCAGCAAGCTGCTGCAGGTCCGGGCACCAGACGGAAAGCTGACGCCGGACCTGGTGGCAAGCCGGCTTGCCGGGCGCGGGGATGAGCACCGGGCGCAGCCGCGCGCGGTCGCCATCGCCCAGGTGACTGAGCTTGGCACCTGCTACACGATGCGGGAGTTGCGGGATCTCGCCGAATTCTGCCGGGCTAGCGACTTGCGGCTGTACCTGGACGGCGCGCGGCTGGCCAATGCCGCAGCCCATCTCGGCTGTCAGCTCGGTGATCTCGCGGCTCAGGTTGACGTGCTCAGCTTCGGCGGCACCAAGAACGGCGCGCTCGGCGCGGAGGCCGTCATCGTGATGAACCCCGAACTCGGCGCCGAGACGCCCTTCCAGCGCAAGCAGCAGATGCAGCTGGCGTCGAAGATGCGCTACCTGGCTGCCCAGTTCGCCGCGCTGCTCGAGGACGAGCTGTGGCGCCGCAGCGCCAGCCGGGCCAATGCGATGGCCGCGCGGCTGGCCGAGGGGGTCAGCGGGCTGCCCGGGGTGGCACTGCGCTATCCGGTCGATGCCAATGCCGTGTTCACGGCACTGCCCGCCGGCTACATCGGGGCCCTGCAGCGCGACTGGGATTTTCATGTCTGGGATTCCGCCGAGAACGTGGTCCGCTGGATGACGGCGTTTGACACGACAGAGGCTGACGTAGATGCCTTCGTCGCCGCGGTGCGCACGGTGGCGGTCGGCTGACGGCCAGGCGGCGGCCGCGGTCCGGCAGGCAGCGGCGGTCCGGCAGGCGGCGGCGGTCCGGCAGGCGGCGGCACCGTTTCACGTGAAACCTGATTCCCGCGTGCCCGGTCAGGCGCTGCGGGACTGCGCGCTGCGGGCTGCGCGCCGCCGGACGGGGCGCTGCGGGGAGTATGCGCTGCCGGACTATGCGCTCCGGGACGGGGCGCTCCGGGACTGGGCGCTCCGGGACTGCGCGCTGCCGGGCTGCGCGCCGCCGGACGGGGCGCTGCGGGACTGGGCGCTCCGGGACTGGGCGCTCCGGGACGGGGCGCTGCGGGACTGGGCGCTGCGGGACTGGACGGCGGCGTCCGGCGACATCGCGGCCACGATTCTGGCCAGGTCGTCAAGCGAGGCGAACTCGACCACGATCTTCCCCTTACGCTGGCCGAGTTCCACCTTGACCCGGGTCTCGAACGCATCGGACAGGCGGTCGGCGAATTCCCGCAGGACTGGCTCGGCCGGCGGCCTGGCCGGCGCCTGCCGGGGCGGCCGCGCGGGTTGCGCGCCGACCGCTACGATCTCCTCTACCGCGCGGACCGACAGCCCCTCGGCCACAATCCGGCGGGCCAGCTGTTCCTGGGCAGCGGCGTCCTGCACGGCCAGCAGAGCCCTGGCGTGACCAGCGCTCAGCACCGCGGCGGCGACCCGGCGCTGGACGTCAGGCGGCAGCTGGAGCAGCCGCAAGGTATTCGAGATGTGCGGCCTTGACCGTCCCACCCGCCGGGCAAGCTCCTCATGCGTCGCGCCGAAGTCATCGAGCAGCTGCTGGTAGGCCGCCGCCTCCTCGAGCGGGTTCAGCTGCTCCCGGTGCAGATTCTCGATCAGCGCATCCCGGAGCAGGTCATCGTCCGTGGTATGCCGGACGATCGCCGGGACGTGCGCCAGCCCGGCACGCTGACAGGCCCGCCAGCGCCGCTCCCCCATGACGATCTCGTAGTGCCCCGGCATGATGGCACGGACGACGACGGGCTGCAGCAGGCCCACGGCGCGTATCGAGTCAGCCAGTTCTTCGAGCGTGTCCTCATCGAATACCTGGCGCGGCTGGCGGGGGTTCGGCGTGATCGCCCCGGTCGGCACCTCGTCGTAGTAGGCACCGGCCCGGTCGGCCGCTTCCGCGCCCGGCAGGGTCGCGGGCATGTGCTCGCCGGCCGCCATCTGGCCGGTCACCGGGTCCGCGGGCGGCGCTGTCGGGATCAGGGCACCGAGTCCCCTGCCCAGTCCCCGCTTCTGCTGCGGCATTGCCACGCCTCATTCTCCGGATCGGGTCGGCCCGCGGTTAGCGGCGGCATCCATCCTGTCAGCCGCCGCCCGGCCGCATGCGCTATCCGCGGTAGCGGCGCGGCCAGCGAGGGCAGCGCCTCACCGAGCGGCTGGGACACCCCGGTACGCCATCTCGCGCGCGGCCTCCAGGTAGGCCACCGCCCCGCTGGAGCCCGGATCGTAGGTCATCACCGACTGCCCGTAGCTTGGCGCCTCGGACACCCGCACGCTCCGCGGTATCACGGACTCCAGGACGATGCCGCCGAAGTGCTCCCGCACCTCGTCGGCCACCTGCGACGCCAGCCGCGTCCTGGCGTCGTACATCGTCAGCAGGATGGTGGTCACGGCAAGTACCGGATTGAGGTGGCTCTTGACCAGGTTCACGGTTCGCAGTAGCTGCTCGAGCCCTTCGAGCGCGTAGTACTCGCACTGGATCGGGATGAGTACTTCAGGGGCGGCAACCAGTGCGTTCACCGTCAGCAGGCCGAGCGACGGCGGGCAGTCAATGAAGATGTAGTCCAGATCCGAGGTGTTGTAACCGCTCAGCGCGCGGCTGAGCCGGGATTCGCGCGCCACTAGCGGGACGAGTTCGATTTCCGCGCCAGCCAGGTCAATGGTCGCCGGCGCGCAGTACAGCTGCGGTATTCCCTCGACCGGCCGGACGATCGCCGTCAATGGCCGGTCATCGACCAGCACGTTGTAGACGGACGGGATTCCGGTGTGATGATCGACATCCAGCGCGGTTGATGCATTCCCCTGCGGGTCAAGGTCCACGACAAGCACCCGGCAACCGTGCAGTGCGAGGCAGACCGCCAGGTTCACGGCCGAGGTGGTCTTACCGACCCCGCCTTTCTGGTTCGCGATCGTGATGATCCGGCAGGCAGCAGGCCGTGGCCAGGCGGGACCGCCAGACCTCGCCACGAGCGCGGCCCGGGCGGCGCGCGCGATCGGCGTGTCGGCGGCTGCCTGCCTGGCCGCCGGGATCGCCATATCGGCATCGCCGTCCTTGCCGCGATGTGCGCCGATCGGCCCGGCATCACCGCCGGGCCCGCGTCCGGTGCCGGGCCGGGCGCCGTTGCCAGGCAGCCCTTCGCTACCTGAGCTTGCCCGCGCTCGCGCCGGGTCGTCTGTCATGTCGGTCTCGCCCTCTCGCGTTCGCGCGGTGCCGTCTGGATTACCGGCCGCGCTGGTTTCACGTGAAACCTCTGCAGACTGAACATCCATGACCGGCCGCACGGGGACTGGCTGATCCCGCACCTCGGGCCGGGAGGGATCCGGATCGTGCCCCGGCCGCCGCCGCGCGGGTGCCGGGTGGGGCTGGCCGGGCACGTCACCCGGCCAGCCGAGCCCGGCCAGGTCCGTGCCGTGCGCCGGGACCGGCCGCGGCGGCCGCGCCAGCCCGGCCTGGCCAGCGGCAGCCGCGCCGCTGCCCGCATGATTCGTCGCCGCCGGATCCCGCCCGGCAGGCTGCACCGGCCATCCCAGGCCAGGCACGGACGCCATCATCATGCTCCTCTCACACCGCGATTAGCAGCCCCGCTATCCTGTCCGCGCTCCCGCATCCGTCCGCGCCGCTGCCGCACTCCCGGCTGCGGCGGCCATGGCCGGCCGGGCACCGGCTGCCGTCAGCCGCCGCCCCGGCGGCCGCGATTGCGGCCAGGTGGCACACGGCGCGGCCGCCCGGCAGCATGGCCGGCCGGGCCGCCGGCCCGGGCGGTCCGGTCATCGGCGGCGGCAGGCCGCCGGCCCCTGCTCCGCACCTGCCCGACGGTGAACCTGACCACTGTCGCAGCCGGATCGACCTTACCTTCTCCGGCATGCAGAACCCGTACGTCCCGCGCGCCCAGGCGGCCAAGCACCGGCCGTGCGCGGCTCAGCTCCGCCTCCGCTCCGGCGCCCTTGATCGCGAGGACCACGCCGCCCGGATTCGTCAGCGGGATCGCGAGACCCGCCAGCTTGTACAGGGGCGCCACCGCGCGGGCGGCTACCACGTCGGCAGACAGCTGGCCGGCCAGTTCCTCGGCCCTGCCCCGCCGGACTTCGGCATTGCGCAGGCCCAGGATCTGGACGCATTCCGCAAGGAAGGCCGCTCTCCTGGCGAGCGGCTCAAGCAGCGTGACCGTCACGTCCGGGAGCAGCATCGAGAAGACGATGCCGGGCAGCCCGGCACCAGAACCGAGGTCGATGAGCGTGCAGCCAGACGGCACCAGCCCGGCGACCACGGCGCAGTTGAGCAGATGCCGGTGCCATACCCGCGAGGCCTCTGCCGGGCCGAGCAGCCCGCGCTGCACCGCGGGCCCGACGAGCAGCGCGGCGTAACGCTCGGCCAGGCCAAGCGCGGGCCCGAAGATCTCGGCCGCCACTCGCGGCGCAGCCGGCACTGCAGCCGCCAACGGCACGCCTGGCACCGCCGACGTGGTCCCCGCGTCGTCGGGCCTGGGCATCGGCAGCGCACCTGATTTCCCGGCCGCCAGCCAGCCGGCCGAATCCTTGCGTACTCCTGCGAGCGCCCTGGCCACCAGGCCGGCCACCGGCCGGGAAGGCGTCGCCCAGGCGGCAGCGTTACGGCAGCACCACCACGCGTCGATCCGGCTCCTCGCCCTCGGACTCACTGCGCAGCCCGGCTGCCGCGACTGCGTCGTGCACGACCTTCCGCTCGAACGGGTTCATCGCGGCAAGCTTCTTCGCGACGCCGGTGCGCCGTACCTCGTCCGCCGCCGCCCGGCCCGCCTCGGTCAGCTCGGCCCGGCGCCGCTGCCGGTACCCGCCGACATCCAGCATGATCCTGGTCCGTGCGCCGGTCTGCCGGTGCACGGCGAGCCTGGTCAGCTCCTGCAGCGCCTCAAGCACCTCGCCGCGGGGGCCGACCAGCTCGTCAAGCGTCGCCCCGACCACGGAGACCAGCGCCCGGTCGCCTTCCACGTCCATGTCGATGTCGCCATCCAGGTCGGCAACATCGAGCAAGCCCTCTACGTAGTCCGCCGCGATCTCACCTTCCAGCTCGAGATCCGCCAGGTCCAGTCCGGCGCCCTCGGCCGCGGCCGGCGGATGCGCTGCCGCGCCCTGGGCCCCGGTCGCCTCGCCCGCTGGCGGCGCGGCCGTGTCACCGGCGACCGCCTGCGCCGGATGCTGCCCGGCGGCATCTCCGTACGGCTCGGCGACCGCGTTCTCGCCTTGACTCACTACCGGGCCCTCCTACTGTCGGGTCGATCTCTCCTGGCAGCGCGGCGATCCCGGCTGCTGGCCTAACGCTTGCCCGAGCGCTTGCTGCGCGACTGCCGCTGCCGCTGCTGCCTGACGAGCTTAACCTCGGGTGCCTCGGCCTGCGGCTCCGGCTCCGGCCGGGCTCTGCCCAGCCTGCGGAGCATTCCGCCGGCACCGCCTGCGTTACCCCCGCCATCAGCGCTTTTGCCGTTAGCGGACGGCCGCGCCGGACTAGCGGGCTTGCCCCGCGGCGATGGCTGAGACGATGTCTGACCGGTCCGGCCCGGCTGTCTTCCCGCGCCCTGGCCGGAGGGTTTCCCCGCGGCCTGGCCCGGCTGCTTGCCGCCGCGGGCGGGCGGGCGGCCGGGCGGGCGGGCGGCCTTGCCTGCCCCACCCGGCGCGCGGCCAGGTCCGGTCGCGCGGGATCCCGCCGACCCGTTCGGCTCTGCCGCTGGCCGCAGCGCAGGGGATGCCGTCCCGGCAATGGTCCCGGCGCCAGCGCCCGCCGCAACTGGCTGCGGGTATCTCATGAACAGCACGTACTGCTGCCCGAGCGTCCAGAGGTTCGTCGTCACCCAGTACAGGACGAGACCGAAAGGCCAGTACAGGCCGGACAGCGCGAAGAACGGCATGATGTACGCCATGTACTTCTGCGACTGACCCATCGGGTTGTCCGGGGTGGCCGCGGGCATCATGCCCCGCTTCATGCTCTGCCGTACCGTGAGATAGGTGGTCACCATGCTCACCACCACGGTCAGCAGGATGACGATCCGCACGTGCAGCGGGGTGCCGGCGGACAGGAACTTGTCTGCGATCGTCACGCCCAGGATCTTCGCGTGCTGAGCACTGGCCACCATCGCATGCGTCATGCCGTACTTCGTTGGCTGACCCGGCTGCCACTCGGCGATCGCCCTGAGCACGCTGAACAGCGCGAAGAACATCGGCAGCTGGGCGGCAACGGGGAGACAGCCCATCAGCGGGTTGACGCCCGCCTCCTGGTAGAGCTTCATCATCTCCTGGTTGAGCGTCTGCTTGTCGTTCTTGTACTTCTTGCGCAGCACGGTCATCTGCGGCGCGAGCGCGGTCATCCGCCGGGTGGTGTGCATCTGCTTGATGAACAGCGGCACCATGAGCAGCCGCATGAAGACCACAAGCAGCACGATCGTCAGCGTCCAGGTCCATCCGCTGCTATCGCCGAAGACCGGGCTCGCCGCGCCGTAGATGCGCGAGAGCACCCACGCGACCGCGTCGTAGAGCGGGTTAAGCGGGTTCACCAGCTAGCTCCCTTGTGATCTCATCGAGACTGCCGGCTCGCTGCCCTGCCGCGTCAGTTCCGGCTTGCGGGCCGGCACCGGGTCAAGGCCACCGGAGTGAAACGGATGGCACCGGCTCAGCCGCCGTAGCGCGAGCCAGCCGCCACGCAGCGCGCCGTGCGTCTGGACCGCCTCCAGGGCGTAGGCGCTGCAGGACGGAAAGAACCGGCACCGCGGGGCAAGCAGCGGGCTGATGAAGCGCCGGTACCCGCCGATCAGCGCGGCCAGCATCCGGGCCGCGGCCGATGGCCGGTCCCTGGTCTCCCGCCGTCTTATCGTCACCGACGCAATGCCTCACCCTGCCGCCGCAGCAGTATGCCGAGTACCAGGTCGAGCTCGGCGGCGAGATCCGCCTGGCGTGCGGTCGACGCCCGGGGATTGGCGCGTACCACAAGCAGGCTACCTCCAGGAAGCGACCCTAGGTACCCACGGGCCAGATGGCGGAGCCGGCGGCGGACCCGATTGCGCACTACCGCCGTGCCGACGCCACGGCCTACCACGAAGCCCACCCTGGGCGGATCATCACGCCCGGGGCGGATCAGCAGGTGACCGGTAAGCAGCGTCCGGCCCGCGCGGCGGCCGCCGCGGACGGCCTCGGTGAACTCCGCACGCCGCCGCATCCTGGCCGCCGCCGGAAGCATTGCCGATCACCGCGGCCGGGGGTAGCGGCGCGGGTCAGACACTGACCCGCGCGCGGCCCTTGCGGCGCCGTGCGGCGAGGACGGCGCGCCCGGCCCTGGTGCGCATGCGTAGCCGGAACCCATGCGTCTTGGCGCGGCGTCGGTTGTTCGGCTGGAACGTGCGCTTGCTCACTGAGGCTCCAGATACGGTGCAGGTACAGATACGGTGCAGGTTTGCGGACGGTGATCTGCCGGCCCGCCAAGCCCCGGCCCGCTTCAGCACAGCCGAAATCAGCGCCGGGTGACCGGACCAATGAACGTTACGCGCACCGGCCAGTCCCGGTCAAACGGGCCGTCCCGCGCCGCCCGGCAGGGACCGGCCCGCTAGTCCGCGCCGCCCGGCAGGGACCGGCCCGGGCCGGCTGCCGCCCGCCCCGCTAGTCCGCGCCGCCCGGCAGGGACCGGCCCGGGGCCGGCTGCCGCCCGCCCGCCGCGGTGCAACAAGGCTATTTGCGCCGCGCGCGCCTGGGCCGGGCCTTAGGCTGTGGACAACGGTCCAGGGAGGCGGGTCCCGGGGCCCCGGCCAGCAGCGGGATAGCGGGCCGGCCGACGGCAAAGGAGCGGCCACCGGGCGGAATGCGACGTGCACAACCTGTGGAAAAAGCTGTTGATCACATGTGGGGGCTGACGCGAGATGAACGGTCGATGAGCGAAGCAGACCTCGCGGAGGTGTGGGCCCGGTCCCTCGACGAACTCGCGGAAATGCACATCGAGCCTGCTCAGCGGGCCTGGCTGCGGCTAACAAGGCCGCTCGGGCTGGTGGAGAATACGGCACTGATCGCGACCCCGAATGAATTCGTGAAGGAACAGCTTGAGACCAGGCTCCGGTCGCTGATCACGAACGCACTGTCCAGGGAACTCGGCCGCAGCATCCAGCTGGCCGTTACCGTCGATCCGGCCGTCATCTCGGCGATGCCCATGACCACGGCCGGACACGAGCACCCGGCGCCCGCCGCGGCTGGCAGCCCGGAGCCGGCCATGCCGATGGACCACCGGATGCCCGATCTCGACGGCGGCCGCGGCATGGCCCGCCACGGGCAGGCGATCGGCGACCAGGCGGCGGGCTCCCTGGGGCCGCCGCCCAGGATCGGCATTGACGGCAGGCGGGCCCAGGAGCACGAACTGGCCGGCGGCGGGATGGATCCGGTCACCGGCAGGCCACGGTCACCGGCCATCCCCGGCCAGACCGCGGCTGGCCAGGGGGCGCCGCGACCCGGGCAGGCAAGGCTGAACCCGAAGTACACCTTCGAGACGTTCGTTATCGGGTCGAGCAACCGGTTTGCGCACGCCGCGGCTGTCGCTGTCGCCGAGGCGCCGGCGAAGGCATACAACCCCCTCTTCGTGTACGGCGACTCCGGGCTGGGCAAGACGCATCTGCTGCACGCCATCGGCCACTACGCGCAGAGCCTTTACCAGGGCGTCCGGGTGCGGTACGTCAGCTCGGAAGAGTTCACCAACGACTTCATCAACATGATCAGGGACGGCAAGCAGGACGGGTTCCGGCGTCGTTACCGCGACGTGGACGTGCTGCTCGTGGACGACATCCAGTTCCTGGAGAACAAGGAAGGAACTCAGGAAGAGTTCTTCCATACCTTCAATACCCTGCACAACGCGAGTAAGCAGATCGTGATTTCGAGTGATCGCGCGCCCAAGCGGCTGGTCACCCTGGAGGACCGGCTGCGGAGCAGGTTCGAATGGGGACTGCTCACCGATGTCCAGCCGCCCGAGCTGGAGACCCGCATCGCTATCCTGCGTAAAAAAGCGGTGCAGGAGGGCCTTAACGCGCCGCCCGAAGCACTGGAGTACATCGCGAGTCGCATCTCCACGAACATCCGCGAGCTTGAGGGTGCGCTGATCAGGGTCACCGCATTCGCCAGCCTCAACCGTCAGTCCGTCGACCTGCAGCTGGCCGAGATCGTGCTGAAGGATCTGATTCCCGAGGCGCAGGGACCGGAGATCACGGCCGCCACCATCATGGGCCAGACCGCGTCCTACTTCGGGCTTTCCATCGACGACCTGTGCGGGACTTCCCGGTCACGGGTCCTGGTCACCGCCCGGCAGATCGCCATGTACCTGTGCCGTGAGCTGACCGATCTGTCCCTACCGAAAATCGGGCAGCAATTCGGCGGCCGCGATCACACCACCGTGATGCACGCCGACAGGAAGATCCGCTCCCTGATGGCTGAGCGGCGGTCCATCTACAACCAGGTCACCGAATTGACCAACCGCATCAAGCAGCAGGCCCGGTCCGGGTGAACGGTTACATAACAGCGCCGCACGCGACAATCAGTGCGCACAGGCTGTGGACAAAGCTGTGGACGCGCTTGGGACAAGCGGAGGACAACCCCATCCGGCCGGGGGGTAACCGCGCGGTAAATGGCGGGGGGCGTGCCGGTATCCACAGCGGCCGCCCGCCGGGCGAGCCGCCTGGCACAGTCGCTGTGGATGCCCGCACCCGCCCTGACCTGCGGCGGCGGCTGATGTCCCCAGTGTCCACCGACCCTATGACTACTACGTTCCGCTATTTCGCTGAGATACCAAGTACCAAGCAGGCAAGCCGGGAGCTGACCCCGGCGGCCCGCTGAAACGTCCCGAGAACGGGAGGCAGCTTCCTGTGAAGATCGGTGTAGAACGCGATGTCCTGGCCGAGGCGGTGGCATGGACCGCGCGCGCGCTCCCGGCCCGCCCGACTGTCCCGGTGCTGGCTGGCATGCAGCTGCAGGCCGGATCCGAGCTCACGCTGTCCAGCTTCGACTACGACGTGTCGGCGCAGGCACGGGTGCCGGTGACGACGGAGGAGGAAGGCAGCGCGCTGGTCTCCGGGCGGCTGCTCGCCGAGATCAGCCGTAGCCTGCCAAGCCGGCCGGTCCAGATCGCCGCGGACGGCACCCGGGCGGTCCTTACCTGCGGAAGCTCCACCTTCACGCTGCTGACCATGCCTGCCGACGAGTACCCGGCCCTGCCGGAGATGCCGCCTGCGGTCGGCTCGGTGGGCAGCGATGCGTTCGCCTCCGCGGTGAGCCAGTCGGCGACAGCGGCAGGCCGGGACGACACGCTGCCTGCCCTTACCGGGGTCAGGATCGAGATCGAGGGTGACGCCATCACGCTGGTCTCGACCGACCGGTACCGGCTGGCCGTGCGCGAGCTGCGCTGGTCTCCGGCGCGGCCTGACATCTCCGCGGCCGTGCTCGTGCCAGCCAGGGCGCTGGCCGAGACCGCCCGGTCGCTGACCTCGGGCGCGGAGGTATCAATCGCGCTCGCGTTGCCCGGCGAGGCCGGATCCGGCGGCGACGGCATGATCGGCTTCGAGGGAGCCGGGCGGCGCACCACGACCAGGCTGCTCGGCGGCGAGTTCCCGCGGTACCAGGCATTGCTCCCGACGCACGTCAACTCGGTCGCCGAGATCTCCACCGGCCAGCTGGCCGAGGCAGTCAAGCGGGTGGCGCTCGTCGCCGAGCGGAACACCGCGGTGCGGCTCGCCTTCACCCCCGGCCAGCTCGTCCTCGAGGCGGGGACCGGGGACGAGGCGCAGGCGGTGGAGATCCTGGAGGCGAGCTACGAGGGCGACGACCTGTCGATCGCCTTCAACCCGCAGTATCTGCTGGACGGCCTGGCCGCGATCGACTCCGACACGGCCAGGATCTCGTTCACCGAGCCGGGCAAGCCGGCCCTGATTACCGGCAAGCCCGCGCCCGACGGCCAGCCCGATTACCGGTACCTGCTGATGCCCATCCGGCTTGGCGGATAGGCGCGGACAGGTATGGCCGGGCGCACGGCCGTCAGGTCCGCTGACACGGTCGGCCAGTAGTCTGCACGTCGTGCACATCACCCGGCTCGCGCTGACCGATTTCCGTTCTTTCGCATCGGTCGGCCTCAGCCTCGCGCCCGGCGTGAGCACGTTCATGGGAGCCAACGGCCAGGGCAAGACTAACCTGGTGGAGGCCGCGGCTTACGTCGCGACGCTGGGCAGTCACCGGGTCGGCAGCGACGCGCCGCTGGTCCGCCGCGGCGCCGAGCGCGCGATCTTGCGCGCGATGATGACGGCGGATGCCAGGGACAGCCTGGTGGAGATCGAGATCAACCCTGGCCGGGCGAACCGGGTCCGGCTGAACCGCGTCCCGCTGTCCCGCCCGCGCGAAGTGCTCGGGACACTGCGCTGCGTGCTCTTCGCACCCGAGGACCTGGCGGTGGTCAAGGGCGATCCAGACCAGCGCCGCCGCTACCTTGACGACCTGCTGGTCGCGACCGCGCCGCGGTACGCGGGCAGCAGGGCCGAGTACGAGCGAGTGCTGCGCCAGCGCAGCACCCTGCTCAAGTCGGCCAGGGCGCGCGGCGGCGTGCCGGGCGCGCTCGACGCCTGGGATGAGCAGCTGGTCAGGCTGGGCGCGGAGCTGACGGCCGGCCGGCTGGCCCTGGTCGCCGCGATCCGGCCGCTGGTAGCGAAGGCGTACGCGGCGGTGTCCGGGGATGACGGCGCGGCCGGGATGATCTACCGTCAGCCGTCCGGCGGAAAGTGCGAGCCGCCGGTCGGCCTGGAGCAGTTGCAGGACATGCTGCGCAAGGCACTGGCGGCGGCCAGGACGGCCGAGCTTGAGCGCGGCGTCTGCCTGGTCGGCCCGCACCGGGACGAGCTTGAGCTCAGCATCGGCGACCTGCCTGCCCGAGGCTACGCCAGTCACGGTGAGTCATGGTCCATGGCGCTGGCGCTCCGGCTGGCCGCCTATGAGCTGCTGCGGGCTGACGGCGAGGATCCCGTGCTGATCCTCGATGACGTCTTCGCCGAGCTTGACGCGGGCCGCCGGGAGCGCCTTGCCATCCTGGTCGGCGGTGCTGAGCAGGTGCTGGTGACCGCGGCGGTGCCCGCCGACGTGCCGTCGGCGCTGGCCGGCCCGCGGTTCGATGTGGCAGACGGGGCGATTGCCCGTGCGTGAGGGCGGTGCAGGAAACCGGGAGAGCGCGCTGTCCGGCGACGGAACCGCGCCCGCGCGCGGTGGCGATGCCGTGCCCGGCGGAACCAGCCCGGCCCGGCAGCCGGACCAGGCCGGCCGCGCGCAGCTCGCCAGGGAAGCCCTGCTAGCCGCGAAGGCTGATGCCGCTGCCAGGGGGAACCGGCCCGCCCGGCCCGGGAGCCTGGCGGCGGGAACCCCGGCCGGGCCCGGTCGGCGGCGGCGCCGGGAAGATCCGGAGCCGCTGAATGCCGCCATCAACGGGCTGATCGACGCCCGCGGCTGGCGGCTCGCCGCCGCCGCGGGCTCGGTGTTCGGCCGCTGGGAGCAGATCGTCGGCCCCGAGCTTGCGGCGCACACCAGGCCGGACGGCTTCACCGGCGGCGAGCTGACCGTGACCGCCGACTCGACGGCCTGGGCGACACAGGTCCGTCTGCTCGCTGCCGCGCTCGTGCGCCGGGTCAACGCCGAACTCGGCGATGGCGCGGTAAAACGGGTGAAAGTGCGCGGCCCGGCCGGGCCGCGGCGGCCCGGGCAGTGGCGGGTGCGCGATAGCCGCGGGCCACGTGACACGTACGGCTGAGCCTGACGGTACTCCCAGGTAAAATGGTAAGCGCACCAGGGCGGACGGCGGCGGGGGGCTCGCGCCGCCCGCGGGTGTCCGTTCCAGGAGGAGTTTCCACTTTGTCGTATGACGCACGGTCGATCACGGTCCTTGAGGGCCTGGAGGCGGTACGCAAGCGCCCCGGCATGTACGTCGGCTCTACCGGTGAGCGCGGACTGCACCATCTGGTCTACGAGGTAGTCGACAACTCCGTAGACGAGGCACTGGCCGGATACTGTGACCGGATCGAGGTGACCCTGCTCGCCGACGGCGGCGTCCGGGTCTGGGATAACGGACGCGGTATCCCGGTCGACAACCATCCGGTGGAGAACCGTCCCGCGGTCGAGGTCGTGCTGACCACGCTGCACGCGGGCGGGAAATTCGACGGGAAGTCCTACGCGGTGTCCGGCGGGCTGCACGGCGTCGGGGTGTCGGTGGTGAACGCGCTCTCCGCGCGGCTCGAAGCTGAGATCCGCCGGGATGGCTATGTCTGGCGGCAGTCCTATGAGGTCAGCCAGCCGGTCAGCGCACTGGTCCGGGGCGAGCCGACGGACCAGACCGGTACCACGATCTCGTTCTGGCCGGACAACGCGATCTTCGAGACGACTGCCTGGTCATTCGAGACGCTGTCCCGCCGGCTGCAGGAGATGGCGTTCCTGAACCGCGGCCTCGCGATCATCCTTACCGACGAGCGGCCCGATCACATGAACGGCGAGCCGCACGTCGCCAGCTACTGCTATGACGGCGGTATCGCGGACTTCGTCCGCTACCTGAATGCCTCCAAGGAAGCCGTGCACGCGTCGGTGATCGACTTCGGCGGCGAAGGCGACGGGATCTCGGCCGAGATCGCCATGCAGTGGAGCGGCTCGTACACCGAGTCCGTGCACACCTTTGCTAACACGATCAACACGGCCGAGGGCGGCACGCATGAGGAGGGCTTCCGCGCGGCGCTGACGACCATCGTGAACCGGTATGCCCGTGACCAGAACCTGCTGCGGGAGAAGGACGACAACCTCACCGGCGACGATGTGCGCGAGGGCCTGACCGCGATCGTCCACGTGAAACTCGCCGAGCCGCAGTTCGAGGGCCAGACCAAGACCAAGCTTGGCAACACCGAGGCCAAGTCGTTCGTGCAGCGGGTGTGCAACGACCATCTGCGGGACTGGTTCGAGCGCAATCCCGGCGAGGCCAAGGCCATCATCATCAAGGCGACTCAGGCTGCGCGGGCCAGGATCGCCGCCCGGCAGGCCCGCGACCTGACCAGGAAGAACCTGATGGGCGGCTCCGGGCTGCCGGGGAAGCTCGCCGACTGCCAGTCCGGCGATCCGGAGCAGTGCGAGATCTACGTGGTGGAGGGCGACTCGGCGGGCGGCTCCGCCAAGAACGGCCGGGATCCGAAGTTCCAGGCGATCCTGCCGATCCGCGGCAAGATCCTGAACGTCGAGAAGGCCAGGATCGACCGGGTGCTGAAGAACAACGAGGTCCAGGCCATGATCACCGCCCTGGGCACCGGCATCCACGAAGAGTTCGACATCGCCAAGCTCAGGTATTACAAGATCATCTTGATGGCCGACGCCGACGTGGACGGCCAGCACATCACGACGCTGCTGCTCACCCTGCTGTTCCGGTTCATGAAGCCGCTGATCGAGGCCGGGCATGTCTACCTCGCCCAGCCGCCGCTCTACAAGATCAAGTGGGAGGGCCGGGGCGTGCTGCCCGGCTACGCATATTCCGATCCGGAGCGGGACGCGGTGATCGAGGCGGGCATCGCAGCAGGCCGCAAAGATCCCAGGCCGCGCGACGGCGTGCAGCGGTTCAAGGGCCTCGGCGAGATGAACGCGAACGAGTTGTGGGAGACCACGATGGACCCCGCCAGGCGGGTGCTCCGGCAGATCACGCTGGATGACGCCGCGCAGTCGGATGAGCTCTTCAGCGTGCTGATGGGCGAGGACGTGGAGGCGCGGCGGGCGTTTATCCAGCGCAACGCCAAGGACGTCAGGTTCCTGGACATCTGAGCGGGCGGGCGGCCGCCCGCGGGCTCTCGCATGATCACGAAGGACCGGCGCCGGACGGAGCGCCACATCCGCCGGGATCATGCGACTGGGACTGGTACTGGCTGAGAAGAGACGCGAAGTGACCGACGTGAACACGCCCGACGCCCCAGCGGACGGGCACGACCGCACCGAGCCTGTCGACATCCAGGTCGAGATGCAGCGCAGCTACATCGACTACGCGATGTCCGTCATCGTCGGCCGTGCGCTGCCCGACGTGCGGGACGGCCTGAAGCCGGTGCACACCCGCATCCTGTACGCGATGTACGACGGCGGGTACCGGCCCGAGCGCGGCTACTCCAAGTGCGCCAGGGTCATCGGCGAGGTGATGGGCCAGTACCACCCGCACGGCGACAGCGCCATCTATGACGCGCTCGTCCGGCTCGCGCAGCCCTGGGCGATGCGGATGCCGCTGGTCGACGGCCAGGGCAACTTCGGCTCGCCAGGCAATGACCCGGCGGCCGCTCACCGCTACACCGAATGCCGGCTCGCCCCGCTGGCCATGGAGATGCTGCGGGACATCGACAAGGAAACCGTCGACTTCCGGCCGAACTACGACGGCCGGTCCGCTGAGCCGGTCGTGCTGCCGAGCCGGTTCCCCAACCTGCTGGTGAACGGGTCGGAAGGGATCGCGGTCGGCATGGCGACCAAGATCCCGCCGCACAATCTGCGCGAGCTCGCGGCCGGCGTGCAATGGTTCCTCGACAATTTCGGCGCGACGGACGACGAACTGCTCGAGGCCCTGATAGAGCGGGTCAAGGGACCGGATTTCCCCACTCACGGGCTGATCGTCGGCCGCCGGGGCATCCAGGAGGCCTACCGCACTGGCCGCGGCTCGATCACCATGCGCGCCGTCGTCGAGGTGGAGGAAGACCAGCGAGGCCGGGCCTGCCTGATCGTCACCGAGCTGCCCTATCAGGTGAACCCGGACAACCTGGCAGTGAAGATCGCGGAACTGGTCAAGGATGGCCGGATCGCCGGCATCGCCGAGGTGCGGGAGGAATCAAGCGGCCGCACCGGGCAGCGCCTGGTGATCGTGCTGAAGCGGGATGCGGTCGCCAAGGTCGTGCTGAACAACCTGTATAAGCACACCCAGCTGCAGGACACGTTCGGCGCCAACATGCTGGCTCTCGTTGACGGGGTCCCGCGGACCCTGCGGCTTGACCAGATGATCAGGTACTGGGTCACGCATCAGCTCGAAGTGATCGTCCGGCGTACTCGCTACCTGCTGCGCAAGGCCCAGGACCGCGCCCACATCCTGAGCGCCCTGCTCAAGGCGATCGACCGGATCGATGCCGTTATAGCACTCATCAGGGCCAGCGCGTCGGCGGCCGCGGCGCAGCAGGGCCTGATGGACCTGCTCGACATCGATGAGATCCAGGCCAGGGCCATCCTCGATATGCAGCTGCGCAAGCTCGCGGCGCTGGAGCGACAGCAGCTCATCGACGAGTACCAGGAGCTGATGGCGCAGATCGCCGACTACGAGGGCATCCTGGCCTCGCCGGAGCGGCAGCGGCAGATCGTCGGCACCGAGCTTGCCGAGATCGTCGCCAAATACGGCGACGACCGGCGCACGCAGATCATTGCCTATGACGGTGACGTGTCCGTCGAGGATCTCATCGCCGAGGAAGACGTGGTCGTCACGATCACCCGCGGCGGCTACGCCAAGCGCACCAAGACGGACCTGTACCGGGCGCAGCGCCGGGGTGGCAAGGGCGTGCGCGGGGCGCAGCTGCGAACCGATGACATTGTCGAGCATTTCTTCGTGACCACCACGCACCACTGGATCCTGTTCTTCACTAACAAGGGCCGGGTCTACCGTGCCAAGGCCTATGAGCTGCCCGACACGGCCAGGGATGCCCGCGGCCAGCACGTCGCCAACCTGCTCGCGTTCCAGCCCGATGAGCGTATCGCCGAGGTGCTGGCGCTGCGGGACTATGCGGTCTCCCCTTACCTGGTGCTGGCCACGTCGTCCGGGCTGGTGAAGAAATCCAGGCTGACCGATTTCGACTCGCCGCGGGCCGGCGGCATCATAGCGATCAACCTGCGCGAGGACGACGAGGTGATCGCAGCCCGGCTGGTGTCGCCGGACCAGGATCTGCTGCTGGTTAGCCGGCATGCCCAGGCGATCAGGTTCCGGGCCAGCGACGATGCGCTGAGGCCGATGGGCCGCGCCACGTCCGGGGTGATCGGGATGCGGTTCATCGACGGAGACGATCTGCTCGGCATGCACGTCGTCCGGGCGGGCGCAGACGTCCTTGTCGCCACGGGCGGTGGCTACGCCAAGCGAACCCCCGCCGACCAGTACCCGGTCCAGGGCAGGGGCGGCCGCGGCGTGCTGACCGCCAGGATCGTGGAGACCCGGGGCGAGCTCGTCGGCGCGCTGATGGTCCGGCCTGAGGATGAGGTGTTCGCGATCACCTCCGCTGGCGGCGTGATAAGGACCGCGGCCGCGGAGATCAAGATGTCGGGCCGGCAGACCATGGGCGTGCGGCTCGTGAACCTGGCGGCCGGCCAGAGCCTGGTCGCCATCGCAAGGAACGCCGAGTCCGCGGCGGCCGTCGGCGAGGCGGAAGCCGAGAACGGCGCGGACGATGATGCTAGCGTCCCGGAGGCCGGGGAAGCAGTCACCGAATCCGGGCCCTCTACAGAACTGTGACCACTAGGGTGTGCGGACCACTCAGGGTGTGCGGGGCATCTCTGCCGCGACGGCCAGGCAGCCGACGACGAGCCGCGGAGGCCGCGGAGATGGCCGCCGGCCGAAGGACGCAACGAAGCGGGGGTCAGCCGCGTCTAATAGGTGAGGCCTAATAGGTGAGGACGCGGATGATGGCCGGGCTCTCGCGGCAGGACCTGTCATCTGGGGATAACCTCATGACAGGCGACTTTCCGGAGGAGGACGACGTGGATCACCGTGTGGACCCACAGTCGTGGCTGCCCGAGAGGGCTACCCGAGATCAGGTCCCCGGCGAGGACCCGCTGTATCAGGGCGGGCAGCAGTCCGCGCTGGCGGACCCGCCCGACGGCAGGAGCATTCCGCCGCTGGCCGGCGAGACCGGGACAGCGGCGAACAGGAACCCGGTCCCCCCGCCCTACCCGGCGGCCGTCACTTCGCCGCCGCCCAGGGCGGGCACGATGACTTCGCAGTTCGGAATCCTGACCAGTCCGGGTAAGCCCAAGAAGCCGCCCAAGGCCCCGAAGCCGCCGAAGCCGCCGAAGGCCGCCAAGGCTCAGCCAGCCAGGCAAGCGCAGAACGGCACGCTGCCGGCCCGCCGCGCCCAGCTAGCGGTGATCAGGCTTGAGCCCTGGTCAGTAATGAAGTTCAGCTTCATGATCTCGCTCGTCGGCTGGGTCGTGCTCTTCGTCGCAGTTGCCGGACTTTACTTCGTGCTGTCCAAGCTCGGCGTATTCCACTCGATCGAGACGTCTGTCTCCAGCGTGACCTCCAGCAAGAACTCTCCCGGCGTGAAGGCAAGCAACTGGTTCTCCGCCTCCCGGGTTCTCGGCTACACGATGCTGGTGGGTGCCGTGAACGTAATCCTTATCACCGCGCTTGCCACGGTCGGCTCGGTGATTTACAACCTGGTCACGCATGTGGCAGGCGGCATCGAGGTCACGCTCAAGGAGACCGACTGACGCCTCGGCCGGCACTTGCGGTAATCTGTCCCGGCGGCGCACGGTATTCCGGTTCCTGCCGTCACCCCGAGGGCCTGTAGCTCAGCCGGTTAGAGCGCTTCCCTGATAAGGAAGAGGTCGGAGGTTCAAGTCCTCCCAGGCCCACCCAGGTCAAAGGCCATATTGCTGGTCTGACCAGTTCGGCGCAAGAGCCAATGTCAGAGCCTAACGCTAGCCTTGCGGCATGGCAGTCAAGCGGCGCGGGCGGGGCGAGGACAGCGTCTACTTCGACCAGGCCAACGGCCACTGGGTCGCGTCGGTGTCGCTCGGCTTCTCCCCCGACGGTAAGCGCAGGCGCCGCACGGTCCGCGGCCGCACCAAGACCGAGGTCCGTGACAAGCTCCGGGATCTCCGTGAGGAGATCGCTGTCGGAGTGCGGTCTCCCGCCGCCTACTCCGTGCGGCAGGCCATCGACGACTGGCTCCGCGACGGACTCGACGGCCGGTCGCCCGCCACCGTCACGAAGTACCGGCACGTGCTCAAGCCGGTCCTGGAACATGTCGGCCATGCGCCGCTGCGGGACCTGACCGCGCACGACGTGCGGCATGCGCTGACGGTGCTCGGGAAGGATCGTTCCAGCGCCACGGTGGCTATCGCGCACAACGCGCTGACCCGCGCCATCCGTCATGCAGAGGGACGCGACCTGGTGCGCCGGAATGTCGCGGCGCTGGTTGACTCCCCCAAGGGCCAGGCCGGTCGGCCCTCTCAGGCGCTGACGCTGGACCAGGCGCAGAAGCTGCTTACGACGGCAGGCGACCTGAAGAACTACCGGCTCGGTGCTTATGTGTCGCTGTGCCTGCTGACCGGAATGCGAACCGAGGAAGCGCGGGCGCTGACCTGGGAGCATGTCGACCTTGACGGCCAGCCCGAGGCGACCCCTCCGGTGCCGCCGAGCGTGGCTGTGTGGAGGTCCGTCCGCCAGCATGGCGATACGAAGACCCGGAAGTCCCGCCGGACCCTGGCCCTGCCGCAGGCGAGCGTCGATGCGCTGCGGGCGCACTGCAAGGTGCAGGCGGCCGACCAGCTCGCGGCGGGCGGCGCGTGGCAGGATCACGGTCTGGTGTTCAGCTCGCGGATCGGGACGCCGCTGGATGCGACGAACATCCGGCGCCAGTTCCGGGAGATCACCGAGGCCGCGGGCCTGGGCCGGGGATGGGCGCCGCAGGAGTTGCGGCACACGTTCGTGTCCCTGCTGTCGGCCAGCGGGACGCCGGTCGAGGAGATTGCCCGGCTGGCCGGGCATTCCAGCACGCGCACCACCGAGGTGATCTACCGGCGCGAGCTGCGGCCAGTCCTGACGCGCTGTGCCGAAGCCATGGACGCCATATTCGAGTGACCGTCGCTGGCTTCTGATCTTGTCGGAGCGCAGACATCCTTGATCGGGTCACACTGCGGCGTGCGGCCAGGCAGCGGAGCGACTACCTGTGGTGGCCACGTTGCTTCCTTGCGCGGTGCCTGCTGCGGGAGTGCGATCGCGCTATGGCTGGTCCGTGTCTGGCCAGCTGACCTCGGCCCATAAGGTCTGGCCGTCGGCGTGCACGTCGTGGCCGAACTTGTCGGCGACGGCGGCAATGATGGCCAGCCCGCGTCCGTACTCGGTGCCGGGATCGCCGTCGCCCGGCTGCGGGTGCCACTCGCCGGTCGCCGGCGTCCACGGCCGTGATCCAGGCGTCGAGGCGCTCGCCGTGCCGCCCGGTCATCATCTCGGCGAACGCGCTCACGTGGGCCGCGGTGGCGTCCAGGTCCGGGCAGCGGGCCAGCGCTTCTGCGAGTTTCGCCTGCTCATCGGCGTCCAGGGAATCGGGGTGGCGGAG
>Ga0070698_100001734_pt1 | contig 24321 bp, 16 predicted proteins | sample KBSK1502metaG_FD_65477 | JGI IMG/M metagenome (GOLD analysis project Ga0070698, IMG submission 65477) | Corn, switchgrass and miscanthus rhizosphere microbial communities from Kellogg Biological Station, Michigan, USA - KBS K1-50-2 metaG | ecosystem: Host-associated > Plants > Roots >... | reverse complement strand
TGTTCTCTAGAAACATTTCGAATAGCTACAGCGTTCGCAGATGTCGCAGCCGCCAGCACGTCGCATTGGAGCGTGGCATTCGGGACATTCTTTGAGCGGGATTGTTGTAGAAGACTGCTGGTTTTCGCTGTCAACTATCTTTGCTGCTCTGGGCGAATCAGGCTGACTGGTTAGTCGACGTTGCATGATCATGATGCATTCGGCGACGGCCTGCTCAGGGGAGGTAAGCAGGCGTTCGTTGAACCAGACCGCATGAGTGCCTGTAGTAGTGTCGAGCGTCCGGGCGACTTCCATTGCATGAAAACCTCCGCGCATCATCTTGGAAGCCAGTTTGCCGACGCTTCCGGAGATGGGACCGGTGACGAAGATCTCCATGATGTGGTGGTCGTCGTGGTTGACAGTCACATAGAGATTTTGTCCTTCGAAGGTGATTTGCCACGTGGCGCCGAGCAACTCCTTCGGCCGGTCTTCGCGATCGGGAGCGCGTTCGGTTTCAAAGACTGGCGTTGGTGGTGCGATTGTTAATCGTTTGGGTGCTTCGACTGAAGGTGCAGTTGGCAGGGTTTCAGGTTTGATAGTTGTCAGAACCTGGCCGTCGCGTGAGCCATCGCGGTAGTAACTGACAGCTTTGCAGCCGAGTTCGCGGGCGAGGCGGTAGAGATCGGCTACTGATTCGACCGTATCGGTCTTGGATCCGTTGCAGGTTTTGGAAACAGAGTTGTCGACGTTTCGCTGCGCGGCCGCGAGGACCCGTACATGCTGTTCCGAACTGATCGACATTGCTGAGATGAAATAGGGCGGTAGCTCGCTTTCGTGTTCGACGACATGGACGGCTGCCGCGTCGATCGACTCTTGGCTGGTTTGGTCGACGGTAATGCCGAGGGCTTCGGCCGCGAGCGTGTGCACGTAAGTGCGAGTGCCGATAGTGTCCTTGCGCACAAAGGCCCAGGAGAAGTTGGGCTCGATGCCGCTGGAGGTTTCAGCGACGAGGGAGATAGTGCCGGTGGGCGCACAAGTCGTAGTTTCGTAATTGCGTGGAGTGAGCTGAATGCTGCGCGGGATGCTGAGCGTCTCGTAGATGAAAGCGGCGTAGGCCTCGCGGTTGGCTTCGAATTCGGAAAAGACTCCCTTTTCAGCGCCAAGTTCGAGGCTTTTGATCCACGCTTCGCGTCGAACAAAGCCCATCACTTCGGCCATTAGGTCACAGGACTCCTCTGAGCCGTAAGTGATCCTGAGTTTGAGGCAGAGATCGGCAAAGCCCATGATGCCCAAGCCCACAGGCCGTGTGCGCTTCACAGTGTCTTCAATTTGCGGCAGCGGCCATGCGCAGGTGTCGATTACGTTATCCAGAAACTGAGTGCTGTTGTGAACCACGTGGCGCAGGTGGTCCCAGTTAATGTTGCGCCGGTCGTGATGCTCGGGGTCGTAGAACTTGCTGACATCGATCGAGCCAAGGTTGCAGGAGTTGTTCGAGTGGAGAAATTCTTCGCCGCAGGGATTGCATGAAAAGATTGGTCCCATCGAGTTCATCAGGTGGTTGTGCCTGTTGACTTCATCGATGAAGGCCACGCCTGGCTCGGCGTACTTGTGTGCGGAAGCGACGATGCGATTCCAGATGTCGGGCGCGAAGATCATTCCCTGAGCCGGAGGATCTACTTTCACGAGTTGGTTAATGTCGCACGAGGTGAAGGCCTCGCGATCGCAGAAAGTAACCGGTACTAGCCGCGCATCGGCCGTTGCGGTCTCGTAATCGCGCTTGTCGTAATAAATGGCGTAGGTGTTCTGCGTGACCGGATCGAAGATCGGTTTCGTCCAGGGCTGTTCGGCAAAGGAGAGTTGGAACCATTCGTCGTTGTCGACGGTTTTGAGAAAGTCATCCGTGACGTTGACCGAGACATTGAAATTCACCAGCGTGGTCTGATCGTTCTTGGCGTGGATGAAGCGCAGAATGTCAGGGTGAGTGACGCGCATCATGCCCATGTTGGCGCCGCGACGTACGCCACCCTGCTTGACCACCTCCGTTACTTGATTGACGACGCTCATGAAAGATACCGGTCCGGAAGCATCGCCGCGCGTGGAATTGACGATTGCGCCGGCCGGGCGCAGGAATTCGTAACTCATGCCGGTACCGCCGCCCGTCTGGTGAATGATGGCCGTGGTCTTGGCATGTTCCATGATGCCTTCGATTGAATCGGGCACTTCGAGGACAAAGCAGGCCGCGAGCTGGCCGCTGGGTCGGCCGGCGTTAACCAGGCAGGGAGTGTTGGGCAGGAATTCGCGGGCGAGCATGATTTCAGACATCTGCTCGTAAAAATCTTCGCGTTTGGAAGAGTCGTTTTCGGCGGCCGAAACGTGGGTGACGACGCGCCGGACAATCGCCGGCCACTCTTCGATTGGATTCCCTTGCTGATCTTTGAGAGAGTAGCGCTTGGACGCAACCTTTTGGGCGTTAAGACCAATTCCTGCGCTGCCGGTTTTTATATCCTCGATTGCGGGCGACATCACGTTTCTGATTTCCTCTATACGGGCGAGCCTGTTGTTCCCCCTGGGTGAGTAATCGGGTTCCGCTTTTTTCTCTCTACTTCTTAATTGCCAATAGTGAGAGATCCATGCGGTCCGTTATTTCAGCCAGCCCTTCGCCTGTCCAGTTCTTCAATAGCGTTGTCGCATTCCTTCCTCGATGCGCCGATCCATATCTCTGGCCATGCCGCTGATGACGGTTGAGAGTTCGCGCATGCGTGAGGCTTCGAGGTTGGCATCTTTGATTTGGCCGGCGGCAGTGTTCGTGGTGTTGAACTGAATCTTGTTTCCCTCAATTTCAAGTCCGTAGGCTTTGTTCACTCCGCCTGCCGAGGTGGCGGCGCCGCGATTAGCTCCTCCAGCTGCGACTCCCGCTCCTTCATTAATGGCCGCGACGTTGCCTTCGTATTGGTCTTGCGCGGCCGTCTCGATGTTGCTCTGGTAGATGTGCTGACTAAGGGAGACGTCCTGGGCCGTGCGCATTTCGTTTTGCTGGCTTCGCCATGCGTACAAGTTGTTTGCTGCGTTATTTGTTCTGGTTCGATCGGTGTTGGCGAATCCGTCTTGCTCTGCTGACGGTATCACTCCGACGTATGGGATTGCTGTCATATACTTCCCAACGATCTCTTCCTTACGCGCGTACGATTCTCCTGCCACGCGAATTGATTCAGAGCTTCGCGAGATGTCTGCTTGTCTTACGGCCTGGTCTGCTCGGCTAAAGAGTTGGCGGTTGCTGTCTCCTACCTGTGCGCGTGCGGCCGCAATTGTGAAGTTTTGAGTTGTCTGTGCCATGCCGCGGGCAGTGGCGGCGTTTCCGAATATTGCTCCTAAAGCTGCCTGCCTGGATCCTTCGATGTTGGCGAGCGCGGACACTTTTCGAGCCTGCGCGCCGAGATTTGAGACCTCGAGTGTTCCTTTGGCCCTGGTTAATTCGGCTTGATAGGCGCCCTGCGTTTGCGTGTTTTCTGCTTGGCGTTGCAGCGAAGCGCCGGCCTTCAATCCGGTGAATTCGATTGCCGAGCCGATGATTGCGGCCATCCAGCCGGAGGCAGTTGACGATACCGCTTCGAAAATCTGACCAGTCGCGATGCGATAGGCAAGGTAAGGTGAAAGCCAAAGCATTAGTCCGGTGATAGTCATGATCACAAGCGTCATGATGATCACCAGAGTTGGGTCGTAGGGATTGGTCTTGATCAGCTCTGCGGTTTTTTCGTCAATCGTATATATCGCCTGGCCCTTGTAGAGCATGAGCCCGAAGCTGCCGGCGGTATACGCTATGTAGGTGAGAATGTCGCGTACGATTGGGAAGATAAGAGTAAAGACTACAGTGCCCCAGACGTAAGGGTAGGTAATTCGTTCGGCGAGTTTTTTGTCTATGCCGACCGCTACCATGAAGGGCGCTGCCAGGCGCAGTCCGACCATCACAAAACCGCCGAGCAGCAGTAAAAAGATCTCGCCTGCCTGAAGAATTCCTCGCGAGACGTTGAGACCGAAGAATAGTTTCGGCATGGACCAGGAAGTTAGATCGGTCGCTTTTTCCATGGCCTTAATGCCGTTTAGTTTTCCGTCGCCGGACTCTTGATCGGTTAGAACCCCCACCCATCCTTCCTGACCCGGCTTGAGATAGATTGGGTCGATGATAATTTGCTTCTCGTCTTTGACGATGAAGGTGCCGTGTACGAATTCGTAATAGGCGTCGTTGAAGGCGACGCGCTTTTCTTCGATCTGTCCTTCGATGGGAATAGTCAGGGTGCGGCCGATTTTGTAGAGCGTACTAATCATTGAAGGCGCGATCGCAAAGAAGGTCATGAAGATCACGGCACGGCCAAACCAATAGTAGAGTTCCTGGGAGGCGCCGTCGTTTTCACGGATGGTGCGGATAAAGGAAAAGAGCAGGACCAGACTGCCGAGAATCATCGCGAGGATTTCGAACTTCTTGAGTAGTGGCTTTTCTATTTGTCGGCGGAGATAAGGAACAAGTTCGCGCACGTGGTTGAGAAGCTCGCTCATTTGCGCGCTGGGCATACCGGCTTCCCATGGCGGACTGGCTTGCGGTGTGGGTGAGGGGGTCTGGGCATAGGTTGGCGAGCATGTTGGCGCCACGCCAAGGAAGGTCAGTCCAATGGCGATAATGAGCAGAGCGCGGCGCAGTCCTGGCAAGCTCTGTTTCTGATTTAGAAGTAGCTGGCTCATCAGCTGTATTTTTCGCGCTCGTGTAATTCGCGTCGTTAATTGGAGACTGTCCGTTAAAGGACCGAGTAAAGATCCGTTCTCTGTTTTTTACGGAGGTCCGTCTGCCGGATCGTCGTCTATGCCCTCATCCTGAGCGAATGTTTCGTCGATCGTCTTCAGGATGTCCTGTCGAATGGGTACGGTCGATTCCCATGCCTTTACGCTGTTGTGAACAAGCTGACCATAATCGGCCCTGATGCTGAGGCGGATGCCGTATTGCTTCATCTTGGCGGCAATCTTTTCGGTCAAGTCGTTGATCTGGGTTTTGATTTGCTCGATCTGAATTTTGGTGTTGCCGATTTGAGTTTGCAGTACGCCCAGGTTGTAGCGTTCGTGCTCTGGTTTGGCGAGTTCCGCGTCTACCATCTTTTCAAATTCCTTCAACGCGGCTTCAGCCTCGGCGAGGCGGCCGTATGCAAGCTGCAATTCATAACGCAAGCGCTCGAATTCGTTATCCGCATTTGCGAGGCGTTCGATGTTCGCGATCGTGTCCTGGCTGGAGCGGCCGATTGAGTCTCTCAGGTACTCTTCGAGGTCCTCCAAATCTTGCTGGGGGTTGAATATTCCAGCTTTCAATCGTGAGTCAAGTGATCTAACCGCACGAATGCGGCACTGGACCATACTCTCGATTTGTCGCTTTAGTTGATAGATCTGTCGCACCGCTTTGCCGATTTCAGCTACTGACGCGACGAGTTGTTTATTGCGCGCGAGCTGCTGATCTACAGTCTTCAATATGCCGCCAAGGCTGGTCACCTGCTGCACGGCTTTGTCGTACATCCTGGTGTAGTGCTCTACAGTCTTCATCCAGTGGTCCAATTCGCGTTGCATCTCTTCGAGCTTGGCTGCATAGTTCGAAGCGTCGAATACGGCCCACTGTGCTTGTGCCGCAGGCGGGGTTATGAATCCGGGCGTCAGCATCAGGCCTAAGAGAATTCCGATAAGAGTATGTTTGGTGAAGCTGCGCAGTTTCATTTCTCTCTTCCTCGTTCGCTCAAGCTGCGATCACGTCTGCTGAGAGCAGCGATTCGTTGATGTCCGTTAACCCCTGAGCCGTAAGCCCGCGCGGATAGTTTTGGGCCAGCCAAGCAATAATGACTGCCATGGGCCAGTCGGGTTTGAGGGAGGCAACGCGCGCGCGGGCGTTTCTTTCGTCCGGATTGGTAGTGAAGGTCCAGAGTTCGCTGGGAGAAAGATCGACCTGGAGCATTTCGACTACGTTGTCCTGGCCGGCGCCAAACACGCCGAGGAATTGCGCGTGTTCGCCGGGGACATTTTTGATTCCCTCGATGCAGGCCTGCGCTGCGGGGGCGAGACCGGTCTCCTTGATCAGGCGTGAGTAGTCGCCGACTTGTTTGCCGATGAGTTTGACGCCGGCAGTTTTAGCTAGAGCAATGCCAATCGGGTTCGGGGCGTCGGGGCTGCCAGTAAAGTCTTCGTAGGCGTGGGAAGCGAGCAACGTGACGGCGTTTTCTTTGCCGCCGGTGCGGGCTGCGCGCTCGATGACATCGAGGATGAGAGGATAGCGTTTTACGATTTCCCACATTTCATCGAATGCCAGTAACACCGGTGAACGGGTGCCGTCGAAGTTTTGGTGGCCGATGGAGCGCATGACGTGCGCGGCAATGCGAAAGGCCATCGATTCGCGGACACGGTCCGGGAGGTTTACGAGCGAATCAATTTCGTAAACGTCTAATCTGGAATCGGTCAGAAAATCTTCGTGCGTGGGCGCGTCGATCCATGGATCGTTACGGAAGGACTCGAGTGAAATTCTCAGGGTTTCTGCACGTTGTCTGGCAATGGCTTCTTTGAAAGGCGCAATGCTTAGAAGGTCCAACAAGTGTGACAGTCGCGGTTCGTGCTTGGGGCGTCCGGGTTGATTCCGCGGGACTTGGTTTTTGTAGACTTCGTTGACCAGCAGCATAAGGATGTCTTCAGCAACGGTGTCGGTCGAACGTGAGAGATGCATAAGATCGGCAACGACGAACGTTTTTTGGAGATCGTCAGGCATGAAGGCTTGTTCTAGACCGGGGTAGTCCCAGGTGTTGATTGTCCGCGAGCCCTGGTCAAAGCGCAGGTAACGGCCTTGAAGCACTTCGACCAGCGGGGCGAGGGATTTGCCGTAGTCGACGGCGCGTACGCGCACTTGTGCTTTGGTAGCGAGTACGTCGTTGATAATGCGACACATGAAGACTGACTTGCCGCCGCGGGGCTGCGCGATAAGCAGCACCAGTGGACTAGTAACAAGAGTACGGTCGTAAAGATCGAAGCCGATCATGTGCCCGGTAGGAGTAGAGCAAATCGTGTGAGGCCTTGGGCTTCCGGCCCATGCCGATTCGGTGGGCGTTAGTGGCGCTAGCGAATCTGTGGTCTCGAGAATCTCTCGGCCGGTATCGCTCTTGTCGAGTTCTCCGACGAGCGACCGGTGATAAACGGCGCGAAGCGCTGCGGGTTCTTCGCGGGCGGCTTCGGCGCCCGGTATTCGTCGGATAACGGTTACCAGTTGTTCACAGTAGCGATCCAGGTTGCGCAAAGAAGCGTGGAGTTCTTCTTTGGTAGTGGCGGGTTCGCTGTAGACGATAGCGTAGAAGCGAGCCTTGACGAGGGCTTCAGTGTCTCCGGTAATTTCCTCGCGCACGTTGGCGAGTTGGCCCATCGCCTTGCGCCCTTCGAAGCTCCCGTGCCGTCCGGTTTTGTTAGCACGGCTGACCTGTCGAATTCTCTTGTCGAGTCGTTTTCGGACCTTGTCTTGGTTGAGGTAAACGTATTCAGTGATGATTGTGTGACGGAAACACAGTTGGACGTTGGTAGTCAGGACGCGCATACAGTCCGCAAAAATGTGAGGCTGGGGCGGCCCGAACATGGAGATCACGGCCGCAGGATATTTGCCGTGCATGATGAAATAGCCGTCGCCAGCGATGGTTTCGCCGCACAGGTAATCTCTGATGTCGCATCCGGGTACCTCCGGAAGTATGGGAGCGGTGTTGCTATCCTGACGATGGCCCAGGTAAACCGCTTCCCAGAGTTCGTTGCGGGTAAAGGGAACGAGTTTTAGCGGGCTTTGGTGTTCGATGAGTCGAAAAGTTTTTTCGGCTTCTTCGACGGAATGACGCTCATCGCCGATCGTCCGACGAATGAGCGAGTCGCTACTCGTCTCGCGGAAGGTGTGGAGTAACGCGCCAATGAAACCAAGTCTTCCTCGAACAGCGCTCTCGCGCTTGAGTGTCGGGAAGAAAGTTCCGAGCCCTCGGCGGCTTTCGTCGTTATGGTGCTTTACGGGAACGCGCACCCAGACCGATAGTGTGTGTTGACGGAAGAGTCCCGCTTGGGCGGCATCCTCGTAAAAGCAGACTCCCATTGTGTGCAAAAGGTTTGCGAGGTGGGAGGTTCCGGCATTGTCTTTCGTGCGCACGTGCCGCTGGATGGCGCGTCCACGATCGGGGCTGGTAGAGAGCCGGAATTGAATGACGGTATCAGGAGGCTTGCTGGTTGCCAGGAGGCGCGCAAGCTCGTTGATTCGCGATTCGATTAGGTGTTCGTCTTGAAAGATCGTGTGGTTAAGTTGAACGTGATAGGCCTTCGTGTAACTACCGTCTGCATGTCGCAGCAGCGCGCCGACCAATCCAATAATCGATGAGTCTCGCTTGCGCCCGGCGGGCTGGGCCAGAAGTTTGAGGTGCGAGCGATCTTGTTTGATTCTGGCGCTAATCGGATCGTCAGCAATGTTAGAGAGATCGCCTTTTGCTCTGCTGGCTATGCGAACGGTCTTGAATCCAATCCCCAGGCCCACAGCGCCCACAAGAATGAATGGGCTTAGAAAAAAGATGGTTGTGATTGACACCGTTAGTGAATCTCCCCTGAGTTAATCTTTTAGTAGCCAGAGCGATTGCCTCTGGTCGCTCGGAAGCGCGTGTCTCTGTCGTGATGATTTTGTCAGGGCAGCGATCTGGTGTTGCAGCCAGAAGGGCCGGCGTCCAATGCGGATGAAATTGAAAAAGCCAACGCTTACTACGAGGCCGATAATGGTGGACCAGATTTCGAGCGGAAAATTCATGAGCCGCAGGTTGAAGAAGAAAGGGATGCTGTAACAAAGCAGCGTGATAAAGATCACGAATTTCCAATCCGCGTCGACTACGCCGAAGCGAACTACCGGCAGGTAGATTTGTGAGCGGATTGGTCGTGGTCGCATTGCCCGTTTCCTTCTGTCTAGCTGTCTGATCTCGCCGCGTTTCTTACTTCGATTCTCTGGTTTTAGTCGCCAAGCCCTCGGTCCTCGCTCGCTTTTGATAAGTCCCTTTGCCGTGGGAGTAAGCAATTCGGGGGACTGGCGTCGAGCAAGGACGAAGGGGGCTTTGGCCGATTCGCGCGCCCCCCTAATAATTCGCGCGAATGTCGTTAGTTGCCGAGGTTCGTGTCGAGATTGACGGCGTTACCCTGTGAGAATGAATAAGCCAAGCTCGCGACGGCGCCAAAGGCAAAGCAGAAGACAGAGCCTACGGCCTGCTTGGTCCAGTTCTTCTCGGTCATGTAATTGAAAGCGGCCCACATTAGCCCGCCGATGCCGAGGAGGAAGAGAAGATTTCTACCCCACTTGATGGCTTCGCGGACGCCGTTGCCGAGTGTCTGATCGTTCCCGCCGAAGATGCTGCCGCCTGGACTTTGCGCGAGTACCGGTAGAGCTGTCAGCGCGATGATGCCGAGTATTACCAGCACGGGTGTCAGTACGTGCACGATCATGCTTGCCTGAATAAGCCGCTTGGACGCCCGCGCGGTTCGTGATTGCTGCAAGAGGCTCTCGTCGATAGATACGTCAGCAGCGCGGTCACGCAGCCACTGTCGCATGTTGAATGTTTTCATCGTTCCAACTCCTTCGCGATCTAATTCGGTTCGGAAATAAACTTCCTTTGTTCTTCACCGCCCGAGGTTAATCTCGACCCGGCGCGGCCGTCGTGTGTCTCGCTAACAAAGTTTGTGCCACGCCTGGATCGTCTTCTTTTGGTCATCAGCATCGAGGCGTTGTTACCTAGAATCACGGCGGCATAGCTTATGCAGACCCGTGTGTCGGAGGGCCATTTCCTTATGAAGACAAAAAGACTTCTTCCGATGAATCTGGCGGGCCTGGCGCTTATTGCAGTGCTTTGGCAGGCTGAAGGGCGAGCGCAAACAGCGAGGCAGAAAGATCAGAAGCGCGATGTTGAGGTTCCTGTCGGAGGTCACCGAAAAACAGGTAGGCGTGTGGTCAAACGGCAACACTCCCGCTTGCAGCCACGCGCGCGAATGCGCAAGAGAGCACTCGTTTATGAGCCGTTCATTGCCTCGGCGGCGCGAAAATATCGAGTGGACGCGCGCGTGTTGTGGACCATCGCTTATCTCGAGACGCGTTTTAGGGTCGATCAGGTATCGCCAAAGGGCGCGAGGGGGCTGATGCAGTTTATCCCGTCGACGGCGAAGCGACTTAACCTCACGAATCCGTACGATGCGCTTCAGTCGATCGACGCGGCGGCTCGCTATGTTTCTGAGCTGACAAAACAGTTCAATGGCCGGCTCGATCTGGTCCTTGCCAGCTACAACTCGGGGGAAACCGCCGTTGATTGTTTTTTGAATGGGCGCACGGTGAGGACCCGGAGTGGGAAGCTTATCAATCCTCGCGGGATCAAAACGGGCGGGGTGCCGCCTTACAGCGAAACGCAAAGATACGTCCGGCGCGGAGTCTTGGTTTTCTCCCGCGTGACATCCGCCGAAGTGTTTTCCCCTGAGCTGATTGCCGTTACCAGAATGCTTCAGTCGCCAGCGATGGCTATTTCAAGGGAGGAGCAAGCGGCGGTGGATAGGGAGTTGGTTGATCTTGGCGGCACGCCGGCGACGGTTCTTTTTTCGACCAAGGTTGCTGTTAATACCACTCTAGTTCAGACGGCGAATGCACAGTCGGCAATTTCTTCTTTCGACACAGTCTTCTTTGACGTTCACTCCGGCGCGCGTTACCTGGTGAAGTCCGGTCAAATCGTCAAACCACTTGAGCGCATTAGCGACGACTCAGGCGAAACGTCTTCAGAAAGTGACGTTGGTCACGGGGAAGTATCCAAGTCTGTCTATCTTGGTTCGCGTGAGGACTAGGTTTGCAGGAAGAGAGAATGCGCAACTCTCTTTGAGTCGAGAAGCAAAGGCGAACGTCTCAAGCTCTTTACCGGGAAGTACATGCTTTCGAGAGGAACACCTCAAGAAAGCGATTCCGAGATTTTCTAACTCATCGAAAAGTGTCGCTTAAGAATGCGGCGATTCAAGTTTCAAATTAGTCGCCCAGAAAAGCGAACGACCCACGCGAGTCCTCACCCACGCGCGGTCTTTCTGAATTCTCGCGGCGCCAAGCGGCGCTCAGCAAGAATTAGCGTTCGCTTTGTTGGCCGTTGACGGCCTCGCCTTCAATGTCCTCACCCCACCGAAGGCGTTTCATTGCCTGCAATCTACGCTCTTTCAAATGTCTTCGTCAAGCAATCGATTTTTTCTGAGAATGCTCTAATTATGCAGGACTTCTTTTATCGCTGATCCTTAAGATCGCTCTCGGTTGTCACTATCGCCTCTGCATGATTCGGTACCGCCGCACCGCCATTCGAGGATCTAGAACAAGCTTGGAGTTGTACCTACCTCTGCATCAACACGCATGACCAGTTCGCCGCTGTCGTTCTCAGGATGATTCACGGCAATACTGACTGGATGACTCTTCATCTTCCGCGCCGGAAATGGCATGAGTAGTTTCTTTAACAAAGTAGGATCAGTCTTAGAACTAAGCCAGATGTCGTATGACTCGGGGAGCAGTATAGCCGGCATTCGATCGTGAAGCTGCCCTACGACTTCGTTCGCTGCGGTCGTGATGATCGCACACGAGGTAACCAACCGTTCGCCGTTGCTCCACTGATCCCAAATGCCAGCGAAAGCAAACGGCGATTCATCCTTCAATTGTAAATAGAATGGTTGCTTCGATCTTCCTAGTCTTCGCCACTCGAAGAAGCCATCCGAAGGAATCAAACATCGGCGTTGCTGATACGACTCGCTAAAACTGGGTTTCGCTGCGAGCGTCTCACACCGCGCGTTGATGAAGCCTTTGCCGTCTGTACTCCAGGATGGAATCAGTCCCCACGTAAGTAACCGAGCTTCAAGGCCGGTTCCGAAATCGCCAATGGTCAAAACATTCTGACTTGGCGCGATGTTGTAGCGCGGCTCTAGAGGGAGATCTAGATTTCGTGCACCCGCTAACTTTATTCGCCTCGAAGAACGTAGGGTAAACCGTCCGCACATATATCCGACGATACTGTAAGGAATTCTCATTACACAACTGCGAAAACAGGAAAAGCGAGGCGCGGTCGGGGAAATGCCTTCTGGCAAGTCTCCAAGGACCTTTGCCTCGCTCCCACCATCTCGGCTGTGCTGCCGAGTCTGGCTCGTTAGAAATAATCCTCTCTGCTAACTTGTCAATCTTTGACGCAGACCAAACAAACGAAGTTACCGAAAGTTAGGCCGCCGCGTCCTCACCCCGCAGCGGCCTGTCGGCACTGGTCAACTCCCTGTGTCTGGGCGGGAGGCCGTGCCAGACCCGTTTCTTGCAGACTCGCTGACGAAATCTTTGAGCAAGCGCTTGACTACTTTGTGGACTGCCGAGAAATGATTTGCCTTTGGGACGTAGTCGTTCCCGCCGGAGGCGCGGGTGAATTCCTGAAGGGCACTCTCCACTTCTGCACCGATAACGATGGCCGGCACGTCCTGGCGATGGTCGAGCGATCTCAGCAGACGGGCCAAATCGAATGCAGCCGGGTCCCGCATCTCATGGTCGAATATGAAAAGTTGATATGGGATCTGACTTTTCATGAACATTTCTGCCGAAAGCCGATCTGGGCAAGACACAACGTGGTACGTCGGTTTGCCGAACGTTGACCTCAGAAACTTCAACACAGACAGGTCACTTCCCACATACAGTAGACGGCACTGCGGCTCAGAACCGGGATAACTTGGCTGGGAACGGTGAGGCATGGACCAAGGACCTCGAAAAACTGGTGATCAAAGCGGCTGCGTCTGCTATGCTTCGCTCGTTCTTGTCTTTGACAATACGAACAACGGCCAAATGCGTAGCTCACCATCCCGTCCGTCCGAGTGATGAGCATCGCCGTTGAGCATGGAAGGTTCCAACTCACGGCGAATCAGATACACGAAGCTAGTCTATCTGCAAGTACAGATAGAGTCAACCGTAGTGCGCATTTGCCTTTTCCATCAGGAGGTAACTCCTGATGGCCAGAGGCGCGCGCGTGAGGCCAGATCGTTTACCCGAGAAACTGCTTCAAATTAGGCTTGCTCTCGGCTTGTCGCAGTCAGAGTTGCTTCGCCGGTTGGGGTTGGAGGAGCAGATGGACTATCGGCGCATCTCGGAATTCGAGCGTGGGACAACAGAACCTCATCTATCGGTGCTTCTTCAATATGCACGCGCGGCCGGCGTCCATATGGAAGACATCGTCGACGATGACTTAGATCTTCCTGAGAAACTTCCCGGCCATGTGAGATACAAGGGCATTACGCGCAGCTCCGCATCTCAGAAGAAAACGTGATGATGACTTGTCTCGAAGATCGGGATCTTGGAATTTGGCCAAAAACCGTGTTCACATTCGTCTCGAAGTGAGTGCGGCCCGGCTGCACTTTTCATGCACAACCCAAGAATCTGTTAGAAGAAGCTAAACTGATTGAAAGAAATTTGCTGAGTTTCGGCGTTCCTCGTCTAAGACGCCAGCGCCATTGTAACCACAAATACAGGTATAAATATAAATAGGGGCCTGATGAGTGCGGACCAAAATCAAGTGGTCGAAGTATTAGTTGAACCGGTAGAACCCACAAGGATATACAAAGTGTCCTTTCGGAAGCCCGGTGCCGAAGCTCTCGTACACGAAATCCGTCTCGGCCAACAATCAAGAACACGTTTCGAACAACAAGTGGCATTCGATCCGTTGGAACTTGGATTTGAAGAGACAGGAATTGAAGAATATGTCGGAAATGCTCCTCGCATCGATCTGCTCCTGCCAAGGGATCCTATCGCCTGTCTAGACTGGGAGAAACTTGCCCATGGCCGCGTCTTCCGGCGAACCCCACGCGATTTCGACTTTCGTAGGTCACCAATTACAGGTCCATTGCGGTTTGGACTCGTGACCACGATTGACATCGAGCAAGATGCCCCTGCTGAACTAGCCGACGCCATCGGCAGCTCAGCAGAATCCGAGGAGCTGCTCGATGTCAAACTAATGGACATAAGAGAATGGGAGGATTTCGACAAAAAGATACTGCCTCAAAGATTCCAAGTCATGCATGTGCTCCTAAAGACGGAACTCACACAGCATGGCCCACAGGCGGTAATCGGCGGAAGACAGATACCACTTGAGCAGGTAGTAAGAAAGGTGGCTCAGCCTGGAACCAGATTCGTAGTTCTTCAAGACGTGACAGATGACCGACGCGCGATCGCGGCTCTACGTTGGGGTGCTCAAAGCCTTTCGCGCCGATGCGAATCCTCAGTTTTGCTCTGCAGCGCTCAGCCGTCCTCGAAACGTCTCATCGATGAGATGAAGGGCTACTATACAAGCTTATTTCGCGATGAATCGCTTGATCGATGTATGGAGCATTTGCATGCTGAACACGAGCATAGCGGCGTAAGTTTAGTTACACATATAGGGGCGCAACGTGGGCTCGGTTTGATAGAAGATAGAGGTCTGCGCAGGCAGCGCCAGATTCAGATCGAAGCAGATTTCAGCCGCCTTGGAGCGCGAACTGGGAGCACATCATTTCCTTCGTTGCGCCACATATTTCCCACCGCGCTCGAACTGGCTGAGGGTGAACCTCCCTTGATTCACGTGACCAATCCCGAGGCGAGTGTAACGGAAGTCAGAGACGATCTTAAAGAAGCCGTAAAGGACATTCTGAAGACCGCAAATGAAGGTGCACCTCGGTATCCTGCAGCATGGTTCTACCATGTAGACGCCGTTTCCGAAACGCCGATTCCTGACACGCAGACTCTTACTTGGCCACCACCGGTGGGGATTGCACTAGAGTTTCATTTTTGGCTCGACATCATCAAAACTGGGATTACTTCTGTAAGCCAGGTCGCAAGCATTAAGAAACAGAACTTGCCATACCCACTTTTATTACAGGTCACTGTTTGGTCAGAAGATTTCAAGTTCGTCAAAAATGACCAAGAGATCGAGTTACAGGCTATTGGTCCAACCCAACACGCAAAATTTCCCATCAGTGATCTGGGATCAGCCCCGCGCCAAGCGGAGTTATTCGTATTTGTCCGGCATCAAGGCACATTGATTGCGGTGTTCCGCGTTGAGGCTGCAGTTACTGAGCGAACAGAAATGCGATCGGGCGCGCAGACCATCGAGCACGCATATCTGGCAAGCGACTGGTTCCAATTCGAAGAGTCCCCAGCTCCAAGTGCTTTAACGATCTTCATCACTAAGAAGCATGGCGCGCTTCAAATCTTCACGCTTAAACCGGACGCCCAGCCATGGGCGATGCTGGGGCCGACTGAAAGTGGCCTCTATGAAAACAACAAAGAGATTTACCAAGAAGTACAAAAACTGGCGCACCGTGCAGAGGCGGCGATCAAGAGCAATCAATCGTTCAAATTTTCGAACGAGGCCAAACGACTAGCTAAGCTCGGCTACCCGCTGTTTGGTACTATTTTTTTGCAGGGCGATGAAGCTGCGGGTGATTTTGTCAATGACTATCTACGTCCACTTCCCGAAAATTCGACTTTGACTATTGCAATCGGACAAGAGGCACAGAGTCTGTATGTTCCCTGGGGCTTGCTTTACGATCAACAGCCGCCGTTTGATTATTTCGACGCTCCGCAATTACAAGGGTTCCTGGGCTATCGATACAATCTCGTGGTTAGGCCATCAACGCCACATAATCGTCTAGCATACAAAGGGCGTCTTCCGATTCGAATTGGGGCCGCCTGGCTCGAACATGAGGAAACCGCTTCTCTGCGAGATTTTTATAAACCTTACGAAGAGTCGAAGAAAGTCGTCGTTGAACGCATACGAGCGACCAATCACTCCCTGCCGGCACTCTCAGAGAAGGAATACGACCTAGTTGAGTTTTTTTGTCATGGCCATACGAAGTTAGCTGGTGTGTTCACGGCCGCCGAGGCAAAAGAACTAATCGCCAGTTATGCGGCATCGGCCCCGGACGCCGACAAGACGCCTCTGCTCATGGCAATCGACGACGCGGCTGGGGATTCGTTACTGGATCTCAGCGGCGGATTCGTTACACTAACAAGCTTGGCAGATTCGCTAGCAAAGGGCCGGATGCTTGGTAGTCCGATCATTCTCCTTAGTATGTGTGAGTCCGCCCAAGTCTCTTCAGCTGGAACCGGCTTCGTACCCCTGTTTCTCAGACGAGGTGCGCGCTCTGTTATCGGCACTGAGGGACCGACCCTGTGGTCATTGAGCCGGGAAATGGATACGAGAATTATTGCTAGACTGTTGGAGGGGCAAACCATTGGAGAAGCATTCCATCGATCGCGAAAGGAACTGGCCGCCACCAACATGCTTGCCTTGATTTACACACTCTATGGTGACGCCGGGGCTAAACTGATTTCATCATAAAATAATGTGGGGAGGTTAGACAGTATATGTCGAGCAAAACAGAACTCGAGTCAGGCGTGCATGCGTTGCTAGAGTTGAGCGAGAGCGAGCTTGAAGGGGAGCTGGGTCGCAGACTCTCTCAAACTGCGAAAGAAATCGATCGCGACGAGCCTTTGAGCGTCGCGAGCGCGACCGGTCCCACCGTGGATCGGGAGACATTGATGTCCTTGCCCGATTTTGCCCGGAAGACGGCAGAACGTTTTTTGGATCGATTCAATCGACAAATGTTTTCGCTAATTTGCGACAAGAAGGATCCGGATAACGACAAGGTTCGTTCAGCTGCTGCGCAAGGAGTCGAAGTACTCGCGTATGTCCTTAGCGGAACCCTCGTGGCAACCTTTGGCTGGCTACCAGGGATCGCGACAGTGATTGCTGTCATCATCGCTAAACGTGCAGCAAAGGCTGGGTATGGAGCCTTTTGCGACAGCTGGGAAGAACAACTCAAACCCTAGAGGCTTTCTGTAACCGGCAGTTTGGGAAAAGACTAATTCTGAGTTTCTGAGCTGCAATGGATCAACGGAAATTCAAGAAACTGCGGGGAGCGCGGAAAGCCAAACTTCCGCAGTTTATCCCACCCCAACTCGCTACCCTCGTAAAAGAACCGCCGTCCGGGGACGAGTGGCTGCACGAGTTGAAATTCGATGGCTATCGAATGCTTTGCCGCATTGATCGCGGTCGCGTCAGCGTCTGGAGCCGAAACGGAAAAGACTGGACGGAGAAATTTCAGAACGTCGTTGAAGCGGTTAAGTCCTTAAAGGCAACCAGCGCAATGCTCGATGGCGAAATCGTGATCGTTGATGCCCAAGGACGAACGAGCTTTCAGAAGTTGCAGAGGGCCATGGGGAAGGCGACTACCAGCGGCTTTGCTTACGAAGTCTTTGATCTGATTTACCTCGACGGTTTCAGCCTCACGCAGACGGCCTTGAAACATCGGAAGGAGCTATTGAAGAGTCTGGTTCGGTCGAATGCCGGCGCTGTGCTGCGCTATAGCGAGCACATACAGGGAAGTGGGGACGAGTTCTTCAAGCATGCCTGCGAATATGGTATCGAAGGTATCGTTTCGAAGCTTGCTGATTCACCCTATGAATCAACGCGTAATCGAAACTGGCTGAAGGTCAAATGCAGTAAACAGCAGGAGTTCGTCATTGCCGGATACACGCCATCCTCAAAAGGCTTGCCGGGATTCGGATCGCTGGTCCTCGGAGTGTACGAGAAAGGAAAGCTCGTTTACGCAGGCCGTGTCGGCACTGGCTTTACATTCAAACAGCGTGCCGATCTAAGAAAGCAACTCGACAAGGTCTCGCGAAAAGAGTCGCCTCTGTCTGTCGTACCGAAAGAGCCTGGTCTGCGTCGGACGCAGTGGACGGAACCGAAGATGATCGCCGAAGTCGCTTTTATGGAGTGGACGTCAGACGGGTCGATCCGTCATCCATCATTTCAGGGATTGCGGGAGGATAAGAATCGAAAAGAAGTGATCCGCGAGCAGCCGGCTGGTGGTACGGTCAAACCCGAGCCAAGGTCAAAGCGCTCAAGATGAGAGCAGGGCGCGAAGCCTTTCTTTCAGAACTGCTTCCTTCGGCGTTCTGACGCCACGTTGCAACCATTCCCGGACCTTCGTCACGGTCAGGGTATGCGTGATCGAACTGCGGACTTCAACTTCCAATTGAGTTAAACCGCCCGGCTCAAGCTCATGCTTCCGAAAGGCAGAAAGACCCAAAACTGAAGCCTCATACAGTCCGTCCGCTTCAACTTCAACTGAATGGCGTACTCCGTCTAAATCCAGAAACGATACGATACAGGCCGCCATGCGGCGGAGTTTAGCATTTTCGGTAATTTTCGCCAATCGGACAATGTGCCATCTACGGCACAGAGCCGTCTGTGTAGCTTGAGGGGTGAGCCGACACCCGCTAGTCGTTGTTAGTGGTAAGATTCATGTTGGAGGATTATTTTTACAATGGCGAAGCCCCAACAAACAGTATTTTATTCTTGGCAATCTGACAGTCCGCCTAAAGCTAACAGGAATTTTGTTCAGACAGCACTTAAAAGAGCGATAGAGGCGGTAAAGGCAAAAGAATCTATTGCCGTTGAGCCAGTTTTTGACAGTGACACCCGAAATGTTGCCGGCGCTCCAAAAATTTCCGACACGATCTTCAACAAGATTGATGCGTCATCAATTTTTGTGGCCGACGTAACCATCATTAGAAGGACTGCAGGAACGACCGCAAGAGACCGTAAAGCGTTACCAAACCCCAACGTCTTAGTGGAATTAGGTTATGCCCTAAAAGCCTTAGGAGATGAACGACTCGTGCTAATCGCGAACACGAGCTTTGGTCGCATTGAGGATCTCCCTTTCGATCTGCTAGGCCGCAGAACAATTCCGTACACGCTTAGCGAGAAGGATCTCGAAAATAGTGCCGATGGTCAGAGAACACGCAGACAAGTTAGGGATCAATTGCAAGGCGCACTCGAAACGGCGATAGAAAGCATTCTCCTGCTTCCTCCCAGAGACCTCAATCAATTGCCAGCAGCGCTCCTAATATTACAAGGCGCAAAATCGCTGCGAGACCGCGCCGCTGCCACGATCGGGCCCCGGGGTGGCCGAACGGCCTATATAGGAATGAGAGACGGAGAAAGGGTCTTAACCAGGGACGGTCTAGTCATCTCTAAACACCTAACTAGCGGAGATCACCACAGTAGGGAGGGTATCGAGTTACTAAGCAAGACTGCCGAAGAGATTCGCCGACAGGTAGGAGACGGCGCCAAGACCGCTCTTCTCTTATGCTATGAAATGGTCAACGGTGGATATGAAGCGATTGAGTCAAATGAGCCTTTGGATGAAGTTTTGGACGGGATGGAGCGAGCGGTGGAAAAGACAGTTGGTTACATCAATAAACGCCGGAAGGCGGCGAGTCGCATCGACGTATTCAATATTGCTAAGACCGCGGGAGGGATAGTAGCGGCGAAGCTGGTTGATGAAGCGTACGAGCGTGCGCCAGCGGAAGGTGTTTGGTGGGTTCAGGATGATGTTGCGCCGGGGGCTTCGTCGGTCGAGATTCAGGACGGCATTAGATTCAATGGTGGGTATCTCGCAGATGAGTTCGCGAACGATCCATCAGGAGACTGTATTCTCGAAAACTGTTTCGTGTTGGTGTATGAGGGAAAAATCCACTCAAGCCACGAGCTTGCCCCAATCATTGGTCTTATTGCTGAAGCGAAAAAACCAGTATTCGTATTAGCCGAAGATGTCGAAGGATCTGCGCTAGAACTCTTAGTCATCAACAATAACAAAAAGCTCTCGTGTGTCGCGGTTAAAGCACCGGGTTATAGCCAAGATAAGAGGAGCTGGCTAAAAGACATTGCTTCCATTACCGGTACATCCGTTCTCGGTGGGATGTATGGAAAGAAGCTGGAAACCGCATTGCTATCTGACCTCGGTACCGCCGCAAGCGTTGTGGTGCAAAAAGATCAAACACAAATCATCGCCGGGCCCGGTAACGAAGAACGTATAAAGATTAGGCTGGCCCAACTGCGCACGCAAATCAGCGAGACGCCTTCTTCAGAGCAAAGCAAGCTTCACGATCGTCTAGCTAACTTGTTGGGGAATACAGCGGTCATAAGAATTGGTGGTACAACCCAAGACGCTCTCCTTGATAATCGTTACAACATTGAAACAGCTATGCACTCCGTGCGTCGGGCATTAGAACAGGGAGACGTTGTGGGCGGTGGTGTCACCTATTACCAAGCCGGAAAAGAGCTTGAACGCGACTTAACGCTGAAGTCTTTAACAAAAGCCGAAACAATCGGGATCAAGGCAGCTCAGCGGGCGCTACAAGGCCCAATACAAAGCCTTCTTTACACAGGCAGAGAAACAATCGAAGAGTTCGAAAAGAACTCGAGGGGCGAACCTGAAATAGGTTTCAACTTAGCAACCAAAAAATATGAGAACTTGAGAACTGCCGGCGTGTTGGATGCCGCGCGCGTCGCGGCCTCAGCTTTACAGATTGCTTTCTCACATGCGCGGACGATTCTTGAGACGACATCATGGGATACGATTCGACCGAACCTCCCCTTTCTTTAGCGGGTCTAAACGAATGAACGCCAACCGAAAGAAGACCGTCAGATGTCAATGGCCGGGCTGCTCTAGCGGCGCGACGACAGTTCTTTACCGGCAAACCACGCCGGAAGAGCGGGAGCAGACGACAGTTAATACTGCGCGCGGCGTGTCGTGGGCGCAGCTTGTTGAATTGCGGGTTTGCGGCGATCACATTAGGGAGGCCCGGGCTGAGTACCCGCACATAGCGAACAAGGAACCTTAGCGTGGAAGACCTTCAATTTGAGCTGCTCGAAAACGGCTTGGACTTCATAGCGTCAGGCTTGGACCATATTGCTCGCGGCGCCACAAAAACCGATCTCAAATATGGTGTCCTGCACCTAGCCTCCGGCATCGAACTAGTCCTAAAAGAAAGGCTTCGCCAGGAAGACTGGACGCTCGTATTCAAAGATACTGACGATGCGGATGAAGAGCGTTACAAGGCTGGAGACTTTCGCAGCGTAGACCACAAAGAATGCTTGAAGCGCTTGGAAGAAGAATGTGGGATTGAAATCTCGCGAGAAAACAAGAGTAAGTTGAGTTCCTTCAGAGCCAGACGAAATCGTCTTGAACATTTCGCTATCATCGATACAAAGTCGGCTATTGAAAGTTTGGCAGCGCAAGCGCTGGGCGTGCTACTTGATTTCATCAGCGAGACTTTTGACGACTCGGCGCTATCTGAACGAGACAACGAGCTGCTTCTGCAAATTCGCGAACGACTGACACAATTTGATACCTTCACGAAGGATCGCCTTGCTGAGATTTTTGCCGATTCAAATCCGAGAAAGGATGAACTTCAGAATCTTATAGGATGCCCCTGTTGTCTCCATGAAACGCTTCGCCCAGATGTCAACGTCGATTGTGTGTTTTGTGGTTATCGAGCAACCTGTGAGGACGCCGCCAACTTTTACGTCGCGCAGCACGAAGCAAGTCAGAGCATTTATTGGTGTCCAGAGTGTGTGAACAAAACTGTCGTCGACTTGGGTTCGGCTGGTAACGCCACGCCCTCAACTCAGTTCGTTTGCTTTGGTTGCGGTTCGCAGTGGCTTGAGGGGAGGCTTGAAATTTGTCCACTCTGTCAAGAACTCGAGTCTCCAGACTACATGACACCAATGGGTTGCCGAGATTGCTTCACTGCATATGTCGGGCAGGATCACACTTAGATGAAATAACGCTGGCGAATCCTCCCTCTCAATCAGTCAATGAACTCTGCGCTAGGATTAACCCAATCAGCCGTCTGAATTCAGCATCCTCTCCGGCGCTCTTCCACCCGGTCGAGAATCGTCGGCGATCACGCCCAGCTTCCGGCCAAGGCCGTTGCACTCCCTGCACATGCCGGCCGGATCGTTGTAGGCAGGTCAGCCTTTTTGCAGTGTAGGTGTGGTCGAATGGCAACACTGGCGTTGAGAAATGAGTGATCTGTTTTGTGGCCTTGTGAGTTTGACGGGCGAGACTGAAGGACAAAGAGCCGAGTTCTCTTTAGCGATCCTGGCAAATCCCGTGTGGCATGGCTCTTGTTGAAAGCAGTTCGCGATGGGTTATCTAACCGTCGATTAAATCTGAGCCCCCGAGCAAAAACACGTTATGAGCATGTTGGACAAGAGCGTTCGTGAAATTCCGGGAAACGGCAATAGCCACGGTTCCCTAGAGAGCCTTTTAGAAGAGCTGGAAACGGACCCTCGAGTGGCGGAGCTGCTGAGCGGAGTTCCCGTTATTCGCGAACCGGGTCCTTATGCCGAAGCGAGCGTCTCGGTTGCTGATCGCGCCTCGGACGAGAGGACTGAAAAGATTCCGGCGGTGGTCTCACGCGCGCGCAGGGTTGGTGAGGTTTCGTATCCCCAGGTTGTTTACCGTGACAAGGATGATGTGACCACGATTCTGAATTTGACTCGGCTGGCGATGGTAATGGCTGTGTTGGTGGTGGCGAGTGCGGTCGTCAACATTTATCAGTATTACCGGCGTCCCGATCGAATTGTGGTTGACGGTTCTTCGGGCCGGGTGCTTTCGATTAACGATCGCAATTACGGTAAAGAGGAAGGTGTTGAGTTCGGCCCTGATCGCTTGACGAGCCAGGACAAGCTTTATATCGCGCGGGAGTTCGTGCGGTATCTCTACCAGGTGGATCCGGCAACCCGTCCGCGAGATGTGGAAAAGGCGTTGACCATGATGGTGCCTGATTCGGCAGTCAAGTTTGCGAAGTGGATGAAAGAGAGAGGCATTCTTGATCAACAGAAAGCCGAGAGTTGGCAGGCGAGTTGGTCGCCGATGGATGTGGCGGTGGACCAGAACGATCCTTACACGGTGAATGTCATTGGCAAGCAGGAAATCAACAAAGTGGTTGCCGGAGCGGTGCAGAAGGAAACAAAGCAGCTACGTCTCACTATCAAGATGGTGGCTGATAACAAAGGTCGGGCTGATCGTAATCTGCGTTCCGGCTTTCTCATCTCTTATCTGGATTCTCACGAGTTGAATGATTCAGGCGCCGCAGCTTCTCCGCAGTTGTCTGGTTCAGGAGCAAAAAGTGTGACTCCCGTTACCGCGCTTCAGGATCAGCAGTGAGGTGGCCTGGAAGTGTCTTTTTAGAAACGGAGCTTTCAATGTTGAAGCAAAAGAACTACAGGGTTGTTTTCTTTTTCTTGTTTCTGGTTTTGGCAACCGGAGTTGCGTGGAGTTCGGGCGTGCTGGCTCAGGAGCAGAGCAAACTTAAAACGGCTGCCGCGAGTGTGCCGGCGCGAGGTCCTGTTCGCGGACGCCGCAGTCATGTTTCAACGGCTGCGGGAAAGAAGCCCGTGGAGAGTAAGCCGTCGCCTTCTCCAACTCCGCTGGCGCCGGCGGTGGCGCTGGTAAGTAACGGTCAGGCCGAGTATCTGTCTGGCGAAGCCAACGTCACTGTAAAGGGCAACCAGAATCCTATTATCAGGCTGGGCTTGGCGCAGAACGGCATCAACATCATCGAGTTCCCGGCATCCGATTCTTTCTTCATGATTCATCCGGGTAATTCCGATCTAGTTTCCTTTGATCAGGACACGGCGAGATTGAGTAAGCGATCTCTGGTACTGCGGCCAGGCGCGGCGTTTGTGGCGCCGCCTCCGGGATCTGCTTCGAGAGTGCCTTCAGCGTCGATCAGCGTGCAGATGCAGTCGGGTGTGGTGGTGACCTTTTTGATTTATCCCGTGAGGGAACTTTCACAGAACGCGCATAGGTGCGTGGTGATGTACAACCGCGACGAGGTAATTGCTTCGCGGCGTGCTGCTGGTCTTGCCGTTAACCTGGACGGCCGGGAGCCGGAGCCGGTCAAGCGCGATACTGGTACTGTGCGCTTTGGTGATTACGGTGGTTCGGATGGGCAGCCGGATGGTAACGCGCAACCTATCCTAGGCATGAAAAAGCCTTCGGTTCTAATCGCCGACGTGAATTCCGATCGTGCTGACGAGCGGGTTCGTTCAGGGAAGGCGTCAAAGAGAAAGCCAAAGATTTCAGAAGTCGCCAACCGTGCTTTGAAAGATGTGGTTAAGTCGCCGTCAAAGGCAGGCGAGTTTTCGAAATCGAATCATGGGCTGAGTCTTGCGGTCGCGCCCGCGGTGGACGTTGATGCGCAAACGCGTTTGGTCGTGATTCGGGTGAGGAACGACAGTACGGCCACTCTACGGATTGTGCCGGGCAATCCTGAGATCTATGTCCAGACTTTTGACGACCAGGGTAAGACGCTGCAAATCGAGCAGGTAAAGCGTCTTCATGTCGAGAGTACATCGCTCGAGGGCAAGATTGCAGCGGGAGAGACTGTGTACTTTGCGGTTGTCTACG
>Ga0070698_100001732_pt1 | contig 24325 bp, 27 predicted proteins | sample KBSK1502metaG_FD_65477 | JGI IMG/M metagenome (GOLD analysis project Ga0070698, IMG submission 65477) | Corn, switchgrass and miscanthus rhizosphere microbial communities from Kellogg Biological Station, Michigan, USA - KBS K1-50-2 metaG | ecosystem: Host-associated > Plants > Roots >... | reverse complement strand
GCCAGGAGTGGGCGGAGTGGAATACGGCCCGTGGCACACTGGTTAGCGCAAGCAAAGCGTGCTCCGGGGTCGGTGAAACTCCGAGCCGGCGGTGACAGTCCGCGACCCGGCCAGGCGCCCAGGCGCCAAGGCCGGCTGACCCGGTGGAATCCCGGGACCGACGGTGAAAGCCCGGATGGGAGGAGACACGCTCGCGGCGTGGCGCGGCGGGCCAGCGCGTGGCCGCGGTCGCGCATCCGCGCACCCCGGAGCCGGTGAGAGATCGGCCCGGAGGAGGCGAAGCCGCGGATGTTCACCGGAATCGTGGAAGAGCTCGGCGAGCTGGTCAGCGTCGAGCATCTCGCCGGGGCGGCCCGGGTCACCGTGCGCGGGCCGCGGGTCACGGCCGACGTCGCCCGCGGCGACTCGGTGGCGGTCAACGGGGTGTGCCTCACCGTCACCGGCGTGGCGGGCGCCGCCTTCACCGCGGATGTCATGGCGGAAACCCTGAACCGCACCGGGCTCGGCGGACTGGAACCAGGATCGCCGGTCAACCTGGAGCGCTCGCTCCGGGTCGGCGACCGCCTCGGGGGGCACATGGTGCAGGGACACGTGGACGCCGTGGCCACGGTCGTGTCCCGGGTCAGCGACGAGCACTGGGACGTGGTCAGGATCAGCATTCCGCCCGGGCTCGGCCGCTACCTGGTGGAGAAGGGCTCGGTGGCGGTGGACGGCATAAGCCTCACCGTCTCGGCCCTGGGCGGCGGCCCCGGTGAGCAGCCCTGGTTCGAGGTGAGCTTGATCCCCGCCACGCTGGCCGCGACGACCCTCGGCCGGGTTCCGCCGGGCGGGAGCGTCAACCTGGAGGCCGACGTGATCGGGAAGTACGTGGAGCGGATGCTCCGCGGCGAGCCGGAAATGGTCCAGTCATGACTGGGCCTGACGCGCGGAGCCCCGTCCAGTTCGACACCGTCGAGCGCGCCATCGCCGAGATCAGGGCCGGGCACGCCATCGTGGTCGTGGACGACGCGAACCGCGAGAACGAGGGCGACCTGGTCTTCGCGGCCAGCAAGGCCACGCCGGAGCTGATGGCGTTCACGATCAGGTACGCCCGGGGCCTGATCTGCGTTCCCATGCTGGGCGTAGACCTCGACCGGCTCCAGCTGCCGCCGATGACCAGCGACAACCAGGAGCACATGGGCACCGCGTTCACGATCAGCGTGGACGCCCGCGACGGCATCACGACCGGCATCTCCGCGGCGGACCGGGCCAGGACCGTGCGGGTGCTGGTCGACTCCGCGACCGAGCCCTACGAGATCGTCCGTCCCGGGCACGTGTTCCCGCTCCGCTACGCCGAGGGCGGCGTGCTGCGCCGCGCCGGGCACACCGAGGCCGCGGTGGACCTGGCCAGGCTGGCCGGGCTTGCTCCCGCCGGGGTGGTGGCCGAGATCTTCAACGACGACGGAACCATGGCCAGGCTCCCCGAGCTGCGCGCGTTCGCGGACAAGCACGGCCTGGCGCTGATCACCATCGCCCAGCTCATCGACTACCGCAGGCACACCGAGCGGATGGTCCGCCGCGAGGTCGAAACCCGGCTTCCCAACGAGCACGGCGACTGGCGGGCGCTCGGCTACCTGGACTCCGTAGACGGCACCGAGCACATCGCGCTGGTGTTCGGCGACCTCGGCGACGGCGAGGGCGCGCTGGTCCGGGTGCACTCGGAGTGCCTGACCGGGGACGTGCTCGGCTCCCGGCGCTGCGACTGCGGCGCGCAGCTGCAGGCCGCCATGGCGGCCGTCGCCGCGGAGGGCCGCGGCATCGTCTGCTACCTGCGCGGCCACGAAGGGCGGGGCATCGGCCTGCTCGGCAAGCTGCGGGCCTATCAGCTGCAGGACGGCGGGGCGGACACCGTGGACGCCAACCTGGAGCTCGGCCTGCCCGCCGACGCCCGGGACTACTCCATCGGCGCGCAGATGCTCGCCGACCTCGGGGTGCGTTCGGTCCGGCTGCTGACCAACAACCCGGCCAAGGTGGCCGGGCTGGCCGCCTGCGGGATCGAGGTGACCGGGATGGTTCCACTGCCGGTCACGCCCACCCGCGAGAACCTGCGTTACCTCACCGCCAAGCGGGACCGGCTCGGTCACCAGATCAACGGGCTGCCGGACGATTCCTGGCCGGCCGTGGCCGGAAGCCTCCCGGGGGCGAGGTGAGCGGGGAGGGTCGCCCCGGCCAGGCGAGCGTGGACGCGGCCGGGCTGCGGCTCGCGATCGCGGCGACCCGCTGGCACGCGGACATCACCGACAGCCTGGTGCGGCGCGCCGTGGCCGCGGCGCAGGCGTGCGGCGTCAGCGAGCCGCTTGTCGTCCGGGTGCCCGGCGCGGTGGAACTGCCCGTGGTGGCGGCCGAACTGGCGGTCAGCCACGACGCCGTGGTGTGCCTCGGGGCGGTGATCCGCGGCGGGACCCCGCACTTCGAGTACGTCTGCGACGCGGTCACCGCCGGGCTGACCAGGGTCGCCCTGGACGCCCGAATCCCCGTGGGCAACGGCGTGCTGACCTGTGACACCCTGGAGCAGGCTCGCGACCGCTGCGGGCTGGATGGCAGCCGCGAGGACAAGGGCTGGGAAGCGGTCGTGGCGGCGCTCGACACCGCGCTCGTGCTGCGTTCCCTGCGCGGTATTGACGCGCCCTCGAGGTGATGGGACACCACTGGCACAACGTTAGGCATGAAAGGCTTTTCTCATGCTGTCGCTGGTCCTGCCCAAGGGCTCGCTGGAGCGGGCCACGCTTGAGCTTTTCGACGCGGCCGACCTGACCGTTCGCCGTTCGTCCGACCGCGACTACCACGCTTCGATCGAGGACCCGCGCGTTGACCGGGTGCGCTTCCTGCGGCCGCAGGAGATCCCGTCCTATCTCGAGCGCGGGCTGTTCGACCTCGGCATCACCGGCCGAGACTGGATCAGCGAGACCGGCGCCGACGTCGTGTCGCTCGGCGAGCTGCGATACTCCAAGGCCACGACCGGCCCGGTGCGGGTGGTGCTTGCCGTGCCCGAGTCGGCGCCCTGGCGGTCGGTCGCCGACCTGCCTGAAGGCGTCCGGATATCGACCGAGCTGCCCGCGCTGACCAGCAGGTACCTGGAGGCGCGCGGCGTCAATGCGATGGTGGTCCCCTCCTACGGCGCCACCGAGGCGAAGGTGCCCGACATCGTGGACGCGATCGTGGACCTGACCGAGACCGGCTCCTCGCTGCGCCGCAACGGGCTGCGCATCCTGGACACGCTGCTCACCAGCTATACCGAGCTGGTGGCCAACACCGGCGCCTACGCTGACACCAGCAAGCGCGCGGCCATGGAGGACATCGCGCTCCTGTTGCGTGGGGCCATCGAGGCGCGCGGCAACGTGCTGCTCAAGCTCAACGTGGCAGCCGCGCAGCTGGCCGCGGTGACGGCCATGCTGCCCGCCATGTCCTCGCCCACCGTGACCGCCCTGGCGCGGGGCGACATGAGCGCGGTGGAGACCGTGGTGCCGAAGCGCAGCGTCAACACCCTGATCCCGGCGCTGAAGTCGGCCGGGGCCAGGGACATCCTGGAGATCCCCATCTCCAAGATCGTCGACTAGGACTTGCGCGGCTCGCCGCGGTAGGTGCCGAACGACCAGCGGTTCCCCTCCGGGTCGCGCACCGCGAAGTCGCGCGAGCCGTAGTCGGTGTCGTGCAGGCCCGCCAGGACCTCGGCCCCGGCGGCGGTGGCGCGCCCGAACAGCCCGTCGGGGTCGTCGGTCACCACGTAGGCGCCGAACGCGCCGGGCTGGACCGGCCAGGCGTCCTCCTCGTCCGGCGGGCGCGCCGAGCCGAGCATGATGCCGCCGCCTGGCGGCCAGGACAGCTGGGCGTGGTCCACCCGGTCGCCTTCGCCGTAGACCGCGGTTTCTTCGAAGCCGAAGGCCTCGGTGAGGAAGCGGATCAGAGCCCGCGCGTCGCGGGCGCGCAGCGTCGGCCATACCTGGGGCGGGGGAGCGTTATCCGTCATGCTTCCGATTGTTGTGCCAGGTCAGCCTCGCCGGCTTGGACGAATCGGAACTCTTCGGCCAGCCACTCCGACGGCGGGCAGCCCGCCAGGTCACGGAACTCCCTGGCCAGGTGTGCGCCCGCCAGCGTCAGGTAGCAGCCGGCCGGGGCGTGCGGGTCGGGGTGCCCGACCACGGTGAGCGGGTCGTCCAGGGTGATGATCAGCGTTAGGTGCGGCGACGGTAGTCCGCGGTGCCGGGCGGGGGGCAGGCCCTCCTGGCGGTAGCCGTGGTAGGAGGCGATCAGGCCGCGCAGCGCCGGCGCCGGAGCGGCCTGGACCGCCTCCGTCACAGAGAGGGGGCGGGCGCCGAGCGGGGGCGGGCGCGCAGCGCGGGGGCGGGACCAGCAGAGCGCGGGGGCGGGACAAGCAGCGGCCTGTGCTGCGCGGGGCATCTGCCCAGTCTCCCCCAGGCCGCCCGCCGCGGCCAGGGACGTACTGTGGGGGAAGGCCGGGAGAGTCCGGCTGGCTGGCAGGTGAAGGGATGGCCAGTGCGCGACATCCTGGGGCAGATCGAGAAGTGGTGGGACGCCGGGGAGACGTTCGGCCTGGCGACGGTGGTGCGGACGTTCCATAGCGCGCCCAGGGAGCCGGGCGCAGCCATGGCCGTGTCCGCGGGCGGGGAGGTCACTGGCAGCGTGTCCGGCGGGTGCGTCGAGGGCGCGGTGTACGAGCTGGCGCAGCAGGTGTGCCACACCGGGCAGCCGGTGCTGCAGCGGTACGGCATCAGCGACGACACCGCGCTGTCGGTGGGGCTCACCTGCGGGGGCATCATCGAGATCTTCGTCGAGCCGGTCAGCAAGGATCGTTTCCCTGAGCTCGCCGGCGTGGCGGCCGCGATCAAGGCGGGACGGCCGGTCGCGGTGGCCACCGTGATCGCGGGTCCCGGGCAGACAGGGGCGCGGCGGGTGATCCAGGGGGTCACGGACGGCACCGGGCCCGGTGGCCAGCCGGGCACGCTCGCCGCCGGGGAGCGGCTCGACCAGGCAGTGGACGACGACGCGCGCGGGATGCTCGCCCAGGGGCTGACCGCCGTGCGCCACTACGGCGCGCACGGCGAACGGCGGGGCGACGACCTCTCGGTGTTCGTCCAGTCCTTCGCGCCCCCGCCGCGGATGATGGTCTTCGGGGCGATCGACTTCGCGGCCGCCGTCGCGCGGGCCGGAAAGTTCCTCGGGTATCACGTCACCGTCTGCGACGCCCGCCCGGTATTCGCGACACACGCCCGGTTCCCCGACGCCGACGAGGTCGTCGTGGACTGGCCGCACCGCTACCTGGCCAGGACGCCCGTGGACGAGCGGACGGTGATCTGCGTCCTCACCCACGATCCCAAGTTCGACGTGCCGGTGCTCGAGGTCGCGCTGCGCACCCCGGCCGGCTACATCGGGGCCATGGGCAGCAGGCGGACCCACTCCGACCGGCTCGACCGGCTCCGCGAGGCCGGGCTGACCGAGGCCGAACTCGCCCGGCTGAGGTCCCCGATCGGGCTGGACCTTGGCGCGAGGACGCCGGAGGAGACCGCGGTGTCGGTCGCCGCCGAGCTCATCCAGCTTCGCTGGGGCGGGTCCGGCCGGCCCCTCACCGACACCGCCGGCCGGATCCACGGCTGAACCCGTGGGCCACCAGGTAGCCGGGGTGCTGCTCGCTGCCGGGGAGGGCAGGCGGCTTGGCACCCCCAAGGCCCTGATCGAGCTGGGCGGCAGGCGGCTCGTCGACCGCGGGGTTGACCTGCTGCGCGACGGCGGGGCCGCGCCGGTGTTCGTGGTCATGGGCGCGGTGCGCGCTGACGTGCCCGGCGCCGCCACGGTGCACAACCCGGACTGGCCCGCCGGCATGGCCTCCTCGCTGGCGGCCGGGCTCGGGGCGCTCCCGGATGAGTGCGCCGCCGCGGTAATCGCCCTGGTGGACCAGCCGCTGGTCGGGGCCGGCGCGGTCCAGCGCCTCATCGCCGCCTACCTGGCGGGGGCGGAGATAGCGGTCGCCACGTATCAGGGCGAGGCCCGCAACCCCGTCCTGCTCGCCCGCCGCCACTGGGCGGGGGTGCTTGCCGCGGCGGTCGGCGACGAAGGCGCGCGCTCCTACCTGCGCGCCCACCCGGACCTGGTCACCGGCGTGGAGTGCGCGGACACCGGCAGCCCCGAGGACGTGGACACCGCCGACGACCTGGCCAGGGTTAGCGGTCTGCTGGCTCGCTAACCCCGGTCGGTGTCCGCCGCGTGCCTGGTGACCTGGATGCCCCAGGTGTGCGTCACCGCGTCGCCGGGGCCCAGCATGATGAGGTCGGTGCCGGTGGCGAAGGCGTTCGGCGGGCAGGTCATCGGCTCCACGGCGACGGCGCGCCGGCGGTGCGCTTCGTCCAGGGTGTCCCCGGTGAAGACCTGCAGCCAGTCGTAGCCCGGCCCCGCCCAGAGGGCGACCCCGGTTCCGCCGCTGGCCAGCCTGGCCCACGCCCGTCCCGCCTCGTCCCGGTCCAGGCCGGTGAACGCGTGGTCGAGCCGGGCCGCGCCCAGCGGGCGGGCGGCGCGGAAGTCGAGCGGGCCCCCCGCGACGTCCTGGGCGGGGCCGGCCGGGATCCCGCGCCCGTCGGCGGGCAGCCAGCGGGCCGCGGGCAGGGTCAGCTCGCACTCGTTGACGCCTGTAGCACCCGCGGTCAGATAGGGGTGCGATCCGGTGCCGTAGGGGGCCGGCCGGCCGCCCACGTTCGTGGCGGTCACGCTCACCCCGAGGCCCGCGTCCCCGCTCAGGCCGTATTCCACCTCTATTTTCAGGCTGAACGGATATCCCGTGCGTCCCAGCAATACGTGCCGCAGCAAGACAGCGTGGCGATCATGCCGAACCACCGCCCACGAGCCCCAGCGGCCCAGCCCGTGAATCGCGTTCCCGGCGGCGGGCTCGCTCAGGTCCAGCTGGTACGCGGTGCCAGCGACGGTGTAACGGCCGCCGTCGACCCGGTTCGGCCAGGGCACCAGCAGCTGGCCGGCGGCTCCCGGGGGAAGCTCGTCGGGCTGGTACCCGGCGATCACGGGGCGGCCGCCGTGCCGCAGTTCGCGGAGCCCCGCGCCCAGCTCGGTGGCGACGGCCTGGTACTCCCCAGCGGCGATCTCATACTGCGCACCCGTCAGCGGGATCATGCCAGCCATTCTCGCGGCCGCGCGCGCCGCACCGTGGGCCGGGGCGGGTCGGTGCAAGGCCGGCGCCGTAGGTGGATGAGCGACACCGGTGAAGGACACGCGCGGACCGGCAGACGCGGTACCGGATGCGTGGGGTTCATCGGGTACTTGCGCCGACGGTCTGCTGAGGGCGCGCGCGGACCGGCAGACGCGGTACCGGATGCGTGGGGGTCCGGGGGCTCGGGCCCCCGGGACAGCACTGCGACCTATGGCGAAGGCGTCCGAGGACACCGAGCATGGCGAGCTGATGCCGGCGGGGCTGCTTGGGGAGCGGGGGGACCGTCAGCCCCGCCGGCAATTGCACCCTAACGGCCCGGGAGAGGGCGCGGGTCCAGTTTTTCAACGACGCTGGTCACCGGGGTCGCCCCGGGACGTTCCGGGCTAACTCAGGTCGTGCCGCACTTCGCCCTGGACGGCCGGCCGGACGAGCGTGCCGTTGCGGACGGCCTCGGCGGCGAGCACGCCGAACAGGTAGAAGTACGCGGCCTCTTCGTCGGAGAACGACCGGGCCTCGTGCCGGGCCCCGTCCATGGCCACGAAAACCTCGAAGCCGTCCGCACTCGGCACCAGGCACAGGGCGCCGTCGGCCTCGGTTTCCAGCGCGTACGCCGCGCGCGGGATGGCCGCCAGGTCCGCAAGCTCGCTGAAGATGTCCTTGGTCGGCACCCGCTGCCTGCGGGCGGCCCGCCCGCCGGTGTCTGCGGCCGGCCTGTCCGGCAGGGGATCAGCCGGGGGAGACAACGGGGCGGGCTGGTACGGGTAGGTCAATTCCGGCTCGGCGACCGTCAAGGGCTGGTTCGCCAGGAGCGGCTTGTCGACCCGCTCCTCGGTGAGGCCGGAGACCTCTTCCCGGGGCGTGAGCAGCTCGAAGACGCCCCGGTCCACCTGCCAGTACCCGACGGTGGCCGCCCGGTCCGGGTCGCTGCCCAGGTAGGCGATGTGCAGCCGGTCGCCGAGGTCGTCCAGGACGATGCACGGCTCCTCGCGGAAGGTGCCAACGGGGCGGGACTCCCACAGCGCGTCCACCTCCGCGCGGATCACCCGCTTCCGCCAGTGCCCGGTGGCGGGCTCGAAGCCGAGCTCCTCGGGGGGCGGGCAGGCGGCGAACAGGACCACGTCCGAGCTGGACGGACCCACCCCGGCCTCGTAAGGCACGCCCCGGTAGGTCGCCATCAGGCGGTATCTCATGAGTCAGACCTCCCTGAGCGGGCGGAGCCACACCTGCCCGTCGTAACGCGCGATGAATTCCTCGGCGCGGGGGGTGACCCGGCCGATCTCCGCGCCTACGGGGATGGGCACGGGCAGCGTGAAGAACTCCGGGATGCTGCTGACCGGGCCGTAGGAACCGCGGGGCGGCACCTCGGCCAAAGAGGCCGTCATGTCCAGGGCGATCCAGCGCAGGACGTAGAGCTCGGGCATGTCGGCGGTGAATTCGGAACCCTCGTAGCCGAGCGCCAGCGACTTGTAGTAGTCGGCTGGCGTGCGGCATAGGCAGTCCGCGGCGCGGTACAGGTAACCCGCGATCACCGATCTCTGCCCGGTCAGATAGGGCTCCACTAGGCGCGGGGGGACCACCTTCACCATCGGGGTGCCAGGTTCGAGGGCTCTCGTGGGCAGCTCAGCCGGGATCACAGACTCCCCTGGGAGACGGATTGACCTGCGATGCAGTTCCAAAAGACTCTCATACCGGGATATTCGCCTCAACCGCCTTGGCTGCACCCGGTTCCGGATGGTGGGAGGGCGCGGCGGGCACTTTAAGGTGAGATCGTGCCTGGGCGAACTTTGGCCGGGCAGCCTTATCCCGGCGACGACGGCTCACCCGATCCCCGGGTGGGCGCTGCCCTGGACGCTTACGCGGCGGGCCGGGGCAGCGAGCACGCGGTCCTGGCGGCGCTGGCCGGTTGCCGTCTCCTCGTTCCGGTGGTGGCGATGCTGACCGCGGCGGAACAGGGCGACCCGGACGGCCTGCGCCGGGAGAAGTCCAGCGAGATGGCGCTCCCCACCCTGATCGGCGCCGACGGCAGGACGGCGCTGCCGGCGTTCACCTGTGTCGATTCGCTGCGCCGCTGGCGCGCCGACGCGCGGCCCGTGCCGGCGCCCGCCGCCGGGGTCTGGCGGTCTGGCGCCCAGGAGGCGAGCGCGGTCGTCATCGACGTCGCCGGGCCGGTGCCGTTCGCCGTGGACGGCGCGCGGCTTGCCGCGCTGGCCGAGGGCAGGCCCGCACCGATGCCGCACGAGGACCCGGACGTGCTGGCCCTGGCGCACGGCGTGCTGGCGGCCGAGCCCGCGATCGCCGGGTTCCGGCTGCTGCCCGGGCGGCACGGCACCGACCTGACGCTCTGCCTGGTACCGGGGCCCACCGCGACCCAGGTTCAAGTGGGTGGCGCGGTCGAGCGGGCGAGCGCGGCGATCATGGCGGGCGCCGAGGGCCGGGCGCGCCGCGGCATCGAGGTCACGCTCACCGCCGGCGTGATCACCGAGGCCACGGACCCGGCCGGGGGCGGCGCGACGCGATCACCGTCGGCCTCGCCGTGAAAGGATCGGCACCATGCTGCGCTGGCTGACCGCGGGGGAGTCACACGGGCGGGCGCTCGTCGCGGTCTGCGAGGGGCTGCCCGCCGGGATAGAGGTGAGCACCGCCGACGTGGCCGCGGCGCTGGCCCGGCGCAGGGCCGGGTACGGCCGGGGCGCCCGGATGAAGTTCGAGCAGGACGACTGCGAGATCACCGGGGGCGTGCGGCACGGCCGGACGCTCGGCGGGCCCGTCGCGATCCGCATCGGCAACACCGAGTGGCCGAAGTGGGAGACCGTGATGTCGCCGGACCCGGTCACCGCGGGCGCCCTCGACGACCTCGCCCGCGCCGCGCCGCTCACCCGGCCGCGGCCCGGCCACGCCGACCTCGCCGGGATGCAGAAATACGGCCACGACGACGCCCGCCCGGTGCTCGAGCGGGCGAGCGCCCGCGAGACGGCCGCGCGGGTCGCGGTCGGCGAGTTCGCACGGCGTTACCTGCGCCAGGCGTTTGGCATCCAGATCGTGAGCCATGTCGTGGCGCTGGGCCAGGTGTGCGCGCCCGAGGGGGTCGTGCCCGGCCCGGAGGACGGCGAACGGGTCGATAGCGACCCGGTGCGCTGCCTGGACCCGGCCGCGAGCGCGCTGATGCAGGCGGCGATCGACGCCGCCCGCAAGGACGGCGACACGCTCGGCGGGGTGATCGAGGTGGTGGGCTACGGGCTGCCGCCGGGACTCGGCAGCCACGTGCACTGGGACCGGCGGCTGGACGGCCGGCTGGCGGCCGCGCTGATGAGCATCCACGCGATCAAGGGCGTCGAGGTCGGGGACGGGTTCGCGACCGCGCGCCGGCGCGGTTCCGGCGCGCACGACGAGATCGAGGGCTTGGGCAACGGGGTGCGCCGGCGGACGAACCGGGCGGGCGGGATCGAGGGGGGCATGACCACCGGGGAGCCGGTGCGGCTGCGCGCCGCCATGAAGCCGATCTCGACCGTGCCGCGCGCGCTGGACACCGTCGACGTGCGTACCGGCGAGCCCGCCAAGGCCATCAACCAGCGCAGCGACGTTACCGCGGTGCCCGCCGCGGGGGTGGTCGCCGAGGCGATGATGGCGCTGGTGCTCGCGGACGCCGCCAGCGAGAAGTTCGGCGGGGACTCGGTTGCCGAGGCACGGCGGAACCTGCGCGGCTACCTGGACGCGCTGGTGATCCCGCCCCCAGCGCCGCTACCAGGCGCGCCTCCGGCACGACCAAGCGCAGCGCCCGCGAGGGAGGCAGACACGTGAGCACGCGGCCGGCGGCGGTGCTCATCGGCCCGCCGGGCGCCGGTAAGTCCACCGTCGGGCCGTTGCTCGCCGCGCTACTCGGGACCGGGTTCGCCGAGACGGACGCCATGGTCGAAGAGGTGGCGGGCAAACCGGTCAGCGACATCTTCATCTCCGACGGGGAGCCTGCGTTCCGTGCCCTGGAGCGCACCGCGGTGGCCCGGGCACTGGCCAGCCATCCCGGCGTCGTCGCGCTGGGCGGCGGGGCGGTGATGGACCCGGGCACCCGGCACCTGCTGGCCGGGCACCGGGTGGTCTACCTGCAGGCCGGTTTCGCGGCGGCTGTGCAGCGGGTGGGCCTGGATTCGCCCCGGCCCCTCCTGCTGCGCAATCCCCGGGCGCGGATGCGCGAACTGCTGGCCGAGCGGCTGCCCGTCTACGAGGCGCTGGCCGAGATCACGGTGGTCACCGACGACCGCGGCCCGCAGGAGGTCGCCGACGAGATCGCGGCAGCGGTGACCGCGCGGATCGCCGCGGCGGCGGGGGAGGGCGCAGCGACGGACGCCGAGGAAGACACCGGGCGCCGGTGAGCGCCACCAGGATCACCGTCGGCGGGAAGCACCCCTACCCCGTCGTCATCGGCACCGGGGTGCTCAGCGAACTGTCGTTGCTGGTCGGAGCCGCGCGCACGGTCGTCGTCATCCACCCCCGGGGCCTGGAGGGGATCGCGCGGCCGGTCTGCGGCGCCCTTGCCAGGGCCGGCTGCCTCGTGCACGCCGAAACCGTCCCGCCGGGGGAGGCCGCCAAGGAGATCGCGGTCGCCGTACGGCTGTGGTCGCGCCTGGCCGAATGCGGGGTCACCCGTAGCGACGCCCTCGTCGGGGTCGGCGGCGGGGCCACCACCGATCTGGCCGGCTTCGTGGCGGCCACCTGGCTGCGCGGCGTCCGCGTGGTCCTGGTGCCAACGACCCTGCTGGCGATCGCCGACGCGGCGATCGGCGGCAAGACGGCGGTCAACACGCCCGACGGCAAGAACCTGGTGGGCGCGTTTCACCAGCCGGCCGGGGTGCTCGCCGACCTGGCCGTGCTCGAGTCCCTGCCCGCGGTGGACTACGTCAGCGGGCTGGCCGAGGTGATCAAGGCCGGTTTCATCGCTGACCCCGTCATCCTGGACCTGATCGAGGCCGACCCGGGCGGCGCCGTCGTGCCGCACGGCGCCCACGCCAGGGAACTCGTCGAGCGGGCGGTCCGGATGAAGGCGGAGGTGGTCACCAAGGACATGCGCGAGGCCGGGCGCCGGGAGGTCCTCAACTACGGGCACACCCTCGGTCACGCCATCGAGCGGGTGGAGGGGTACCGGATCCGGCACGGCGAGGCGGTCTCGATCGGCATGGTGTTCGCGGCGGAACTGGCCGGCCTTGCGGGCCGGCTGGACGCCGCCACCGTGCACCGGCACCGCCGGGTGCTCGGATGCGTGGGGCTGCCCACCACCTACCTGGCCGGTGCCTGGCCGGCGCTTCGGGAGGCGATGGCCGTGGACAAGAAGGCACGCGGCGCCATCCTGCGCTTCGTCGTGCTGGACGGCCTCGGCAAGCCCGCGATCCTCGCCGACCCCGCCGAGGATCTGCTGGCGCAGGCCTACGCGGAGGTGACGTCGCGATGACGCAGGTGCTCGTGCTCAACGGCCCGAACCTGGGGCGCCTCGGTTCGCGCGAGCCCGACGTGTACGGCAACGCGGACTTCGGGGCTCTCGCGGAGGCGTGCCGCGCCGCGGGGCGGGCGCTCGGGCTCCAGGTGGAGGTCAGGCAGACCGACGACGAGGCCGAGCTGATCGGCTGGGTCCACGAGGCGGCCGACCAGAAGCTGCCGGTGGTACTCAACCCGGCCGCGTTCACCCACTACTCCTACGCCCTGCGCGACGCGCTCGCGATGCGCACCGCCCCGCTGATCGAGGTGCACCTCTCCAACCCGGCGGCACGGGAGTCGTTCCGCCACGTATCCGTGGTGGCCGGCGTGGCGGACGGCACCATCGCCGGGTTTGGGCTCCTGTCCTATCAGCTCGCGCTACGGGCGATCGCGGAGCTTGTTACCTCCGGGTAGGTAGGCTGCCCCCATGCGCATCGGGATGGCACTGAACTACGCGGGCGGCTTCGCGGAGACGGTCGGGGAACTCGCCGACTATGAGAAGGCGGGCCTGGAGATCGTCTTCGTGCCGGAGGCGTACAGCTTCGACGCGGTCAGCCAGCTGGGCTTCATCGCCGCGAAGACCCAGCGGCTGCAGATCGCATCGGGGATCTTCCAGCTGTACTCGCGGACGCCCGCGCTGACCGCCATGACCGCGGCCGGGCTCGACTACGTGTCGGGGGGCCGGTTCACGCTCGGTATCGGGGCGTCCGGCCCGCAGGTGATCGAGGGGTGGCATGGGGTGCCCTACGACGCGCCGGTCGGCCGGACCAGGGAGATCATCGAGATCTGCCGGATGGTGTGGCGCCGTGAGCGGCTGGAGTACGCCGGCAAGTACTACACGCTGCCCCTGCCCCCGGAGCGGGGGACGGGTCTCGGCAAGCCGCTGAAGCTGATCAACCACCCGGTGCGGGACCGGATCCCGATCGTGGTGGCCGGGATGGGCCCGAAGAACGTCGAGATGGCCGCGGAGCTGGCCGAGGGCTGGGAGCCGATCTTCTACTTCCCCGAGCGGGCGGCATCGGTATGGGGCGCGCCGCTGGCGGCCGGGCAGGCTCGCCGGGACTCCTCGCTGCCGCCGCTCGACGTGGTGGCCCAGGCAGGCCTGGCGATCGGCGAGGACGTGGCCCGGTGGCTCGACCTGGGCCGGCCGATGCTCGCGCTCTACATCGGCGGCATGGGCCCGCACCGGGACAAGGGGCGCAACTTCTACTACGAGCTCGCGGTGCGCTACGGCTTCGAGGAGCAGGCACAGCGGATCCAGGACGCCTACACCGAGGGCCGGAAGGACGAGGCGGCGGCGCTCGTCCCCGCCGAGCTGCTGGCGGGGATCTCGTTGATCGGCCCGGAAGGGCAGGTGGCCGACCGGCTGGCCGCGCTGAGCGAATCCGGGGTCACCACGCTCAACGTGACGCCGCTCGCTTCTACCCACGCCGACCGGGTGCGCCTCATCGAGCGGGTCCGCGACCTGGCCCCCTAGCGGGGCGCCCGCATGAGTCAGACGGACTTCTGGTAGGCGCGGAACATCAGCACCGACAGGGCCGTGGCCGCCACGGCGAGCAGCGCCAGGCCACCACCCTGGACACCCACCCTGGCCCAGTCAGGGTTGGCGCTCATCGCGCTGCGCCCCGCTTCCAGCGCCCAGTTGACCGGGTTGCAGTTCGCCACGATCCGCATCCAGTGCGGCATCAGCGACTCGGCCATGAACGCGGTGGACAGGAACGTCAGCGGGAGCAGCAGGAACGAGTTGATCCCGATGATCGTCTCCCGCTGCCTGGCCAGCATGCCGACCGCGTTCGAGAACGCGCTGAACAGGATCGCGATCAGCACCGAGGCCGCGATCAGCACGAGCAGCCCGGGGACCCCGCCGGCGTAGTGCGCGCCGCCCGCCCAGCCGAGCAGCGCGATGATGACCGACTGCGTCGCGATGATCATGGACTGGAGCACCGCGGAGGCGTTGATGATGGCCGAGCGGTGCAGCGGCAGTACGAGGAACCGGTCCATGATCCCGCGGTCGATCTCCTCGAGCACCGTCATGCCGCTCCACATGCTGGCCGACAGCGCGCTCATGATCACGACGCCTGGCACCAGGTAGTCCAGGTACGACGGCGCCCCGAATCCCGGCAGCTCGACCACCGAGCGGAACAGGGAGCCGAACAGGAACAGCCAGATCACCGGCTGGATCAGCATGATGGCCACGTACGCGGGCTGCCGGGCGATGGCCCTGAGCTGCCGCCCGGTCATCCAGGTGGTGTGCGCGGCGATACTGGTCACCGTGATCCTCCAGAGGTCGCGGGGGTGACGGGGGACTGGTCGGCCTCGGCGAACCGGCGGCCCGCGTGGCGCAGGTACACGTCGCCGAGCGAGGGGCGGGCGACCGTGGCGGCCCGGACCGGGACGCCGGCGCCCTCCAGCGCCGCGAGCACCGCGGGAAGCGCGGTGGCGCCCTCGCCAGCGCGCGCGCTCACGCTGTTGCCCTCGACCCGTATCTCGCGGACGCCGGGCACCGGGGCCAGCGCGGCGAACACGTGCTCCCGGGCCGTGTGGCCGGCCAGTTCGAGGTGCACGGCGTCGCCGTGCAGCTCGCCCTTGAGCTCGTCGGGCGTGCCTTCGGCCACCACCCGGCCCTGGTCGATGATGGCCAGCCGGCTGGCCAGCCGGTCCGCTTCCTCGAGGTAGTGGGTGGTGAGCAGGATGGTGAGGCCCTCGGCCGCGGACAGCCGGCCGATCTCCTCCCACATGGCCGACCGCGACTCCGGGTCAAGGCCGGCGGTGGGCTCGTCGAGGAACAGCACCGCCGGGTGGTTGATCAGGCCCATCACCACGTCGAGCCGGCGCTGCATTCCGCCGGAGTAGGTGTGCACCCGGCGGCCCGCCGCGTCGGCGAGCCCGAACCGGCCGAGCAGCTCATCGGCCCGGCGCGCCAGTTCGCGCCCGCGCAGGCCCTGGATCCGGCCGGTCAGCAGGACGTTCTCCCGGCCGGTGGCCACCGGGTCCACGCCGCTGCGCTGGGCGACCACGCCGATCGCGCGGCGCACCTGCGCGGGCCTGGCGCGGACGTCCAGCCCGGCCACGACGGCTGTGCCGGAGTCGGCCTGGGCGAGGGTGGTGAGGATCTTGACGGTGGTGGACTTGCCCGCCCCGTTCGGGCCGAGCAGCGCGAAGACCGTGCCGGCTGGGACCGCGAAGCTGAGCCCGTTAAGGGCCCGGACTCCTTTGGGGTAGGTCTTGACGAGGTCGCGCGCCTCGATCGCCGGCGCCGTTCCCGCGCCGGTGCGACCGGGCACCGACATGGCGATGTCCGTAGTCATGGTGGCTTTCTCCCTGGTGGTTCGCTGTCTGTGCCGGCCCGCGAGGGAGCAGCCAAGTAGTCTTGAAGATGCTCACTCGATCTGGTCTCGCTCCCGCGGGACCGGTTCGGGGTTCCGGCCCCCGGCCAGGTGTTGCCGCACCACGCCGGGGGCCGCCTTGCGCTTGCTGTCAGTCCGGCTCCTGCCCTCCTTCCGTGCGGGCGCGAAGCTTCGCGTCAGCACCTTCGAAGTCCAGCTCCCAGTGGGGTGACTCACCGGTTTCGTGTGCGCGCCGCCACTGATCCAGGCCGCCGAGAGTCCCCGCTTCGAGCTCGCCCGCCAGTTCCTTCACCCAGGCGAGCTCCGTCTGCCGCAGGGCCAGGTGGTACTCGCCCTCGATGAGCAGCAACCGGGGCAGGCCCGCGCTGGCCGCGTAGTCGAGCAGGATGCGAACCTCCGTGATCTCTTTTTCGAGGATCTTGACCCGGTGCCGGAGCAGCGCGACGACCTTGTCGGGGTGGAGCACCGGCAGCAGCGACAGCGCGGCCTCGAACTGCGGGTACTCCTTGACCGGCTCGGCCAGCAGTTCGGACATCCAGGCGTCGAGCTCGGTCCGGCCGGTGTCGGTCAGCCGGTACACGGTGCGTTCGGGGCGCCGCCCCTCGCGGCGGGCCTCGACGGCCTCGATCAGCCCGTGCTTGGCGAGGTTGTCCACGACCGTGTACAGCGAGCCGTAGTTCAGCTTGATGCTGTTCTCCTTGCCGCGCTCGCGCATGGTCGCGGCCATCTCGTAGGGGTGCATCGGCGCCTCGTAGAGACAGGCGAGAACGGCGAGCGCCAGCGGGTTGGAAACCGCCCGCCGACTCGGCATCGCCGCCTCCTCTCCCGGTACCCGTCAACGTATATCCGGTTGCGAGTATACGGCTGCGGGTATACCGGCGCAACCTCCATCCCGGTCGTGGTTCACCTGGCACCCTGACCAACCCTGGTACCACCCCGACTTTTCCAAAGGAAAAGTCGGATGTCCTTACGGGCTAGCGTGGCGCACCCAAGCTGGCCACGGTCGGGACAGGCCCATACCCTCGGGGGATGGCCGAGTCTCACGCCCTGCGCCGGGAACGCGTGCGAGCGGCGGTTGCCGCGAGTGACGCGGACGCCGCGCTCATCACCACGCTGGTCAACGTCCGCTACCTCACCGGTCTGGCCAGCTCCAACGCGGCGCTCCTTGTGCCTGCCGAAGGAGAGCAGGTGCTTGCCACCGATTCCCGGTACGCGCCCGCCGCCGAACGCGACTGCCCCGACGTCCAGCTGCTCAACGCCCGCCCCGTGGAGACCGCCCTCGCGGAGCTGGCCGGCAGCCGGGGGCTCGGCCGGCTTGCGTTCGAGGCCCAGGAGGTGACCGTCGAGCGCTACGAGGCGCTCGCCGCCATCGACGGCATCGCCCTGCTTGCGCCGCTCGGCCGGTGCGTGGAGGAGCTGCGGGTGGTCAAGGATGAGGCCGAACTCGCCCTGCTGCGCCGCGCTTGTGCGATCACGGGCTGGGCGTTCGACCAGGTAGTGCCCGGGATCCGTGCCGGGATGACCGAGCGCGAGCTGGCCATACTGATCGAGCGCGCGATGGTCGATGGGGGCGCGGACCGGCCCGCCTTCGACACCATCGTGGCAAGCGGCCCGAACGGCGCGATCCCGCACCACAGCCCGGGCGGGCGCCGCCTGGAGCGCGGCGACATGATTACCATCGACTGCGGCGCCCAGTACGCCGGGTACCACGCCGACATGACCCGCACGGTCGTGCTCGGCCCGCCCGCAGACTGGCAGCGCGACATCTACGGCCTCGTGGCGGCCGCGCAGGCGGCCGGGATCGAGGCGGCCGCGGACGGCGCGGCCGTCGCCGACGTGGACGCGGCGGCGCGGGATCTCATCGGCGGCGCGGGTCACGGTGAGCACTTCGGCCATGGCCTCGGTCACGGCGTTGGGCTGGAGATCCACGAGGCGCCGATAGTGGGGTACGGGCGGCCGGGTACACTCGGAGACCGGGTTCCCATCACCGTCGAACCGGGCATCTACCTGCCCGGCAAGGGCGGCGTAAGGATTGAGGACACCCTGGTGGTGCGTTCCGGAGCTGGGCCCGCGGCCTCCCGTGAGCTGCTCACCGTGACCGAAACCGTGACCCCAGGGGCGTTGCTCGTCCTCGAGCCCTGAGCCGGGGCCCAGCACCAGGAGAGACGAAGAACGTGGCCACCACCAACGACCTCAAGAACGGCATGACGCTGAACCTCGACGGCCAGCTCTGGAACGTCGTGGACTTCCAGCACGTCAAGCCGGGCAAGGGTGGCGCCTTCGTGCGCACCAAGCTCAAGAACGTCCTGTCCGGCAAGGTCGTCGACCGGACCTTCAACGCCGGGGTCAAGGTCGACGTGGCCACCGTGGACAGGCGGGAGATGCAGTACCTCTACCGCGAGGGCGACGACTTCATCTTCATGGACACCCAGGACTACGACCAGCCCCGGATCCCGGCGGCTACGGTCGGTAGCGCCGCCAATTTCCTGCTGGCGGACCAGACCGCGATGGTGGCGTTCAACAACGGGGTCCCGCTGTACGTGGAGCTTCCCGCCGCGGTGGAACTGACCGTCAGCCAGACCGATCCCGGCGTCCAGGGCGACCGGTCCACCGGCGGGACCAAGCCGGCCACGCTGGAAACGCGTGTTCAGATCCAGGTCCCGCTGTTCATCACGACGGGCGAGAAGATCAAGGTGGACACGCGCACCGGCGAGTACCTCGGCCGCGCGTGAAGCAACGTGGCCGCGCGTAGCAAGGCCCGCAAGCGGGCGCTGGACGTCCTGTTCGAGGCGGAGCTTCGCGGTGAGCCGGTCCTGGAGATCCTCAGCGAGCGGACCGCGGCCGGGACACCCCCCGTGCCCGCCTACGCCGCCGAGCTGGTCACCGGCGTACAGGCGCACCGGCTGCGGATCGACGAGCTCCTTTCCGGCCACTCCCACGGGTGGGCGCTGGAGCGGATGCCCGCGGTGGACCGGAACATCCTGCGGATCGGCGCCTACGAGCTGCTGTGGCAGGACGATGTCCCCGACGCGGTGGCGATCGATGAGGCCGTCCAGCTCGCCAAGGACCTGTCGACCGATGAGTCGCCCGCGTTCGTCAACGGGCTGCTCGCCCGGCTGCTCGAGCTCAAGCCCACGCTCAGCCTGTGACCCGCCGGCTCCTGGCCCGCCCCGCATCCCGGTGCCAGGCAGCGGACGAAGGGCTGGCGGCTGGCTGCGTTAGGCAGAGGCAAATCGAAGGCGAAGGCCGAAGCGGCGAAGTACGGACCAGAACCACAGCGTCGACACGCCGATGCCTGCCACGGTCAGGCCGGCGGTGATGACCGTCGAGAGGGAGATGAACGTGCCCAGCGGCTCGGTCACCATGAGAACGCCCAGGCCGGCGGTGAGCAGCAGGAAGATCCCGGCCCACAGCCAGGTAGCGCCCTGGAAGAACCGGTGCAGGCCGGGGTGGTGGCCGGTGAGCCGCAGCGCCACCACCTCGGCGGCGAGCCGGGCGCACAGCGGATGAGGGCCCCCCGCGGTCCGCGCGAACAGGACGCACATGATCAGGTTGGCGGCCGGGAACTGGAGCAGGTAGATCCACAGTTGCCCGGTGGCGAGGACCACGGCCGTCTGCACCGTGAGGACCGCCGCTGTGATCGTGAGCAGGCTTGGCACGCTCCCGGTGGCGATCTTGCGGATCAGCGCCGTGAGCCAGGTGGCCGCGAGCCCCGCGAGCAGGCCGGCGTCGCGGCCGAATAGCCAGGCGCCGATGGCCAGGGCGCCGACCGGGAGGCCGGCCGACTCGGTCAGGCTTAAGAGGATCGTCCGCAGCAGCCGCAGGGGCCTGGGGAGCTCCAAGTGGTCCGGCATGCCCGCAGCCTAGGCGGTAACCGCGGGCCGGGCTGGCCAAGCGGGACAATTCACGGCCAACTCCCAGACGTTCCCTGAGCCGGGGGTTTGTCGCCCGCCGACACTACAGTGGACCGCGACGGTGGCGGCGAGGAGGACGGTGTGGCAGGGACCCCGGTGGTGCGCGACGTGCTGCAGGCCGTGGTCTCGGCGCTGGTGGCGGAGACCGGGCGGGAACAGCTCGACGTGGTCGACGCGGGCGGCGGCACGGGGGGATTCGCCGTCCCGCTGGCCACTTTGGGCCACACCGTGACCATCATCGACCCGAGCCCGGACTCGCTCGCCGCCGCGCAGCGGCGCGCCGCGGAGGCGGGCGTGCCGCTACGCGCGGTTCAGGGAGACGCGGCCGACTTGGCCGCCGTCGCCGGGGAGAAGAGCGCGGACCTGGTCCTGTGCCATAGCGTGCTGGAGTACGTGGACTCGCCGTCTGCCGCTATGGCGGCGATCGCGGCGGTCCTGCGGCCCGGCGGGGCGGTCAGCGTGCTCGCGGCGAGCGCCGTGGCGGCCGTCATCCACCGCGCCCTGGCGGGCAGGTTCGACGACGCGCGGCGGCTGCTGACGGGCATCGACGGCGGGAGCGGCCCGGCACCCGGCGGCGCCGGGCCCGTGGCCACGCCCACCCGGCGGTTCACCCTGGCCGGCGTCACCGGGCTGATCGAGGAGGCCGGCCTGCGCCCGGGTGGCGCGCTCGGGGTCCGGGTCTTCACCGACCTGGTGCCCCGCGTCGTCGCGGACGCCGACCCGAACGCCGCCGAGCAGCTGCAGGCGCTGGAGCGGGCGGTGTCCGCCCACCCGGCCTTCCACGACTTCGCCGCCCAGTTCCACGTCCTTGGCTACCGGTGAGGGCGATGACCCCGGACGACACCGGCTGCCGCATCCTGCACGTGGACATGGACGCCTTCTACGCCAGCGTCGAAGTCCGGGACCGGCCGGAACTCGCTGGACAGCCGGTGATCGTCGGCGCCGTGGCCAGCCGCGGCGTGGTCCTCTCGGCGACCTACGAAGCCCGTGTGTTTGGCGTCCGCTCGGCGATGCCGGTGAGCCAGGCTCGGCGGCTGTGCCCGCACGCGGTCTTCGTGGCTCCCCGGCACAGGGTCTACGGCGCGGCATCGAAGGAGATCATGGCGATCTTCCGCGAGATCACGCCCGAGGTTGAGCCGCTGTCGCTGGATGAGGCGTTCCTTGACGTCGGCGGCGCCATCCGGCGGCTGGGACCGCCCGCCCACATCGCCGGCCTGATCCGGGCCACCATCCGCGGCCAGCAGGGCCTGACCTGCTCGGTCGGGGTGGCCACCAGCAAGTTCGTCGCCAAGCTCGCCTCCACCCTCAGCAAGCCCGACGGGCTGCGCATCGTGCCCGCTGACCAGGTGCTCGACTTCCTCCACCCGCTGCCGGTCGCCGCGCTGTGGGGGGTGGGGGAGCAAACCGGGCAGGCCCTGGCCCGGCTTGGCCTGCGCACCGTCGGGGACATCGCGCGCACGCCGGTGGCCACCCTCCGGCGGGATCTCGGCGCCGCCGCAGGCGCGCACCTGTCGGCCCTCGCCTGGGGACGGGACGAGCGCCCCGTGCTGGCCCGGCCCGACAGGAGCATCGGCGCCGAGGAGACGTTCCCCGCCGACATCGATGACCCATCGGTGATCAAGCGCGAGCTGCTCAGGCTCTCCGGGCAGACGGCACACGGCCTGCGGGCGGGGGGCTCGGTGGCCAGGACGGTGGTCGTGAAGTTGCGCCTGGCCAACTTCAAGACGATCACCCGGTCCCGGACGCTGCCCGAGCCCACCGACGTGGCCAAGAAGATCTACGACACCGCGTGCATGCTTTACGAGAACTCGGGGCTGGACCCCCGCGCGAGGTTGCGTTTGGTCGGGGTGCGCGCCACGGGGCTCATCCCGGCCGCGGGGGCCGCTACCCAGCTTGCCTTTGGCGAGCCCCCCGCCTCATGGCGGGACGCTGAGCGGGCGGTCGACCGCATCGCAGGCCGGTTCGGCCCGGACACGGTGCGCCTCGCCGCCCTGGTCCCGCCGGGTGAGCCCGGCGACCAGGACGAGACCTGAGGGCAAGCGTGCGGAGACCCCGGCTTTGGGACCTTGTTTGCGAGCACCGGCAGCTGGGACAATACGGGCCTTCCGCCCGCGTCAGGCATCCGCTAGGCTCTGGCGGCCGGTCATCGCGCCAGCCGGCTTCTTTGCCGTCCCACTACTCTTTCCCACCACACGGCTGCCCTCGTATTGTGGAGGGAAACGAGCGCCGTGAGGCATGGTCATCGCACCCTTCCCCACGCGAAGAGGTTCATGGGAGGCGCAGTGCCGCTTTCTGATCACGAGCAGCGTCAGCTCGAGCAGATCGAACAGGCGCTCTACTCCGACTACCCGAAGCTTGCGCAGTCCGTGCGCTCGCAGGATCCCCGTATCCACTACAAGCGCCGGGTGGTCGAGGCCGCGATCGGGTTCCTGATCGGTGTCGGCATGCTCCTCGCGGGAGTGATATCGAAGATCATCCCGGTCGGCGTCGGTGGGTTCCTGGTCATGCTCGCCTGTGCGATGTGGGCCCTGACCAGCTGGCGGCACATGGGCGGGATCGTCAGCGGCCGGGGGCTGAGCGTGGCACGCCCTGCGGGCGCTGCGGGCGGCACGCGCGAGGGACGGGGCAGGCGCCGGGGCCGACGGCGCGGCCGCGAGAAGGCGCGGCTCAGCTTCATGGAGCGGCTGGAACAGCGCTGGCGCCGTCGCCAGGAGGGCGGCCGGTAAGGCCTAGGCCCGGGCGGGCTTTTCGCGGCGGGGGACGATGCGGCTGAGCAGCTTGGTCGTGGCAAGCTCCATCCAGCCGAACACGTCAAGCAGGTGTTGCAGACCCGCGCGCGCGGGCACCAGCGCCGACGTGGGCGCGACCCGGGCCAGCCAGCGTGCCCGTAGCCCCAAGGCACGGCCCATGGCCCGCTTGACCAGGGCGACATCGGACCGGAGCCGCGCGGAATCGGACGGGCTGATCGCGTAGCTGGCCCGCTCCTCCGCGAGCGCGACCTGCTCCAGCGCGGCGCGCTCGGCACCGGCCAGGCTCAGCAAACGGGTGAGACGGCGGGCCAGCGCGCGCGGCGACTCGCTCGCCCGGCTGGGGATTCGGTGGTCCGTCAGGTCGTCACGCAGCTCACTCCAGGCGACATGGGCTCGGGCAGCATCATCGCGCGCCTTCCACCACCGGCGCCGGCGGGTGATGAGCCGGGTCGAGCCCGGCGCGATCAGCAGGACCGCCAGCAGCGCGATGGCCAGCTCCGCAATCGGCGCGCCCCGCTGCCGGCCTGCGCCCGCACCGCCGGCCCCGGCGCCGGTGATCTTCACCTTGCCACCGGGCCCCGTTCCCTTGTGGTGGGCCAGGTTGGGCGACTGACCGGGTTTCCTGTGCCCCGCCGGACCGGTCTGCTGGCCGCCCTGGCCGCCCCGCGTCGACTGAGGGTTCGAGTAGGCCGGGGAAAGCGCCGTGGCCTGGCCGGGCGCTCCTCCGTTGGGCGGGGTTGGCTCGAAGCGCAGCCAGCCGAATCCGGAGAAGTAGAGCTCGGGCCAGGCGTGGGCGTCGCTGGTCTCCACCCGCCACCAATTGGAACCGGGCTTTATCGCGGTGCCCTGGGTGTACCCGATGACCACCCGCGCCGGGATGTGCAGCAGGCGCGCCAGCACGGCCATCCCGAACGCGAATTGCTGGCAGTATCCGGTCTTGGTCTTGGTCAGGAACTGCTTCAGCGCCCCTGGGGTGTTGCGGGTCGGCACCCCGGTGACGGAGTAGGCGAAGCCCCCCTTCGTGGTGAACCAGTCCTGTAGCGCGACCGCCTTGGCGTACTCGCTGGTCGCGTGCTTGGTGATTTGGAGCGCCAGCTTCTTCAGCGTCTTGAACACCTGAGGGACGTACTCGTCACCCAGCAGCTCCGGCGGCGGGGCCGCCGCGGCCAGCTTCTGCGGCGTGGGATTGGGGAGCCTGCTGTACACCGTGTACAGCAGCCCGGCCAGCCGGGCGTTGCCGGAGAGCAGCATCAGCGAGCTCTTTTCCGCCCGCCAGGTGCCGATGATTCGCACCTGCCGCGCCGCGTACGGCAGCGGGATGAAGTTGGTGTGCGGGTTGCTCTTCAGGCTGGGGCTCAGCCTGATCTGTTCCCGCAGCTTGATGATGGGCGCCGTGGCGGCCAAACCGGGCGCCGCGGGCAGGTTCCCCCTCCGCAGCAGCTGGAGGTCGGTCGGTGCCGTCATCGTCCACGCGTTCGTGCCGAGGTGGTCCAGCACATACACCTGCAGATAGGGCGGCTGCTTGTCGCGTGTGTAGTAGGTCAGGATGGTCGTCGGCTTCGTCTGGTGCAGTTCGGTGTTCAGCGTGTCAAGGGGGTTGGGGAAGGAGGTCTGGCCGCGGTACCCGCCGCCACCACCACC
>Ga0070698_100001731_pt1 | contig 24326 bp, 24 predicted proteins | sample KBSK1502metaG_FD_65477 | JGI IMG/M metagenome (GOLD analysis project Ga0070698, IMG submission 65477) | Corn, switchgrass and miscanthus rhizosphere microbial communities from Kellogg Biological Station, Michigan, USA - KBS K1-50-2 metaG | ecosystem: Host-associated > Plants > Roots >... | reverse complement strand
TCTGTGATCGATTCTGGAACAGGGGCTGTTTGCCTGGGCATGTTCAGTCGCCGACTATGCGACTGATGAACTTATCAGGGCGCTCCCCCTCAAGTCATGCATCCTTGCCGAAAGCACACGAAAAGCAAATGGATGTGAGTTTTGAAAAAGGCCGCTGGCGCGTTGGTCAGCGGCCGGAAGGTTCTCATCCGATCGTCTCGTCCTGTCGCTCCGATCTCGGTCAGCTGGGGAGGGGGACTCTGGAGAACTCGATGTCCAGATCGTCCGCCCGTATTCCGTCGGTGATGTCGTCGATGTGGCGGGGTTCGACCACCGAGGCATCGGCGTACCTCGTGTGGTCCTGCGGCAGGTTGTCCTTCACCCACTGCTTGGCACGGCGGGTATTCGCGTACAGCAGACATATGGTGCCGTGATCCACGATTTGGAAGTCCACCTTAGCGCGCGCCATGGGACCCCCCTTGCCTGAGGTGATAGCTGACGATCTTGACCTGCGGATTCCAGCAGGCGCGGCAGGGGCCGCACGTGTTTCCTTGCGCGTGGGCCGGACACTGGTGAGCGCCGGGCGGCGCGTCGTGGGGACCCGCCGAGACGGTGCTGACCGGCAGGCCATAGCCGAGCGGCGGCGGGCCATCCACCATGTGCGCGGAATAGCGGATGCAGAGGTTCCCGGGAATCCGCCCGCCCAGCCGGCGATAGGCTTCGACGGTCTGGTATTCCCGCGTGGGCAGCCAGATACCTCACCTTCGGCAGATTCCGCGCGACCGCGATGATGTTCTCGAGATGCTCCATGCCTGGATGTCGCCGGAATCATGCCAGCGAAACCAGGCATCGCGGGAGCGCAGGATCAGCGCGGTGATCGCCTCGACCCAGCGCGGATGGGAGAGGCTGGCGAGGCGCCTCTCCATCGCCCTCCTCACTACCGGGAACACGTAGCGTCCGCGCAGGGCGTAGCAATGGGAGCAGACGGCCTTGGACAGCTGCTGCAGAAGGCTGCCGATACGGCAATTTCTGGCCGGCAGCGAATAGGCATGCCCCGGCATCTTGCTCGGCTCGGAAAGGGAGCCGCAGATCGCGACGGCCTCTTTCTGAGAGAGCGTTCGCTTCAATTTCGCGCGAAGCTCGGCGCGGCTGACGAGGTCGGTGTCCACATGGGACACGAGTTGGCCGTGCTGCATATTTTCTCCTTTGGGTTTTGGTTGGGGTTGCGCCCTGCGGAAGGCGGCGCGGAGAGGTGTCAACGAACTATCTTCAGGTTAGGATTTTTTGAGTGCGGCAACTAGACCGAACAAGTTCGGATAAGAGCGAAGTACCCGCCGGATGCTCGCCCGGCAACGGGATATCTCTCCTGCGAAGGCAGTGTCCGAGCAAAAAGAAAGAGAGCGGGAGTTTCTTCTCCCGCTCTCTTTTTGCGTCCCAGAGCTAGTAGTCCTCCGGGAACATGAGGGTGAGGCCCCCGACTTCGTTCGGGATGAGCCAGAGTGCCTTGCCGCCATAGTGCGCGGTGCGCCAACCGTCATCGACCTCTACGGTCAGCATGTACTCCATGGCGGCGACGAGAGGGTTGACATTCGTCACCCCAACACCCATCGACTCGGTGAAACGGTCAAAGACCGCGCGGGTGACGCGATTGATCCGGCCGGGACCGGGGAAGGCGATAAGCACTCCGTCCTCCCGCGCCTGCGCGTCGGTGTAGGAGGAAATGACCTCCCCAAAGAGCCCCTCCGAGGGGTTGCCTGTGTGTCCACTGTGAATGTGTGACATAGAGTTGATAAACCCAGCCTTAGATTCTTAGCCGTGGTGGTCGGGCTGGCGACTCGCCACGCCTCGAGGGAAGCGAGCAGGGTAGCGAGCACCCCGCCCGTTCAAGGTCTGCAATTTTCAAAAGCCCGCCATCTCCGGCGGGCAGTCTGTTTGTCTCTGCCTTTCGGCGCTCCACCTTGACCCGGCGGGGAGCCCCCTGAGAGGAAGGCGAGGAGGCAAGAATCCTAGGCTCCTTGTCCGAGCAAAAAGAAAGAGAGCGGGAGGTCCACTCTCGCTCTCTGGTGCGCTAACAGTTCCGCGCGAGGAGCGCCTCGGCCTCGCGCTCAAGCTCAGAGATGAGCCAATCCTCCATCTCTCCGGGTGTCGGCTCGGGCTTGCCATCTATCATTCCGGCAATGATCTCGTCCATCAGGCAGGCCGGGATGTCCCGGAAGTAGCGCTTCGGAAGGCCGTACGTCATAGTCAATAATCTTCTTCCAGCTGTTGTTTGTTATTCGTGGCTTGTCCGCTGGCGACTCGCCACGTCTCCAGGGAAGCGAGCGGGGTTCCCCGCCGGGTCAAGGTGGAGCGCCGAAGGCAGAAACGACGAAGAAGCCCGCGGGGAACGCGGGCATTGGGATTTGGAGACCTTGAACAGGTGGGGTGCTCGCTACCCTGAGAAGCAGGCGAGGAGAGAACGCAGTTTGACGGGGATTCCTATTCGGGCGCCGAGGGTCACGGATTCTGCGTGGTCAGGGTCGCGGATTCCTCATGAGGCCTGGTCTCAGATTTTGCGGGGTCTGGAGGGGGAAAAGGCGCGCGGGAGCGCGCCTTTTGCTTGTCTGCCATGGCTACGTCACCGCTTTGCGTAGCGAAGGTCTCAGGTCGATGGCTGGTCTCGCCGGAGGTTCAAAAATGCCCATTGTTCGTCTTACTCTTCCTCTCCTAACGATCCTTCTCGGATTTCGTCTCGGCGGTGTGGCGTTACGGCCAAAAGGAACACTTGGTCGGGCAGATAGATGCCTGTTCGGGTCGGCGGCACTCTCCTGCTTGATTTACGTTGCGTACATCTGCGTGCGATACCTATCAAGGACGTGAAACCGTTGAAGTGTCCACACCGGAGGAATCCTCCGGTTTTTGATTTCGGAAACCCAAACCGAAATCACGTAAATGTCCTAACCCTAACCCGGTCATTGTCTCAACGCGGCACTGCGGGTCTGGGCATCGGTCATCAATGGAGAATCAGAATCACCACTCTGCCAAAGCTGCTCAAACTGCATATAGGACTGCAATGCCGAAGGTTTTTCGCCTAGGCATTCAGCGGCACGGGCCAGGCCAAGCCGCGCGATGACCCAGTCGTCGGATCGGTCGCAACGAAACGCAAACCCTTTTTTGTCCAAGAGAGTTTGATAGACGTCACGAGCTATATTGCAGTGGTGCGAAGCCAGAGCAGCATTCGCCAAAGAATCTTGGACTGCCCAATACGAATACCGCCAGCGATATGACGCCGCGGAGGAAAGTGTTTCGAAAGCACTCGCTGGGTCTCCGCGCTTCAGTTCGAGCTCCCCCTCCAGCATGCGCACCATCGAGAGATTTTGATCCGTCAACCGCGCCCCCAGCCGAGAACGGAGGCGATCCAGGATGTTCTGTGACTTTGCGAGATTACCAACTCTCGCGTAGAGTTTTGCCGCCTCGGCCAGATGTTCATCCCTGACCTCCTCCATGTGGTCTAGCTTGTCGAGATATTGAACTACATCCGCCGGTTTCCCTCGAAGCCAGGCGACGCGGGCAACCCAGAGGTTCGCGGTTGGCAGATCTATTGGCCGTTCAAGAGGATCCTTCTGACTTTCAACTTGAATGTACTCCGCCCAGTACTCCAGGGCTGCTTGGAGCTTTCCTCGGTAGGCAAATAGGCAACCTTGCAGCCAAAGGGTTGTCCCTATGTCGCCTTTCGCACGCATGCGACTGAGCTGTTCCTCCAGGGAACTCTCCTCTCCACCGGCCAGACTGGATACGAAGACCATATAGGGGTTTACAGGAAGACCCGGAATGTCTTTCTCTATTTCCTTTGCAGTATCCAAGGCCGAGGGAAATTTGTCCTGGGATAGTTGCGACAGCCACAGTCCGAAGGCATGTTCCGCATCAAGTCTTCCCCACGGCTGCGGTCCTAGCGACCTACGATCCGCATTCTCGGCGAGATCGAACTTCATCAAAACGTCTGCCTGATACGCAAGTGTCCCAATTCTTTCTTGGTCGTTCGGGTACTTCTCAAGATACTCACTGACCACGTTTAGAGCGCGGTCGTGATCGTTTAGCACGAGCCAGTAATAGTACTCATCAACACGAACTTGCTCTGGCGCAGTTAGGCGATCTCGCAACTCATGTGCCCTCGTGATGTATCCGATAGCCACCGGTAGATCTTGTTCAAGGTCGTACAGCGATCCCAGTTCCACTAGCGCCAAAGCAAAATCCGGATCCAACTCTAGAGCCTTCAGGAGCCTTGTTTTTGCGGCAGCGTAATCTTGGTGGGCGAGCTCTCCTTGTGCCTCAAAATACGCATTTAAGGCGGGAAGGGACTTCGTTGTTGCCGACGGAAGGGGCTTTGTCGTACGAAGCACTGTGAGAATCGAATCGCCCAGTTTCTTGCGAAGGCTCTCGCCCAACTTGCCAATCGCCGCCGTCAGACCGTCGTGTGGAAATGGACCAACTACAGTATCGGCGAGAACCGCTCTGTTCGCCGGATCTTCAATTTGAGCCCGAAGCGTGTATTGATTACCAGATGGCGTGATCCTCCACCTGACGAACGTGGGTACTCCTTGGCGGGTGCATATCTCGCGGGAAGTTTCAGGAGTTAGGAGGGTCTCGGGAGGCATCGTCATTTGGCGAAGCGTTTCGTCAATTCTTTCTTGAGGGACAACGACGATTCGTGGCGACTGTTCAAGGGCTATGGTCAGGAGCTTCCGGGGTCCACTTCTCAGAAGTTCCTGATCATTCGTATAGTTCTCCAGATCCGCGATAAGAGTCGTAACTTTGGGCCCTGCGCCGACCCCCTTTGGAGGGATGCACACGAGGATCAGCATCATGGTCGCCGACACCAGAAAAACACGAGCCGTGTTGCGCCAGAGTGTGGAATAGCGGCGCAGCCTGATGTACAAGAGAAAGGCGCCGACATAAGCAACCAGAACGACAACTATGGGAACCCAGCGAGGAAAGTCCCCGCGCGCGATGTTCTCGTAGTGGTCGATGAGGGCTAACGAATGGAACAGGACAATTAGCGACGCAAGAAAACGGTCAAGCCATCTTAGCCATGGCGCTTCATTGTCAGTCATTACTGTTGTCCTCGCTTTTCTTTGCTTAAGGTTTGTACACTTCTGCCTTTGCGAGCGCTAGCGTTGGAGAGATGGAGGAAAGCTCCGCGATCAATGCTCATTTCGTCATGACGCGTTCCCGTTGGAGGAACCGCGCGGCGCCGTACCGCAACCTTCTGCGGTCGCAGCTGACGCGGCTGCGGTTCTAGACTCGAGTCAACAACATTCGGGGCCCGTCAGGCGATGGGGAGAGGGGAAGCGGGCTGATAGTAGACCTAGGGAGTGCATGTGTCAAGGGGATCGAGGTCTTACCGGAATTAGGATGCCGGGATAATCAAGCCAAGAGTGATCCGGGTCATCTTGGGGAGGATGCTGCCGGGGAGGAAGGCATGATTGAAGACCACGTGTTGTCGACCTATTTCATGAATCCCTTGGTGCCGATCTGGTGGCCCCAGTACTCGGTCATTTCCAGCAAGACACCTCGAGAAAACAAGAACCGCGAAGATCGCTGCACCGCGAATAGCGGTAATAGTTGACGTTGGACCGCGCTGAGAGTAGCCGTATCAATCGGCCCGAATCTTCTTGTGAGCGGTTTTGCATATCTTGCGTCTGTTCTCTTCTCGATACGAATAGTTCTATCGACAAAATCGGGAGTGACGATTATCGGTGAATGGGGTAGCCATCGCTACCTGGGCGCGCTCCGATATAGCTTTAAGCGCATCCCTCATCTTAATCTGACCCTCTGGATGGAGGAACGCCTCTGGTTCCTCGAATAGAAGGATGAATGGACGCACTACCCCTTGGCCGGATCGGTCTCGAATTCTACCTGCGAGTGCGCGCAATAGGCTGAGGTAGAGCGTCCGTTGCAAACCGTGTCCACGCCTGTAGTACGGATCTTCGTGAGTCCCTTCCCTCACTACAACGTCGATCTGGCCCAGAATCGATTTGACGGAGGGCAGTTTAACTTTCAGGCGGACGGAGGCTTTCGGAAATGTTTCATTCAGATACCGCGTGATGTCTCCCTCGATCCCCGCCAACTCGACCGCCCTTTCGTCCTGTTCCGCTCCGGTTGCGGGATCGACACGGACATTCAAAAGCCGACTGGCTTCCTGGTACGCTTCATCGAGCCTTGGTTGAACCTGATCCGCGATGGCAGACATTACCTGTCCCACCAGCTGACCGAGTGCGTCTTTTTGCGTACCTTTGGCTTCCTCTGCCACATCGGCGAGCGCTGCGATGAAAATGACTTCCGGGAGCAAAGGCTTCATAGCAGCGTCGATGCCTGTGGGTGTTCCGAATTCCCCCGTGGTTGGGTCGAGAATCTCGATGCTTCCCAGCTTTCGAGGTGATGCAGCAACTCTCCGTATGGTCAAGAACCCATTTGCGTCGATCCGCTGTTCGAGCTTGGGTCTGTTTCGCTCATCGCATAGGCCCAGGCACTCCCGCACGCCTACAAGTACTGCTACGATTTCGAGCGGTGCGGCGGGATCGTAGAAGTCCTCCGAATCCACACTGGTCGTGGCGCCTTCGAAGAGAACTCGGATTGCTTCGAGTAAATTGCTTTTGCCAACATCGTTCTTCCCGACGAGAATCGTCAACGGCAACAATTCAAAGCGCTCGCTTTGAATCGACCGAAAGTTTGCTATGGAGATTTCCTTGGTCGTTAGCATGGGCAATGCGAATTGCAGGGAGATGCCTTCAACGCTACCAGCTACGCGCGACGCGTCAAGCCCGCCGGGGTTGAGGGAATGAGCTCGCTTGGGGAAGGGGAAATGTTTATAGCACAATCCGGTGGCGTCGGCGCCGGAATTGTGGGGTTTGTTCGGGATTTGGAATGGGGACGGATTTGGCGCAGACTGGGGCACGCATTGTGACAGGCAGGGGATCAAGAAAAGACAAAGAAAAGTTCAAATGTATTTATATGGAGGGCGGGATTCATGTTTGGGCTGGTTTTTGCGGGATTCCGGTATTCGGGATAGGATGAAGGGGTTGCGTTTCTTCCCTCGGGGCTTTGCTATCATGCCCTCCTTAGCAGCTTAGTCACAGTTCAACATGGCTTTTCTCACCGAAGCGGACACATGCCGTCGGTACGTCCTGCCGAAGCTTTACGCTGCCGGATGGAACGACGAGCAAATAAGCGAACAGAAAAGCTTCACGGACGGCCGCATTGTCGTCGCTGGCAGCAAGGTGAAACGGCGACCGCAAAAACGTCTGGACTACCTCCTCCGGTACCGACGTGATTTTCCTATAGCGGTCGTGGAAGCGAAGACCATCTACGCAAAGCCGGGCGACGGACTCCAGCAGGCGAAGGAGTACGCCCAGATCCTCGGCCTCAAGTTCGCCTATGCGACCAATGGGCACGGCATCGTCGAGCACGACTTCCTGACGGGCCAGGACAACGACCTTGAGAGTTTTCCGTCTGCCGACGATCTGTGGAATCGGCTGAGCACGAGCGAAGGCATTGTCGACGAGAAGGTGGCGGAACGGGTCCTTGCCCCCTATTACCATCTGTCGGGGAAGTCACCCAGGTACTACCAGGAGATCGCGATCAATCGTGCGGTTCAGGCCATTCTGCAGGGCAAACGCCGCGTGCTTCTCACGCTTGCCACGGGTACCGGCAAGACGGTCATCGCCTTTCAAATCTGCTACAAGCTCTGGAATTCGCGCTGGAACCGCGCCGGAGAGCACCGGCGGCCCCGCATCCTCTTCCTCGCCGACCGCAATGTGCTCGTCGACGACCCGAAGGACAAGACTTTCGCGCCGTTCGGGGATGCGCGCTGGAAGGTCGCAGGCGAGGCGATCAAGAGCCGCGAGATGTACTTCTCCACCTATCAGGCAATCGCGCGGGACGAGCACCGGCCGGGCCTGTACCGGGAGTTCCCGCGGGACTTCTTCGACTTGATAATCGTCGACGAGTGCCACCGCGGCAGCGCGCGGGACGAGAGCAACTGGCGGGAGATCCTGGACTATTTCGAGCCCGCATTCCAAATCGGCATGACCGCGACGCCGCTGCGGCAGGACAACAAGGACACCTATGCCTACTTCGGCAACCCGCTATACACCTACAGCCTGAAACAGGGCATCGAGGACGGCTTCTTGGCCCCGTACCGGGTGCACCGGGTCGTCTCGACCGTGGACGCCGCGGGCTGGAGACCCAGCAAAGGAGAGATCGACCGCTTCGGGCGAGAAATCCCGGACGGGCAGTACAGCACGAAGGACTTCGAGCGCCTGGTGTCGCTCAAGGCGCGCACCCAGGCCATCGCGAGGAACCTCACGGACTTCCTCAAGAAGACCGACCGCTTCGGGAAGACCATCGTGTTCTGCGTGGACCAGGAGCATGCCGAGGAGATGCGGAAGGCCCTCAACAACTGCAATGCGGACATCGCAAAGGAGCACCCGGAGTACGTCGTCCGCGTGGTGTCGGACGAGGGGCAGATCGGGCGAGGGTACCTCGACCGGTTCATGGACGTGGAGACGCTGGTGCCTACCCTGGTGACAACGTCCCAGATGATGACCACCGGCGTGGATGTCCCGACCTGCAGGAACATCGTCCTCACGCGGGTCATCAATTCGATGACGGACTTCAAGCAGATCATCGGGCGGGGGACGCGGGTACGCGACGACTACGGCAAGCTCTATTTCAACATCGTCGACTACACGGGCAGCGCGACGCTGCTCTTCGCCGATCCCGATTTCGATGGCGAGCCTGCGCTCATCACCCAAGAAGAGATGGATGAGGCGGGCAAGGAAGTGGAGGTGAAGGTCGTCGGAGAGCAGAAGGTCGAGGATGAGGAAGAAGCGGACATCGCAGATGACATAGACGGAGAAGATGAGCCGCACGGTCCTCCCAAGAAGTATTACGTGGACAACGGCTCGGTGGAAATCGCGGCTCACCTCGTCTACGAGCTAGACGCGAACGGCAAGCAGCTCCGGGTGGTCAAGTTCACCGACTACACGGCGGAGAATGTGCGCAGCATGTGCCCGTCTGCGGCTTCCCTCCGATCGAAGTGGAGCAAGGCAGAGGAACGGGCGGAGATCATCCAGGCGCTCGAAGAACGAGGCATATCGTTTGATGAGCTCGTGAAAGCTGCCAGTCAGCCGGAGGCCGACCCATTCGACCTCTTGTGCCATGTGGCCTTCAACGCGCCATTGCGCACGCGCCGGGAGCGGGCGGAGATGCTACGCAAAGAGAAGAAAGATTTTTTCGAGCAGTACGGCGAAGAGGCGCGGCAGGTGCTTACAGAGATGCTGGACAAGTACATCGAGTACGGCGCGGCACAATTCCAGATCCCCGAAATTCTCCAAGTGCCGCCAATTTCCGAGCGCGGGACTGTACCACAAATAACCGCCTTCTTTGGCGGCGCGGAAAAAATGCGCGCCGCAGTGGGCGAGATGCAGGCCCTCCTGTACGCTTCTTAATTCTTTACAGCCTATGAGTCCACGAAAAACCAAAATCGAAGCTCCGAAGTCAACTGCGCAGCAACTGGGGAGCATCGTCAAATCCAGCCGCGACATCATGCGGAAGGACAAGGGGCTGAACGGCGACCTCGACCGCCTGCCGATGCTCACCTGGATCATGTTCCTGAAGTTCCTCGACGACATGGAACAAGGCAGGGAGGAGGAAGCGAAGCTCGCGGGCAGGAAATTCCGCCAGGCCATCGACCCGCCCTATCGCTGGCGGGACTGGGCGAACAAGCCGGACGGCATGACCGGACCCGAGCTCATCGCGTTCATCAACCAAGAAGAAGCAGTACGGCCGGATGGAAAGAAGGGCGCGGGTCTCTTTGCATATCTGCGGTCACTCCAGAGCGCGAACGGCGACCGTCGGGACGTCATCGCCAAGGTCTTCGAGGGCACGGTCAATCGGATGATCAACGGCTATCTCCTGCGGGACGTGGTGAACAAGGTGAACGAGATCCACTTCGCGTCGCGCGACGAGATCCACACCCTCGGGCATCTTTACGAGAGCATGCTGCGGGAGATGCGGGACGCTGCCGGCGATTCGGGTGAATTCTATACACCTCGGGCACTAGTCAAATTCATCGTGACGGTGGTAGATCCAAAGCTGGGGGAGACGGTGCTCGACCCGGCTGCCGGCACCGGCGGATTCCTGGTGGAAGCGTTCGAGCACCTGAAGAAGCAGGCGAAGAAGGCCGAGGATTTCACGAAACTGCAGAAGGGGACGCTCCACGGTGTCGAGGCGAAACCGCTGCCGTACCTTCTCTGCCAGATGAATCTCCTGCTCCACGGCGTGGAATACCCGGAAATCGACCCGCTGAACGCTCTGCGCTTCACGCTGCGGGAGATCGGGGACAAGGACCGGGTGGACGTGATCATGACGAATCCGCCGTTCGGGGGCGAGGAGGAGCGAGGCATACTTTCGAATTTCCCCGAAGACAAGCAGACGGCGGAGACCGCATTGCTTTTCTTGCAGATGATCATGCGGAAATTGAGGCGGCCTGTTGGAGGATCGAAGGGCGGCCGGTGCGGCATGGTCGTACCGAATGGAGTGTTGTTCGGCGACGGTATCGCCGCTCGGATCAAAGAGGAACTCCTGAAGGAGTTCAATCTGCACACCATCGTGCGGCTGCCGAATGGAGTGTTCGCTCCTTACACCTCCATTCCGACGAATCTTCTTTTCTTTGATCGAACAGGCCCGACGAAGCACATTTGGTATTACGAACAGCCGTTGCCGGAAGGTCGAAAGAACTACACCAAGACCGCACCGATCCAGTTCGAGGAATTTGCCGGGTGCTTGGCTTGGTGGAAGAAGCGGGAAGAAAACGAGAGAGCCTGGAAGGTCCCGGCTAAAGACTTACTGAGATACGACACGGACGGTAACCTCCTGTCCGTCAACCTCGACATCAAGAATCCAACCACCAAGGAAGACATCGCCCACCTGCCGCCGGAGCAGCTGGTCGACAGTATCTTGCAGAAGGAAAAGCGGATTGCGGAGATTGTCACAAGCATTAAAGAGCTTCTCGCGAAGCAAAATGCATGAGCAATAATTGGTCGAAAGTGAAACTTGGTGACGTGTTAGAACACAGGCAGGAGTTCGTCACCATTGACGACCTCAAGAACTATCGACGGCCTCGTGTCCGACTTCATGCGCAAGGCATCGTTCTTCGCGATGAGGTTCCCGGTGCTCTGATCAAGACCAAGGACCAGCAGATTTGTCGTGCTGGCGAGTTTCTTGTCGCCGAGATCGACGCCAAAGTTGGCGGCTACGGAATTGTTCCTGAATCGTTGGAGGGCTCTATCGTGAGCAGCCACTACTTTCTGTTTATCCCCGATCGCACAAAGCTCGATCGAGGATTTCTCGACTATTTCCTCCGCACTCCTGCATTTGGCGATCAGGTCGCAGCTCAAGGCTCAACAAATTACGCCGCCATCCGTCCATCTCACGTTTTGAACTATGAAATTCCCCTACCGCCATTAATGGAGCAACGGCGGATTGTGGCGCGGATTGAGGAATCGGCGACAAGGATTGAAGAGGCACGCGGGCTGCGCAAACAAGTATTACCTGAGGCCGAGGCATTATTTGGAGCAGTGCTCGACCGGGTGACACATCAACTTGGCAAATCATTTCCTAGCAAGAAGCTCGTCGACTTGGTCGAGCGTCATCGAGGAATTTCTTACGGAGTAGTTCTTACCGGGTCCCACCTCGAAGATGGTATTCCCACACTTCGGGCTGGGAACCTGCAAAGATTTCAAGTCCTGTTGGACGGGGTCAAGAAGATAGATCCGGCGGTGGAAGCGAAATACAATCGAACCCGCCTTCGGGGTAATGAGCTGCTTCTACGCATACGCGGCGGACTTGGAGAAGTCGCAGTATGCCCGGCGGAAATGATTGGAGGTAATGTTTCTCGAGAGATTGCCGTCATTCCTTTTACCGACGAACTGCTGCCAAGGTATGGAATGTACATTTTATCGTCGCCGGTGAATCAAGAGAGAATGGTCTCACATTTGCGAGGCACGGCATATCTCGGCATCAATTTACACGATGTTCGCACATTGTCGCTCCCTGTCCCTCCGTTGCCGGCGCAGGAACAAGTCTTGTCCCGTCTGGAGGCTGTGCAGTCGATCATCAGCGAATTGAAGCAGAGTCAATCGGAGACGAGCGTCGAGCTCGATGCCCTCATGCCCTCGATTCTGGACAAGGCGTTTCGGGGAGAGTTGTAGACCAAGAAGAGTTATGTCAAGTCTCAAAGGCTCAGAGAAGGCCAAACTTGAAAACTATTTAGAGATGAAGACCGGCTACGTCTGTGACTTTTCCAATCGGACGTTTGAGGAATTCGTGCGGGAGCACACAGGTGCTGAGATTTATTCCGGCAAATACTCTGGGTCGAAAGCGACCCGTTTACGAACATTCTGGGAGAGCGAATCCAATTACGTTGTGGCAAAGTTGCTAGGCGAGATGATCGAGTATTGGAAACTGCAGAAGGCTACTCTGCTGTACGGTTATCAGGTATTCAACCCCGCCTTATACGAGGAATGTAAGAAAGTCGTTGCGCGACTGAAGAACGAGAGTCCCGTTGAAGATATTGGGGCGCTCACGCCTAATTCCCGCGACAAAGATTTCGAACTCTTGGCGCAATCGATTAAAGAGAGTATCGAAAAGGATCAGCCCGAGCAGGCTCTGGACAGATTGCACACGTTTGTCATCAAGTATGTGCGCGAGCTGTGCAGCAGGCATGGCATCGTCTTTGACAAAGAGACGCCTCTTCACAGCCTGTTTGGGCTCTATGTGAAATTCCTGCAAAAGAATAGCCTGGTTGAATCTGAGATGTCGGGAAGAATCTTGAAGTCGTCAATCTCGGTCCTCGATGCCTTCAATGATGTGCGAAACAATCAAAGCTTTGCCCACGACAACCCGATTTTGAATAAGAACGAAGCCGTTTTGATCTTCAACGACATTTCCAATACTCTTCGATTCGTAGACTCCATCGAACGAAGGATCACGGAGAAGAAGCAGGCGGCGGCAAAAGAAAAGGCAAGGCCGAAAGAAGAGATTACCTGGAACGATATTGAATTTAGCGACGAAGAAATAGAGGTCGCCGGGGATTACTGGATTCAGCAGCAAATAGATATAAGGAGAGGCAAATAGAGCCTCCTTTCGGTCTTTAGAACGGCAGCTTGAGGTCTTCGAGCTGCTTCTCGGTTTCCTTCGACGGTTCGAGTATTTCATTCCGCCGCGGCAGTTCCCGCAAAATTCAGCCTATTCACGGCTTCGCGGCGGAGCTGCGTCGATACACCCAAGTACCGTTGGGTGGTTTTTATCGACTTGTGGCCGGCGAGTGCCTGGACGTTCGCGATATCGCAGCCGAATTGCAGGAGGCGCGTGAGACACGCGGGGCGCAACCTTGTGCCTACATCCAGGTGTGTGGGACTCGGAGGCTCGGACATCTACAAAATCATCTACACCGCTGTAGACACACAACCAGGAAGCCAGCGTAAGCGGTTGAAAATAATGGTCGGGGAGAGAGGATTTGAACCTCCGACCCCCTGGTCCCGAACCAGGTGCTCTACCAGGCTGAGCCACTCCCCGAACATAGCCGACACGAAAGAGGAATTGCCACGCGCCGGAGATTAAGATTAGCTATCTTCGTTGGGATTATAGCATTTGCGGCGCCGTTCAAATATGCCCATGTGAAAGCGCGGATGCGCTAGCAAGTAGTGGAGGCTGCCCGAAAACGTGTCCCATTCGCTAGCTGCGTGGCGCGTCAGATAAACACCGGCGCCAGCACGTTTTTTCGCCAGCTAGCGGGCGCGCCCCCGCGCAACCCAGACCCAGTTCAGTAGAGCTACGCCGATTGTCGCTATCAGAATTACAGATTGCGTCAGATCCACGCGCGTAAGTAGCACCACACAGATTGTGACGGAGAGCACCGCGAAGACCCGGCCGCCGGGCAAGTGAAACATTGCCTCGCCAGGCCGCTTCTGACGCAGCATGGGCAGAGCCGCGCAACCCACTCCGTAATAGAAAAGCCGCGCCACCGCCGACAGAGTCAAATTCCAGCTGAAGCTTCCTCCCAGAGAGAACACCCACACCAGCGCTGCGAATATGAGGATAGAGATATGAGGAGTGTGAAACCGGGAATGCACAGCGGCAACGGCTTTTGGAAAATCTCCGCTCTCGGCCAGAGCGAATGTTACGCGAGGTGTAGCCAAGATCTTGGCGCTGAGATATCCGTAGAAAGAAACCAATGCGCCGATGGTCACGAGCGCGGCACCGTGGTGTCCCATGATAAGCCGGGCTACGTCGGCCAGCGGCCGATCACTGCGGGCTGCGTTAGGTAGGAGTTCCACAACCACCCACTGGATCAGCGCGTAAATCAACGCGCAGCTGACCAGAGTAGCGAACAGTGCAAATACGGTGTCGCGCCGCGGATTCTTGGCTTCTCCCATCGGCGTGAGCGCCGTTTCGAAGCCTCCATAGGCGAAGACACTCAGCAGCATGGCTTTCATTAGTTCATTGGCGTGAAATGCCGTGGGTGCCAGAGAGGGCGTCGCGTGACCTCGGATGATCGCAATAATTCCCGCTACGATCACTACCGACAGCGGCAACAATTTCGCGGCCGTAAAAAGATTGCTCACCTGAGTGCCCGCGCGAACGCCACGAACATTGATAACAGCCAGCAATCCCACGAGAGCGGTAAGAACAAGAAGACGGGGCGCTGGAGTTCTAGCCTGAGGCCAGAACTCTGCCAAATAAATGACGAACAAATTAGCGTTGGCCGCCGGAGCTGCTGCCTGGGCCAGCCAGAGCATCCAACCTGTTTGAATTCCCATTAGGCGCCCGAAGGCGATGCGTGCGTATAAATAGGGGCCGCCGGCTTCGGAGAAATAGGAAGCTACTTCGGCAAAACACGCCATAATGACGGCCATGCAGGCGCCTGCGAAGAGTACAGCCAGCGGGCTCGCTCGGCCCAATAACCCCGCCAGAGTCGATGGCAAACCGAAAACTCCACTGCCGATGACGGAATTGATGGTCAGCGCCGTCAGGCTCCAGCGGCCGATGGCGCGGACAAGTTGTGGGCGCGATGTTCCTTGGGCCATTTCCGTCACGGCGCGTTTGTACCACAAGTTCGCCTCATCTTTCCCTGGAAGTTATTCTGCTCATCTAAGATTGTGCGCAGAGCGGCGCTGGAGCTGGTGACTTTAGAGCGGATGCCGGACTGCACTAGTGGCGGCGCGGCGCGAAGCTACGGCATCATGAGTGCGCCCGATATTCGTGATGACAATACGTGAAAAGCCGCACCGCTAGCGGCATTCAGCGCTATAGGCAGACTATGAATTCCTTCTCATACCAAAGTAATCTCCTGAATTACCAAAGCGCATGCCCGTGGGGCATCTATTCGCTTCGCGCCGCCGATGAGATGTTGAGACAGCCCACAGAGTCCATGGAAAAAGAAGAATATCTCGACGGCATTCATCTCCGGATTGCGCGGGTCACGGAAGACCTGCGCGTCATTCAGCGCGAGCTCAACTGTGCGGCCATGCAGGCGCCCAATGACCCGGAACTCATGGAGGCACTCAGTACCCTGCCCGAGACCGAGCCCATCCAACTGCTGCGCTCAGCGTTGGACCAGATGCGTCATTTCCTGTGGTTCTACACGCAGGTCATGAACAACGAGTCCGAACTGGGGGACAAGTTGCGCCAAACTATTCAGACCAAACCCGCCAGCGACGAGAAAATAAAGCTGAAAACATCTTTTCTAGATCGCCTCAGCCGCTCCGATGAAGCCACGTTGGTTCGCTACCTGGCAGAGGCCAAAGAGCGCAAGCCAAATTAGATTTCGCTCGCTGCATCGGATTTAAGTCCCGTCGCGCCACGTTGGCGTTTTTCTTAATTCATGATTCTTAGGAAGTGAGGCCACGAACAATTGTCTTTCGTGCCTCTCCCGTTGGGCTCAGAACAACTATGTTGGCTTCTGAGCCGATGCTTAGTACTCCTTGCTGAGGTGATAGTCCAACTGCGTGAGCCGGATTCAGCGTGGCTGCGCGCACTGCATTCTGCAAACTCCAGCCCCCGAAACTGGCGACGTTGCGCACAGCTCGGTCCATCGTGAGGACGCTGCCCGCGAGCTTGCCATCCATCGTGCACCTGCCATCTTTGACTTCGACTTCCATGGGGCCAAGATGGTAACGGCCATCGGGCATGCCAGCGGCGGCGGTAGCGTCGGTGATGAGAACCGAACGGTCGAAACCTTTCGCACGCAGGAAAAGCTGCACAACCGCGGACGAGACATGAATTCCGTCGACTATGATGTCGGCGCTGAGTAGGTTATCAGTCAGCACCTCGCCGACAATCCCCGGATCGCGATGGTCAAGTGGCCTCATGGCGTTGAAGGTATGAGTGGCATGATGGGCGCCTGCCTTCACACCAGCCTGCGCGCTCGCCAGATCGGCGTCCGAATGTCCGATGCTCACGCAGACAGTTCGTCGCGCCGCTTCGGCGATCACTTCCAGCGCGCCGGGAAGCTCCGGGGCGATCGTCATCATGCGAACGTGTCCGCGCGCAGCCTGCCAGAGACGCTCAAAAACCTCCAGCGTGGGCTGTGCAAGATACTCTGGCGGATGCACGCCGCGGCGCTTATGGCTGAGAAACGGTCCTTCTAGATGGATGCCGAGAGGCCGAGCTTGAGGCGTTTTGCCATTTGTAGCGGTTGAATCACGCGTTGCTTCGATGACATCAGCCATGCGCTCGAGGGCGGCGCATGTCTGATCGATCGGTGCCGCGACGGTGGTCGGAAAATACCCGGTGACGCCATTGTTCGTCAGCCATTTGCCCAAACGGGCCAGATCGGCGGGTGAAGCTCGCATGACGTCGACTCCAGTGCCGCCGTGCATATGGATGTCGACAAAGCCGGGCGCGAGAATTGCATCGCCGAAGTCTACCAGGCAAGCGCCTTGCGGGGTCTCCGACTGTGCGCGCGAGGACACCTTCGTGATGATGCCATCCTGGACGAAAAGCAGAGGATCGCCTATCTCTTCGAGAGGCGTGTAGAGACGGGCTGCGGTGAAGACAACCATGATGAGAGTTCGGCGAGGGACAGCAAGCCCACGCGGCTGACCGCATAATACCTGATTCATGGGTCGCGGTCTGGCGGCCGACTTCGTTCCGGTGCCCCTTCGAGGACATCCACTTCTTCCAAGAAAAAACCGACAGGAGCTGTTTGAGATAGAGATCGTGGATTAAATTAGGAATGGGGCATCCATGTCCAGATAAAGAAAGGTGTTTGTGGGTCCAAAAAAATTCTCCAGACCGAATTCATGGAGCCCCTGGAGGGAGCGCTTATGCGCTGGCAAAGGCGCTGGGTTTTCCGGCCATCTATGAGGTCATCCGCGGAGACCGAGCCATCACAGCCGACACTGCCGTTCGCTTGGGGAGTATTCGGCCTGCACCGGCGCAATTTCGGCGAACGACTACGATCTCAGACTTGCAGAGAGGGCAGCGGAATCGGCAGCAAGATCAAACTTCGGAAGGCGGCTTTATAGCGGCGAACTCACCGGCACTCGCTAGAGCGTAGTGCCTGGGACGGCGGATTCGACATCTGGAAGCCGCGAGCGGCGCTGCCCGGCTCGTCAAGATATCAGGCATCAGCGTGTAGGAGGCGCTGCTTCCATCTCGAGAAGATTCTTCTTACGATCCATGCCCCAGCGGTAACCGCCCATGTTGCCATCTTCACGCACCACGCGATGGCATGGGATGGCCACGGCCACTGGATTGGTGGCACAGGCTCGGGCCACGGCTCGACAGGCTGTGGGGGCTCCGATTGCCTTGGCGACCTGACTGTACGAGCGAGTCTTGCCGAAAGGGATGGATTGCAAATAGGTCCATACGCGGCGCTGAAAAGCTGTGGCGCGGATATCCAGCGGCAACGCCGTATCGAGAATAGTTCCCCGCATCTGGCAGAGAAGTGCCGTCGTCCAAGACTTCAGGTCACCGTCGTCGGGCTTGCGCGTTGCAAAGGGAAATTCGTGCTTAAGGCCTTCGAGGAGTTCGCCATCGGAGCCGGCGAATTGGATGGCGCAGATTCCCCGCTCAGTGGCGGCAATCAACATGCGTCCGATGGGAGAATCAGCACACGTGTAACGGATGGTGGCGGCGATAGCGCCGCGGCGGTACTTGTCGGGCGTCATACCGAGTTGCGAGGAGGTGCGCTCGTAAAGCCTGCTGCTGGAGCCGTAACCGGCGTCGTACATGGCACGGGTAACGTTGTCCCCAGCTTGTAAGCTGCGCTTCAGGAGGCGCAGACGGCAGGAATCGGCGTATTCGCGGGGAGTGATCCCCAGCACTGCTTTGAAACGCCTTTGCAGATGGAACGGACTCTGGTGAAATTCTTTGCCGAGAGCTGCCAGAGTAATGGGCTCGTCGAGATGCAGCTCAATGTAGCGACATAGAGCCTTCACCACGTCGGACTGGCCATTACCAATCACAGACTTCGGCCGGCAGCGCAAGCAGGCGCGATAACCGGCCTGTTCGGCCTCGTCGGTCCTCGAAAAGAATTTGACATTCTCGCGGCGCGGGCGTCGTGCCGGACACGACGGGCGGCAATAGACTCCAGTACTAGATACCGCAAACACGAACTCCCCGTCGTGAGTGCGGTCGCGAGCGATGACGGCGCTCCAGCATAGATCGTCGTTCAGGCCGCAACTTACTCGGGTCGGCATGTTGGCTTGCAGGGCAGGCATTGTGCTTGGGCGGTTCATTGTGAGTATGGCATTGCTGGTCATGGTAAGGAAAGGGTAGATCGAAGATGGTGCCACGAACTATCCGAACCTTGCGAACAAACTGTTTTTGCGATTTCCCGTTCCCGATTCTTAGTGCTTGGGCGGGCAAGTTATGAGGATTTGCCAATGCCCGCGGAAACGCTTAGATTCCTTGAGGGATTTTGCATTCTTGCCGGGATGATTTCAACAAAGAGGAACAATTCTATGAAGAAGCTGCGCTTGGCTTTTTTCGGCAGTCTATTCGGCGTCTTGCTGGTCTCCGCTCTGGCTCAACAAGGGGCGGCCCATCTGCTTTCAGCGGATGAGCTTAAGAAGGTTGTTCCTTCGGAGTTTTTCTATCGAGGTCAGAAAGCTCCCACGCAAGCTCGCAATTCGGTGGGACTTCAGCTCGCGAATGGCAAGATGACCCTGGCTGCGTTGGTGGACGTGTCGGGCTACTCGACCGCGATCCAACAGAAGTATCAGGGATTGCTGATCACCGAGTCCAAGCTCAATGTTGAAGGCTCAGAGCTGGCGCCAGGCCAGTATGGGTTCGGATACACCGCCGGCGATAAGTTTGTGGTCATGGACGTAGCCAACGAGGATGTGCTCAGCGTGCCTTCCAAGACGGAGCAGGCCCTACGACGGGCGGTCCCTCTTAAACTGGTCGAAGAGGGCGAAGCGTATCGCCTGTATGCCGGCAAGAAGTGGGTGGAAATTAGGCCGGAGTGAGCCGAATTCCGGAGTTTCTCAGGTTGTCTTCAGGCTGGAAAAAAGATCCGACTGGGGATTTCAGGCGTCCCTATGGGACGCGTCGGCCGTGCCGACATTTACCCGCCACTGAAGTGGCGGGCTACCTTCGGGCGTACCTACGGGACTTAAGAGTGGCCGAACGGACGCAGCTTAGTGAGTCAGCGGCTGAAATGGACCGAGCAGCGAGGTGATTCCGGCACGCCTGCGCAGTTCTGTGAGGATGGCGCTGGCGGCGTTGCGATAGGTTTTGCTGGGGTCGGAGGGATCGGCCCACACCGCGTCGTAGATGATCTGCGCGGCTTCTTTCATATCCATGTGCAGGGCCGCTTCGCAGACATCAAGACGCTCCTGCAGCTTCTCATAACAAGGTTTGCAGACTTCGGCGACCTCGGGTTCTCCCGGATGGTTGTCGGCGAAGTTGCAGGTCGGGGCGGCAGCGGTCGTGGCCTCGACATGGGCGGCCAAAAGCTGAGACTTGAACTGTCGAAGGAATTCTTCACGTTCTTGCTCAAGGGCAGCGGCATCGATCTCCGGTTCAGCGCTGGCCTGCATCTTGGGCGTTTTGGGCAAAACCGGCAGCACTCTTTCGCGAGCATTGCAACTGGGACAGGTATCGAGATCTGCTGAGTAGTACAAATGGCATTTCGCGCAGGGGAGCCCGTAACCAACGGACTTTCGGACGGATATCACCGAATCAGGAGGTACGCTGCGCTCCCCGTGGCGGACATCGCCTTCTGTTGGCGTCACCGCCTGCCCGGTCTTCGCCCCAGCCCCTGCTCCTGATGCTACGGAACGTGTTGGATCCATGATCGGTCTCCCCAAACTTGATGCCCTGAACCTATTCGTGCCGGTCTCGACCGTTGCAATTCAGCCGTTACCGATTTCGCGTTTCCTCGCGCCTTGCCTTAGTGTAAGGAGCCGCCGCGGAATCCTCGAAACACCACTGGTACAGCACCCGACAGTGCCCAAAAGTGCAACTAGTTCTGTTTCTATCGCGAGTTCGAGTCTTTCATGAGTTTCATAAGCTCTTCCCTGCGCGCACGATATAACGGGCGCTCGGGATCGAGCCGGGTGGCAACTTCGAGCTCCGTCAGCGCTTCCTGATAACGATCCATGCTCATGAGGCAAGCCGCTAGAGAATAATGGTTGTCAGCGGATGCCTTCAGACGAAGTGCTTCACGAAATTCTTTTTCCGCCGCTTGAAGTTTCTGGTCCTGGAATAGAGCCGTGCCGAGATAATGATGGGCGACGTCGGAATCGGGATCCAGGGTAACGGCGAGACGAAACTCCCGGAGGGCTTCTTCAGCCTTTCCATCAAGCAGGAGCGCCTGGCCCAAGAGCCGATGCTGCGCGGCATCGGTTGGCTTTTGGTGGATAGCCAGTTGCAGCTCGCGGACAGCACTGCGGTAGTTTTTCTTCGACATGTAGGCGCTAGCCAGGCAGCTATGGCCCTGTTCCCAGTCAGGGTGCTGGCGGTAAAGTTCGCTCAATTCGGCGATGGCCGCGTCGAAATCGCTGTGGTCGCAGTACGTATTTCCGAGGTTATTGCGGACGGAAGCTTCGTCTGGGGCGATGTTTTTGGCTTCGCGATACTGCGCGATGGCCTCATCGAGTTTGCCGTCCTGGTGCAGGACCAGGCCAAGATTGTTGTGAGCTTCCCAGAAGGCAGGCCGAAGGTGAATGGCGTAACGATAGGCGGCCGCCGCGGCAGCCAGCCTTCCATCGGTCTTTAGGGCGACGCCCATGTCGTAGTAAGTGTCGGGATTGTCCGGGTCGCGAGCCAGAGACTCGGCAAAGGCATGAACGGCTGCAGCATATTGGCCGTTTGAATAAAGACCGAGACCGAGGTATTGGTAAGCCTCAGCATTTTGCGGATCCATGCTCAGCGCGGTTCGCGCCTCAGCGATCGCATTCGGGCCGTCGTCCAACCGGTAGAAGACGTAGGCGAGGCTGCTGTGGTTTTCGGGAAAATCCGGCATGAGCCGCGCCGCTATCGTGAGCTCGTCGTAAGCGTCGTCCCATTGCTCCTGCTGACGAAACATCGCGGCCAGTGCGAAATGTATGGCCGGATTCTGAGGGTCGATTCGCAGAGCTGCGCGCAACTGCAGTTCGGCTTCGTGATAGCGCCGTGCATGAGCGCCTGCGGCAGCCTGTAGCAGCGCTGCGGGAATGGAAGTTCGCTGGTTGCGGCTATCCGCCGGTTTTACTCCGGCAAGAGTGCGGACAAGCTTTTCGTCGGCGCCGAAGGCCTGAAGCTGATGGATCTCGTTTTCTGTGGGGACAACGGCAAGGCCGCGCTCGTGAATTAACTGCACGAGCCGACTGCTGGATATTCCGCCGGTCAGCCAAGCCGTGAGTTGAGTTGTATCCACGGGCTGAATGTTGGAGGAATCTGCTGCGGCGACCAGCGACAGGCAGAAGAATAAGAATAAGGATAGGCCCTTGTGTCTCACCGAACTCCCCGAACGTTTTTCGGTTTCTAGGCTTGGCTCCCGGAGGGCGCGCTGAAACCGTCTTGCAGAACATAGACCGGAGTGAGGTTCCACGGTAAGGTCACGGAGGTAACCAATAGGCTCGGGCACCGAGGGATCACTGTTTCTGATCACCTTCCCCGTCGGTCGCTGGGTATGTGCAGGGTGAGGAAATCCGGGGCAACTAGAGGCTGGGTCGTCGTTTGACTCGCTCTCCGGACTCCGGTAACGTATTAAGCAGCGCAGAAGCTTCCCGGAGGTTGTAATGTTGGAAGGTCTTTTTCAGCCGATGCACCTGCTGGTGATCTTCTTTATCGCCCTATTGGTGTTCGGTCCTAAGAAATTGCCTGAACTCGGTAAAGGTCTAGGCGAGGGGATTCGTGCCCTTAAAGAAGGTATGAAAGATAATTCCTCGACGCAGGCCTCGACTGATCAGAGCAAGAACACCGAAACCAAGAGCTGATCGATTCCGCGGCCGGGTGTTTCCCAAGGCTGTCGTTATATCCGCCCCTATGGTCTTGCCACTTTTCCCTTGGTTCGTTCCCTGCCAGCCTCGATCTAAAGCAACCATTTTCGCTGGATAGAAACTTATCTTCTGTCCAAGACGCTCAGCTCTTAACTCGGGAGGAATCACTGTGCCGCGCCAGATCGAATGCTTGATCTTCTTCATCTCGCTCTCTTCGTCACTAATGTTCGCTGATCAGATCGTACTGAAAAACGGCGACCGCCTGACCGGCACCGTCGTGAAATCGGACGGCAAGATACTCGTGCTGCACACCGAATTCGCCGGCGATGTCACGCTTAAGTATGAAGCGATCACGCAGATCACTACCGACGAGCAACTGCATGTTGGTTTGAAGAATGGCCAGACCGTCGTTGGGCCCATGACCACCAGCGATGGCAAGATCAAGGTGGCCATCAAGTCTGGCGCCACGGTCGAGGCTCCGAAGGAAGACGTGGCGATAATCCGCAACGACGCGGAGCAGACGGCATACGACAAATCTTTGCATCCGGGACTGCTGCATGGCTGGAATGGCGGGGCTAACGTCGGCTTTGCGCTGGCTCGGGGCAACAACCAGACCGAGAACCTGGCACTAGCTTTCAACGCCGTGCATCCCACACTGAACGACAAGATCACCATGTACGCGAGCACTGTATACGCGAAGAACAATGCGCCGGGAGCAAGCCCAAGCACTGTCGCTGACTTGGTGCAGGGAGGAATCCGCTACGATCGCGATCTCATTCCACGGCTTTTCGCATTTGTGGGCGGTGATTTCATGAGCGACGCGTTGCAGGCTCTGAATCTACGCTCGGTCGCGACTGTGGGCCTGGGTTTTCACGCCATCAAGAGCGATAAAACCACGCTCGATCTGCTCGGCGGCATCAACTATACCCGGGAGAGCTATGCCACTACGATTAGCGGCACAGTGATCACTCCTGCATTCACCCGCAAATTCGCCGCCCTTACTCTGGGGGAAGACTTCTCGCACAAGGTTGGCGCCAGCACTGTTGTGGTGCAGAAACTGTACTTCTACCCGGACCTGAGCAACACCGGGCAGTATCGCGGAACATTTGACTTGGGCACCGTGACAAAAATCAGCAAGTGGTTGGGTTGGCAGAATCAGTTTGGCGACATCTATGTGACTAATCCTCCCGCCGGCAAGAAGCAGAATGACGTTGTATTTACTACGGGGCTGAATATTGCATTTACACCCTCGAAGTAGGTTCGCACCATATGAGGGTACGGGCGTCCTAGCCATGCCTCATAGTTGCGCTCCTACGAATTCGCATGCCAGACGAAGCAACATCTCACCGACTTGACTATGTTTGTTGCCCTCGGCTCCCCCTTCCCGTTAGCATTTGACTACCCTGTCTAGCTGGTCAGGGAATGCATGGGCGGCCACGTCCGCTTGAACGGTTTGAGGAGAATAGAGATGACTAGAAAACTAGCGGTTTTTGCATTTGCATCCATGGTTTTTGGGGTTGTGCTCTCCGTGGCGAGCGACGGCGGTAAACCCGTCACTGTAAACGGCTACGCTCTGGACTCAGCTTGTGCCTTTACCAAAGGCCTGAAAAAGCCGATCAGCGCTCAGTGTGCGCAGGCTTGTGCGAGGGCTGGGTCACCGCTGGTAATCCTGTCGGACAACGGAACTATTTATTGGCCGATCGCCGATACCACACCGTCGTCCGGGCAAAACGAGCGTCTGCTGCCCTTCGCGGGGCAGAGAGTGACCGCGAGCGGGAAGACATACGAGCGCGGCGGTTCCAGTGCGATTGTGATTGAGAAGATCGCGGCGGAGTCTGAGCGGAAGTAGCCCGCTATCTTGAGGCGCACTTA
>Ga0070698_100001729_pt1 | contig 24352 bp, 23 predicted proteins | sample KBSK1502metaG_FD_65477 | JGI IMG/M metagenome (GOLD analysis project Ga0070698, IMG submission 65477) | Corn, switchgrass and miscanthus rhizosphere microbial communities from Kellogg Biological Station, Michigan, USA - KBS K1-50-2 metaG | ecosystem: Host-associated > Plants > Roots >... | reverse complement strand
TCTTGCGGCTCCTTAAGCTGATCCGCCATTGACTTGGCGGTATAGGAGGCCTGGTACATGTAGAGCGGCATCGAGCTTCCCCTTGGGCGGGCACAGGCGAACAGATCACCAGCCAGTCCCCCGTGACTCGCGGCGGCTTCTGCCGACGGGTGCGCCGCAACGGACTGAAGACCACGGCGGTCCAAAGATCGTAGACCCGGCCCACCCGAGTACACCAGCCTCCGCCTCGCCGACCAGCCCTTCCTCAAACATGCCAGAGCCCTGGAACCCGGCTAGCTGGCTAGACTCCGGCCGATGCTGCTGTCGGGGGGAGTGTGCGCGGTCGGCGGCAAGAGCGGACCTTCGCCTGAGGCCTTCCGTCCGTGCTCGGCTCTGGCGCATGGTGTGGCCGGGTGGACCGAGAGATGGTTTCGGAGTGTCTCTCGGGTGACTCACCCGTCCTTGTGATTGATCCCGTGACCGTTCGGTGGATGTGGCTGCCATTTTGCGAAGTGCTGCTGTCCATCAAGTCGGGTTGAGACATAGTTGTGGAGATGATCCCAGACAACCTTGACTATCGTTACGACCGCCGGGTCGACCCGTTCTTCTTGCAGCTCTTCACTAGTCACGGCGCTTTCCGCACCCTCACGGAGTACGCGCTAAAGGCCCCGTATCCGGTCGACTTGCAGTTCCGCAGCAACCCCAAGACCGGCGCCCAGCACGCCTCGCTCTATGTCGGGCTGGCGACCGTGCTGGACGTCCACTGGAAGCCAGACTTGGTCAGGCTAGCGGCCCACCCCAGCTATCACTCAGCAGGCTTTGACCCAGCGTGGACATCATGGGCGCCGGTCAGTGCGGCACAGGCGTGGTCAGAAGGTGTTGATGACTACTTGGACACCGTCATCCCCCAGGCTGCCGCCGGGAGTGCTGCAGTGGAAGGCTCAGTACAAGCAGCAGTGTCTTCGTTCGATTCAGCCAAGCGCGCCATGCTCGACCGGGAGGTCATGCTCCACTTCCGTGACACGAACACGAGGAAAAGCGTCATGGACAACGTTAGCGCTGACCTGCTGCGTTCCCTCGACAACGCGCCCGTGCCAGGGTCACGACCGAAATCCTTCGGCGGCAAATGCGATCTTCTGGCTCTCGACTCCGATGGCCGGCTTCTCACTGTGGAGGTGAAGCCAAAGGGTGTGTCGACGATTGTCTGGGCTCCCGCCCAGGCCATCGTCTACGCTCGGCTGCTCCACCTGTGGACACGTAACGATCCGCAGGCGGCCGAGATCATCTCCGGGATGATCAGCCAGCGACAGGAACTGCATCTGCTCGCCAGTCGCACCCCACGCCCCGTGCCAATGCCGGAGGTCCTGCCTGTCGTGGCGGTGCAGCGCGGCATGTCCCAGAAACACCGCGAACGGCTCTTCGCAGTCCGACAGCATCTGCAAGAGCATGGCATCGAGGAAGCCGCCAGGCTCCAGATCTACGAGGTAACTCTCGCTGGCAGATTGCTGAACGCAGGCCGCGGCCTCTTACAGGACGTCGGCAAGTGAAAAGCACGACTGGCGGCAGATGAGGATGTACGATTTCTGGTCCACCCTATCGGGACCTTGAGGTCCAGACCCATTTCAGTTACCCACTCGTGTATTCATGTGCACTTGGACGCGCAAAGGCCATCGAGCTGGACGATTACTGGAGTCATCCAGCCGTCATCCCCTCTGCCTACCAGCAGCAGGAAAAGATAGTGATCCTTTGTGACAACAAGGTCAAATACATGGACGGTGCGTCCCACTCTAGCAATTAGCTTGGATTCCCTACCCTCGAGGTTAATGCGCTCCACGGTCGTTACGTGAGATTCGTAGTCTCCGCTCGCGGCAACAACAGTGGTCTTGTTCAGCGCGCAGAGCCCCATAGGGCTGAAATGAGGAAGGTTAAATGAGGAATCAGGATCAAGCTGCGTGTTACCATCAAGATCGACGATGTACGAGTAGCGGCCACCAACAAAGAGAAATCGGTGGTCCCACAGCCAAACAGGCCTGTATACGTGTGGAGCGAATGGGTTATATTCGATTGAATGGCGCCGTTCGTCGCCCGGGCAAGCACCAATTCGCGTCAAAGATCCATCGTCAGTATCAAAGACCCACGTAGAATCATCGGGACCACGCAGAAGTCTGCTCATGGTGGAAAACCCGCCCGCCGCGACGTGAAGGCTTCCGTTTGCCCAATAGACCACTCCGTTGCCACGCGTCGCCAGAAGCCGACGATCTTGCTGGATGAAGAGCGCACCACGACAACCCTTAAGTGGCAAGGCCCAAGTGGTCTCGCCTGCCTGGGGATCAACCTTGACAACCCCACTGCTAGCGGCGACCAACAGGTGTTGATCATCTCCAGCGAGCATAGCGTGGATTTCTGATGGGTCGAATCCGGCCGAAAGGACGACCGGTGCAGTGATACCCCGGGCTAGATCACTTACCGGGCTAACTGAGGGATCCCGTGCGTGTGCCGTCAAGGTTGGAGCAGGACCTGGAGTTCGAGCAACAAGGAGATCCGTCAAGGACACATAAGTGCCGCCCCGATACGACGCGTGGTCCAGGATTGCGGTGAGTAGATCAGATGGCGGCAGCACACCACACAACATCGCCTCGAAATGTTGGTTATCAAGCAACAGTATGTCTGACCACTTATTATGTTCGGCGGCTTCGTGAGCGGGCCGCGTGTATCCAGACATTGAGAGAAATATTCCCCTAGTACCTGCTGCCCGCGATCGAATCCGACCATGAAGCTTCTCGAGAGGGTCAGCCGATACTGGCTGCTTTTGCCACTTAGCCTCAAGTACAAATCGAGTTTCGTTGACCGCAAAAGCTACGTCAATTTCATCGCGCCCCCCGGTGCCCCTTATACTCGAGTTGGCGCCAATCCCCCACCAACGTAGCATGGCAGCGATCAGTTCATTGAAAGCCTGACCTCGACGTTGCGGGGCTGACTCATGGCTAGTCCGTAGCGCACCATACTCGGCGATCAGGTTGCGAAGGCCACTGATCTGCCCAATCTGACGGCTCATCATCCTCCCGTCTAATCAGATTATTCGAAGCAGAGATTGACAGCATACCGGGGGCACACGCACAGACTATCGAAGCAGCCAGCACTCACAAGATACGTATCCTGGAGAGGATCGCTCAGGCGCTCATCTCGTCATACCAGCGCATGGGATAGCGGGTTGCCTGTCAGGTGATCAGTTTGTTCCGTCGAGTCCTGGTCAGACCGGCCAGCACCAGGTCGTAGGAATGATCGACGACTTCCAGCACTTCCTCGTCAGGCACCGAACCGTCGGGGGTCACCGTGTTCCAGCGCCCCTTGTTGAGGTGGTAGCCCGGGGTGATAGCCGCATAACGGCCGCGCAGGTCGGCCGCCAGGCCGGGATCGTACTTGAGGCTGACGCTGCAGGGTACCGGGCCCAGCGACACCAGCGCGAACATGCGGCTGGCGACCTTGAAGACGGCCACCTCATCACCGAACGGCTAGTCCTCTGCTGATCCCGGCTTGGTGCCGCATGCCGCCATCACCCGGCCGCGATGTGCACCAGCCACCATCGCCCCTTTTGCCGGCCTCCGGTTCCGTGACCAGTATCCAGGCCGAGTCCGACAGCGGGCTGCAAGAGCAGGGCTACCGACTGCCAGCCCGGCACCACCGGCAGGGCCGGCAGCGGCAGCGGAGCGTGCTTCACCTTCTCAGGTCATCGGGCTCATGGCCCTGCGGCATCCGCAAGGCTCAAGGCAAGTCGGGATCTGGGTGGCCGGCCAGGAAGCGGTCAGCGGCCTCGTCGTCGATGAGCGCGTTATCGGCCAGCCACTGGACGGCACGGCGCATGGCGCGGGCGTCGCGGAAGGCGTACCACGCCGGCAGCAGGCCCGGATACTCCTGGTCGAGTTCGTCTTTGAAGCGGCGGAAGGCTCCCTTGCCCTGGATGGCCCGCATGAGCCTGCGCCCGGCGCGTTCATCGGTAATTGTTTCGGCGAAGTCGGCCATGTCCTGATACCAGACCAGGGACGGCAGTGGATCGATGCACACCAGGTCCAGCTCGTCAAGGTCGACCGGTGTATGCCCGTCGATGCCGGTGTCGGCCGTCCAGAACGCGATCTGGCCGGTTTGTGGGTTGATCAGCCACCGGTGTTCGTAGTCGGTCTGGTCGGCCAGCGCGTTGGCGATCTCCTCCAGATCGAGGCTGCTCAGGTCAAGCACAAGGCCAGAATAGATCCCCTCCTCCCACGCCAGTGCCGAAGGAGCGACACGCACGGTCGGCGGCATGAGCGAGCGTGGCGAGCGCACACCGGCGGCCCCGGTTCCCCAGGTCAATCCGCGTTCAGCATGGGCACAGGCTCAAATGACGAAGGTTTGTCGTTGCGTTTGATGATAATTGCCCTATGACTGTTCGATGCTGGTCCCCTGGATGATGGCCGTGAGCCGGCGGCCGCTTATCAGCCCGGGAACTCGGGGAGCATTCCGCACCTTGATGACCAGCAGCACCGTGAACGAGATCGCCACCGCCTTCCAAGACGAAGGGTTCGCCCCGTACCCGGACAGCTCCTACCAGGACTCCAGCGTGCGTCGAGTAACCACGCAGGAGTATCTCGAATCGGTGGACTGGTCCGATCGAGGCCATGTCACGCGAGCCTTGCGCGCGTTCGAGCGGCTGCTGCTCGGCGTGCGGCCCGATCGGGGAACGTCCTACACGAGCTGGGATCAGTTCGCCTTGGCGATGAAGCGAGATGGCTACAACGTCACCGACGATGGGCAGATCGATCTTGTAGGGAAGGTGCCGGGTCTGCCCCAGGGTGCACTCGCCCAGCTCAGGGACCCGGCTGCCATCGAAGAGCACCTTGACCGCATTCGGCAATCGATGGACAGCGACCCGGCACTCGCAGTGGGAAGTGCGAAGGAACTGATTGAGAGCACGGCGAAAGTGGTTCTGCTGGAACGCGGGCTCGCCTGGGACGAGCGCAAGGACGATGTGCGCGCGCTGATCACGAAGGCGCAGATGGCCCTCTCGCTTCACCCCTCCGCGGCGACACCGGGGCCGGACGGGTCTGACGCGGTCAAGAAGATCCTCGGTGGCGCGGCGACGGTCGCCCTCGGAGTGGCCGAATTGCGCAATCGTGGTTACGGAACCGGACACGGTCCGGCCGGGCGAAGGACTGGCCTCGGAATCCGTCACGCCCACCTAGCGGTCAACGCAGCCATCACCTGGTGTCAGCTGATGCTCGACACGCTTTACGATGATCGCGCGCCATGGCGAGCTAAGCGGCCCTGATGTCCTGAACAAGGAAGGACTGCTTGTGGATCACTGGAGGCCCTGTGGGCGACCCGAATGCGGCATGACAGCGCGTTCCGCAGCTGCGGTCCCGCATGGTCGCGGAGGTCGGCTGTAACCCGAACCATCCCACCGAGCGTCTTTCGCTCAGGTTGGAATGAAGCAAGGAAAGATTGCAGTGGACTCGGTCGAGGACTTGAAGAGGAGTACGCCTCCATGAAGACGAGTACGCACGCCGTTCGCGTCCTGACCGTCCGGCAGCCGCATGCTCACCTACTGATCCACGGATCGCCGGACGCGGGAATCAAGGATGTCGAGAACCGCTCAAGGCCGACTAGCCACCGCGGGACCCTGCTGATCCAGGCGTCAGCGACGATAGACCGGGCTGCCTATGCCGACTACATCGCCCAGGGCATCGAGTTGCCGCCCGCTGAGGAGCTTGTCACTGGCGCGATTATCGGCTCTGTTCAGCTCATCGGCTGCGTCCGCGATTCCCGCTCGCGGTGGGCGATTCCCGGTTACTGGCACTGGCTGACTGACACGCCGCGGGCCGCGGACCCGCTCATCCCAATCAAGGGACAGCTATCGATGTTCGCCGCGCCGGACGGCTGGGAGGCATCGTTCCGCATCCCCGGCTAAGCACCATGCAGCCAAGCGCGCGTTGGCTCGAGGCCCGACCACTCTTGTGATCACTGGCCTCATAACCGTTGCGGCTACATGTGAGTGTGCTTGCTCCTGCAGTCTGTACGGCTGATACTCCAGCGAAGGTTGATCCGGCGGCTTTGCGGGGTGTTGCCGGTTACATTCAGATCTGCTGCGGGATAGTACGGCAGCACAAATCTGACTAACGGGTGTTGGTTAGGAACGCACGGCTACTGGCATAGATTTCCCTCGTCATGGTCTTGGGCGTCGAGAGTTTGGAGGCGCGGTAGAGATAAGCCTCAGGTGACGGCTTCAGCAAACCATCGACTGCCTTCTTGCGCTTGCGCTGGATCGTCCATGCTGCAAAGGCGAGACCCGCGACCGCGGCGGCCGGTGGAGCAAGCGAAAGGCCAACCGCCGTGAGAACTGCAGCGACGGCTGCTGGCAAAGCGAAGCTGACAGCCATTGCGCTTTCAGCTGTGTCGATATTGGCGCTGTGCAGGCCCTTCCGGAGTCTCTCAAGCCTCGGCGCGAGTGTCTTGTCATACTCGCTCTTCAAATGCTGCTCCACCTCGTGAGGGTCCTTGACGTCCTTCAGATAGGCGAGGCCGCCGACAAGCCTGGCGAGTTCGGCCTGGAACAGGCCCCTTTCCTCCGCGTACGCCTGGCGGAATTCAACGATCTTCTTAGCCGGAACGTCCGCCGGGCCGACCGGCACGACAGTCCTGAACGCCAGCGATACCATGGCTTCTTCGACCTCGCGCTCGGCGTCGGCATTGGTAGGCGTGGGCACGGCAAACTCAGGCCGGTTGAGCAGGACCGCGGCCAGGCGTTCCATGGTGAGGCCAGACACGGCAATGTGGTCGACGGTCACGTCGGTCAACGGATGCGCGCCCAAACCGGGCGCCATCGCTTCGGCCAACGACAGCATGTAGACCTTGGCCAGCCTCGGGTGCATGCCAATCCAGCGCGGGTTGTCGCTCCGGCTGGCGACGAGCCCGTGGCCGAAGAGGTCGCTGAGAAGCCTGCGGTCCAACTTCTCATTGAAGACGTAAGCGAGCTTGGTGTCGCGGCCGGGAGCATACAGTCGCGTATGAATATCGTCAGGCCACACTTCGCGGTTGGCCACGCCAAACTGTACGCGCATGGCGTCACCGTGAGTATTGATGAGTTCACGGAACGGGCCCGCGATCTGAGACGCCGCGCCGAGAGGAATCTCGTTCTGGATGAACCTGGCATCGACCAGGCGCTTAACCTCGTCCGAGTCGTGTACGCTCGCGCCCCCAGGAACGATGCGCCGCATGCCATCCCAGTAGAGCGCCGTCAGTTTCAGCCAGCCCTCATCCCTGAAGTGGATGAAGGGATAGTAGAGCCCAATGTAGGTGACCATGACATCTCATCCATGTTTCGGTTCGAACCTGCCCCAGAAAAGCATGCTCTCGATGCGGTACTGCAGGCAAGGCCAAGCAGAACACTTATCTGAAAAGCTATCTTTGCGCAGATCACCGGACCAATGGCAACCACTCGACACGAGCACAGCTGCAGGAGACGCTGATCACCCCGCACTCACATCGGCATGTGAGCGATGCGCCGGACAGTGCGCCACAGCCGGGAACCCCGACGGGTGCTGTGCACACCGGAGCGACAGAGCGACCGTTATGGGTGGCTGCACCCGGCACGCGTTAACGGCATCAGCGAGGAGAAAGCGCGCGCAATGCAGGCAGAAGCCCTCAAGATCTGGCGGAAGCGCTCGCCGCTGGCCTGGACGGTCCGCGTGGACCAGACCCTGCTGGATGGTTACCCCGCGCTCGCGGTCTTGTCGGGCCAGCGCGGCGTCCCGGGCCACGGACGGGACAAGGTCAACCTCGCCGACCGTCAAGCTGCCAGAGTCCGGCTGCGGTCATAGGACCGGGCTGCCTGGCATCCCGCCGGGGCGCGGCGGGGACCGGAGGCAAGCCCGGTCGAAGAAACCCGGCTCGCGGTTGCCGCGGTAAGCGCCGAGCCTGGGCATCGCGAATGGCTTGTCGCTGACCTGCAGGCCGCCGCCATCCACGAGGCATCGTCGGGGTACCCGATCACGCATCTAATGCCCGCGGTCTCCCAGGTTGCCGCGTTGAGGATCGTCATGCCGGCCGGGTTGAGCGTCCGTTCAGCGCGCGGGCCGCTCTCGTACTCGTCGCCCCGGCTTAGCGGCTCCCACCACCATCAGCACGCCGATGTCACCCGACATCGGCAAGACCACTCCCTTGACGCCGAGCCGGATCTGGCGAGTTCCGCGGTCAGCACTTCCGCACCAGATCGCGCAGGGTCGGAGGCACTGAGGGCGAAACCCTCCGAGGTCTCACATCCATCGTGAATGACATCCCGTGCTCACGATGAATGGCGGGCACCGGGCAACGCGAAGCCCGGGCTTCCGTCGTCCGGCGGTCCACCCGGGCTCACTTCCGGCCCTCCAGGGAGAGCGGCTGCTGCCAGCTTACATGGCCGACTGCGCCACCGTCGATCGCCTTATGGGTGGCAGCGCCGCCCTCAGCTAACCGGGCGAAGTGCGCACGACCCATACTTACGCCAGCGGCAGGGCGCCCGTCCAGATGCGCTCGAAGCTTTCGAAGTAGGCGATGATCAGGTCACCGTGCTCGGCTGGGCGCAGGTGGAGAACGGGAGCGCGCACGTCGGGGATGCCGTATGCATGCTGGCTGACGAGGAGCTGATCGTCGGCGCGGTAGATGGAGTTGTAGAGGGCTGCCCGGTGCAGGCGGATCTCAACGCCGCTGCTCTGGCGTAACTGTCCATACAGGACGACGGCCTCGCGGATCTCGGCGGCAGTCGCGTCGCTGGGGCCTGGCCGGGAGACGCGTTCCGCGACAAACGGGCCGTCCGGGTCCCGGAGGCAGATCCGTATCCGGACCCCGGCCTGGGCTCTGCCGGCCAGCATGCTCATGATTCCGGCGTCCTGGGCGAGAAACAGGCCACTGCGGGCGAGGATGCCGATCTCGTGCACCGCCGAGCCGAACAGCGACAGCCACGCCTCGCGGGGCACGGCCTGGCTAGTCGGGTAGATACGTGTGATCTCCGCGGGCCGCGAGCGGGCCGCGAGCGCTGCGCGGACTTCCGGCCACAGGTCCGCTTCATCGACGTCGACCAGCCCGGCGAGCGCCCACCGGTGACGCAGGTAGGGCACGCGGCCCTCCAGCCACCGCCGCACGGTCTTGGGATCGACCTCCAGGCGCGCGGCGACATCCTCTTCGCTGAGCCGCGCGCGCAGCAGCGCGCGGCGCAAGGTCTCGTTCAAAGCCGGTGCCTCCAGAGCGCGAGGACACCACCGACGCTAACAGAAGAAGTCCCTAGTCGTCCCTCTGTGCGGTACAGAAGTTCAGTCGTTCCCGCGAGCCTGGTCCTAGCCACGAAAGCGACTGCCGCAGAGCTGACAGTCAGATTCATTTGAAACGGATGCGATGGCGTTGATCACGAGCACCAGGCGCGCGGAACGCGCGGCGAGCCGCGAGGAAACCCCTGCCACGGTGACGCGAGCCGGGATCAGCCTGGTGAGCAAGCTGGCCGACGGCTCCGGTCCGGCCAAGTTGACCCAGGCAGCAGGTACGGGGCTATGAGCAGGGATGACCTGGCCGTGCTCCGGGCCGACTACCCCGGCTACAAGATCTGGCGCGAAATCACGCCCGGCCGGGACCGCTACGTCGCCCGCAGCCTGATCGCGGGCCTGAACCCGCATACGGTCGTCACGGACGATTTAGGCGAATTGCGCGGCGTGCTGGGACCCGCGGCCGCGCCGGACACGGCCGAGTTCACCACGGCCCGGGCGAACATCGCCCGGATGTATGACCGCTGGCTCGGCGGCAAGGACGGCTTCGCGGCCGACCGCGCGGCCGCCGACGCGATCCTGGCCAGATTCCCCGAGGTCGCCGGCGTTGCCCGCGCCAACCGGGCATTTCTTGCCCGCGCCGTGCGGCACGCCGCCCAGCAGGAAGTGAGCCAGTTCATCGACATCGGAGCCGGGCTGCCGGCCAGCCCGAACGTGCACGAGATCGCCCGGGAGGAGACGCCGGGCGCGCGCGTTGTCTACCTCGACCGTGACCCGGTCGTCCTGGCCCACGCGCGGGCGCTGCTGGCCGTCGATGATGATATCGCCGTCGTGGCGGGAGATGTCCGTGACCCGGCCCGTGCGCTGGCCGACCCGGGACTGGCCCGGCTGATCGACGCTGGCGAGCCGGTCTGCGTAATTCTCGGTGCTGTCTTGCATTTCCTGGCTGCTGATGAAGCGGACGAGGCCGTTGCGGTGTTCCGGCGCTGGATGGCTCCGGGCAGCTACCTGGTCATCAGCGCGGGCACCTCGACCGGCACCGACCCCGAGCTGCTGCGGCAGCTCCAGGCCGCCTACGGGGACACCGCGCCGGTCACCGGCCGCACCGCGGAGGAGATCACGGCCTGGTTCGACGGGTTCAGCCTGGCCAGGCCCGGCGTGGTGGACGTCTGGGCGTGGCGGCCCGACAGCATCCAGCGGCCCGCCCAGTCCGGGGCGCGGATCCTGGCCGGTGTCGGCCGCAAGCCACCCGCCGGGAGCTGCTGGCCGCGGTGAGCCCGGGCGGGACGCGGCGCCCGCCCGAGGACGTCCCGAGATGGCCCGGCCGCGTCCGTGCACGTCCGGCAGCATCGACATAACGTCGGCTCATGACGCAAGCAGAATGGGCCGAAGCCACCGCCCGCCGCCTTCTCGCTAAATCCCTGCCGCGCCGCTGGGTGCACACTCAAGGAGTTGCCGCCACAGCACGCACCCTGACCCCGATCCTCGGCCGCGACGGCGACCTGCTGACCGCCGCCGCGTGGCTGCACGACATCGGCTACGCACCCGGCGTCGCCAGCACAGGGTTCCACCCGCTCGACGGCGCACGTCACCTGCGCGACTCCGAAGGCGCAACCGGCACGCTCTGCCGGCTAGTCGCCTATCACTCCTGCGCGATCAACGAGGCAGCCGAACGCGGCCTCGCCCGCGAGCTCCTCGCCGAATTCCAGCCGGCCCGCCGCGATCTCGCCGACGCGCTGACTTACTGCGACATGACGACCAGTCCGGACGGTCAGCGCATGCCGGTCGGACGACGCCTCGCCGAGATCCGCGCCCGCTACGGACCGGACCACCTGGTCAGCCGAGCGATAACCCGCTCCGCACCGGAACTGACGAGCGCCGTCGCGCGCGTCACCAGCCGGCAAGCCTGTTCCGCAGAAGCTCATGTCATGGCAGCGGCAGGCCGGACCCGGATCCTTGCCACAGCGAGCTAGCCGATATAGGGCAGGCTGCGGTGCTCGCAATAGTGCCGGACGCGCAACCGCATCGACTGATCCATCTCATAAGCCTCAAGGTCGCCCGGTGCGGCCCAGCAGACTTCGGACGTCTCGCTGCTGGGCGTGGGCTGGCCGCCCGTCGCGCGCGCGGTCAAGACGATGGAGAACTCCTGCCGGACCTCGCCGTTGCTCGTGTACAGCATCACATGCGCGGGGTCGGTGTAGATACCGGACAAGCCGGTGATCTCGCAGTCGACGCCCGTCTCCTCCCGGGTCTCCCGGACAGCCGCCTGGGCGAGCGACTCACCGATATCGACGGCGCCGCCGGGCAGCGCCCAGTTGTCATTGTCAGAGCGGCGGATCAGCAGCACCTGGCCCGCGTCGTTGGTGACCGCCACATTGACCGAGGGGACGATGCTGTTGGCCCGCGGGGCGTCCGGGTCGCCGTGGTAGTCGATCCTGCGGCCCATTGCCTACTCTCCCGGTACCGGCACCGCGGTCTCCCACACCCGCTCGAAGCTTTCCAGGTAGGTGGCGGCGATCTCGCCGCCCGCGACCTTGCGCAGATGCCAGACCGGGGCAAGGGCGGCGGTCACGCCGTAAATGTGGGTGTTGACCAGGAGCTGGTCATCGGCGCGGTAGATCGAGTTGTACAAGATGGTCTGATGGAACCGGAATTCCGCACCCTCGGTATCGCGGAGCCGACGGAACAACACGAGCGCGTTGCGGATCTTCGCGGCCATGGCCTCATCGACGCCCTCATCCGCGCCCCGGTCGGCGACCTGCGGGCTGCCCGGATCCCCCAGCAGCACCCGTACCCGCACGCCCGCCTGGGCCTTGTCCACAAGGATTTTCTGCAGCCCGGCGTCCTCGGCGAGGAACAACCCGGCGTACACCAGCACCCCGATCTCCCGTTCCGCCGCGCCGAACAGCCGCTCCCACGTATCCCGCGGAACCTCCGACCGGTGCGGGTAGACGGCCAGGACCTCGCTCTCCGACGCCGCGCCCACCACCTCGCGGGCCAGCGCATCGGGCCACAGGTACACCTCGTCCACGCCCAGCCGGGACGCCACCGCATAACGGTACTTCCGGTAGGGAACCCGCCCGCTGATCCAGCGTTCCACCGTCTTGTGGTCAACGCCGAGCTCATCGCCCAGCACCACAGGCGTGAGACCGCGCTCTAGCAGCGCGGCACGCAACCGTTCGTTCGGCATACACCCGACCGCAGAACGCAGGACGTCACAGGACGGCTTCACCTTAGCCGGGACGTCTCTGACCCGTCCAGCTACGCAGTGACGGCGTCCGCACGTTCCGTCGCACCCTGCATGTCATGGAACGCATCGTCGCTGGCATAGCCCTCACCCTGATCATTGCTTTCGTGGTTCCGCTCACTGTCCTGCGAGCCGGAATCTGGCGCCAGGAACGCGCCGCCTCCCTGACATGCAGGCCACGCGGCCTCAGCGCCGCCATCGCCCGCCGCGTCTTCGGCCTGTACGCCCACCTGCCGGACCGGACCGCCGACCCCATTGCGCGACCTGGCCAGACGGACGGCGAACCCCCGCTCGTCCGCGGCAAGAACGGATCGGCCGACTCATGACCACGAACTCCGCACCTGCGCCTATGCGTCCCGTGCGGGCCGCGAAAGGTATTCGCGCAGCCCGCCGCCGCGGCACCGCAGCAAGGCGGTGCCCGGCAGCAAACCCACCATCAGATCGGAGGAACGCAGTGACCACCCTGATTGGCCCGCACGGCTGGATCGTGGACGAGGCCGGAGAGATCACTCTCGCCGCATCCGCACCCGGCGTGATCGGCGGCGCCATCATCAGGGCCGCCCGCCGTTCCGCCGGACTCAGCAGGCAGGACCTGGCCAGGATGCTCACCGTCGATCCTGTTACCGTGCGCGACTGGGAGAACGGTACCTGTCCGCTGTTCTGCGTGAGCTATCCCCAGCTCTGCCAGCTGACCGACGCCCTGCACCAGGCCGGCGCAAGCGTCGGCCACGAGACAGACGAATTGGTGCTCGCCTCACAATGCGACCTGCTGATCGCAGGCATCCTCCGAGGCTTCGAGGACTACGCCGACGTCCCGCTCATCGAAGATGATGTGGCGGGCGAAGCCGCTCGCGGGTTGCTTCGCTGGGCGCTTACAGGTGACGTACCGGACAGGTACCGACAGCACGCACCGACGGGCCGCCTGCTGACTGGACCGAGTGTGTCCCTCTTCGCCGATTTCGCATGGGACCTCCAGGCAGGCTCGCACGGAGATCACCTTGCCAGCTACGGCACCGCGCTAATAGCTCTCACTGCCGTGTAGTTATATGGCGCCCGCAGGGCGACAGCTCCGCAGACGGGCGACTCCTCCTGCCTCTGCGATCAAGGAAACCCAACAGAACCCTTCCGGTCATGCCGAAAGTAGTGCGCCTCCCGCTGCGCACAATGATGCCGGTCAACGCAGACATTTGCACGACTGCCTTGATCGTCCGCCGAACCCTGCACAAGAGCACTTCGCTCCCGGTCGACGGGAAGTTATCAGCGCTGCCAGATCGCCGAGCCGAGTGGCTCGACGGCTGCCGGGTTAAGGAGGTGACGCGTGCAGATGCCCCACTTCTGCGGTGGGGTGGTAGGGTATGTGGGGATTATGTAGGCGCCAGTGAAGTTCCGGTGGCTCTGCCTGGCCGAGGCCGTGGCCGCCTGGCGCGGCAAAACCTTCTTGACCTGTTGCTGCAGGAGTGTGGCTCGATTACATTGGCACAATGACGACGATAGTTGAATTCGAGGGATCCTCTTCGCAGGTTCTCGTGCGTGGCTCGGAGGACGACTTCGGCCTCGAGCCAGTCGGGACGGTCGAAGACACAATCCGGAAGGTAAACATTACGCTCGCGGACGCCATGGGATCGCTGAAGGAAATGGCCGAAGCCGTTCAGTCGCAAGTTGAGCGGCTGGCACGCCCACCGTCTGAAGTGGTCGCAGAGTTCGGACTCGATTTGAATGCGGCTGGGCGCTTCGTTGTTGTAAACGGGGGCATCACTGCCACGATGAGGATCCAGCTCACTTGGAGATCGGCGAGTGAAACGGGGTAGGAAGGGTGGAGACACCTTGGTCGGCCCGACTGCATGCAAGCGGTACCTCACGTGGTTCGGGCGTTCTTGTGAGAAACGACCTGCTGGTCACTTGTGCACACGTAATACGCACCCATCCGAACCGGGAATCACCACCAGAACCTGCTAATTCGTGGGCGACTGACTGGAGAGCGACCTTCGGAACGACTGCCAGTTCCGTCGTTTACCGCGTCCTCGGCTTGGCCGACAGCAATGCATGGATGCCGGGGGGCGCAGATCTCGCAGTGCTCAAGGTCGAACCTAAAGTGAGCTCAGCCATCGTTAAGCCAGCGGTTTGCCGATCGTTGCCTTTCGCGTCCGGATCATACGTCGCTGTTGGCTGGCCGGGCCGAGACCGTCCGCAAACCTCCATTCCACTTTCTCTTCTAGCGCCCTCGAGCGCAGTGGCTATTCAAGCTGACCTGGTGACGTCAACCGGCTATCCGATCGACTCCGGAATGAGCGGTGGAGGCGTCATGGTGTCAACGACAGGCGACGTAATCGGGCTGCTGGCTATGCGGGAAACGAAGGAAGGCGTTAGTTCTGGTCAAATTGTGCCACTGCACGTAGTAGCGCATCCGAAACTCAATGCCCTGGTCCGCTGGGCATCTCAGACGGTAGAGTCCTGCATCGTTGACATAGCCCATACCGGTGCGCGAGCGCAGCATTTTATTGGTCGTGAGGACGTCTTTGCTGGCGTTGACGCCCAGCTCGGCGACCCCAACTTCCCAGCTGGGTATGTGGTGCTACGAGGAGAGCCCGGTGCGGGGAAGACCGCCATTATGGCCGAACTCGCCTCTAGCCGAAGCTGGTTCCATCACTTCAACCGCGTAACAGCTGGTGTGACCACACCCCGTGATTTCCTCCGGAACGTTTGCGCACAACTGATCGTCGGCCACCGCCTGCGCTACAACGACCTCCCAGACGGATACGACCAGAACTCAGGGGTGCTGACCGGGCTCCTTGAAGAGTCGGTGGCGGTCCGCCAGGAAGCGGGCCTAGGTCCGGTAGTCGTCGTTGTGGACGCTCTCGATGAGGCTCAGGATCCGCCAGCTGGGATGAATCGCCTCCTGCTTCCCGCAACCCTCCCGCAGAGCTCGTACATCATCGGTTCATTGCGGCTGAATGTCGATGCGCGCTTCTACTCATCGCAGCGAGCCCAATCCGACCTTGTCCTGGCTAAGGACAGTGCGGCAAACGCAACCGACTTGCGAGCCTACACTGAATGGTTCCTCTCCGACCACAGCGCCACAATTGCACAGAGGTTGGCAGAACTCAATACCACTCAAGCCGAATTTATCGACGCAATAGCCAAGAGCTCAGACGGGAACTTCATGTACCTCGTACAGGTACTCCCAGACATCGCCTCGGGTCGCCTCCGCTCAATATCGCGGCTTGATGACCTCCCAATTGGCCTCCGTCAGTACTACGAGCGACACTGGCGAGAAATGGAAGCACAAGACCGCAAGAAATTCCGGGAATTTCAGCGGCCAGTCATCGCCATGCTCGCCACGGCACGAGAACCGGTGTCCATACCCAAGATCACCGAGTGGGTCAACAACTCCGGCAAGTTCCACCCTGTCGAGGAAGACGACGTCGCCGATGTGCTCGAGGAGTGGGCGCAGTTTATACATACGGTTGACGGCGACCCTCCGCGTCACCGCCTCTACCACGCCAGCTTCTTGGAGTTCCTAGAGGCGAAGGTCAATCTGACCAACTTCCGAAGGGCAAGCCTGCAAGCCGATGACCGGAAGATCCACTGGTGAGGCCACGATGCGTCCCGGTGGAGCTTTCGATCTATTCGACGACTACGATTTCCGGCACTGCATCGCACGCCACCTTGAGGGTTCATCGGACGCGATCCAGACGGCTCACCGCATTCTCGGCCACCTGGAACCCGACGGACGTCATGCGTGGTTCGCAGCTCGCGAGGCACGCCACGAGATCGCTGGTTACTCCGAGGACCTACAACTCCTGTGGGAACACACCACCGGCATACTCAAATCAAGGCGCAAGCGCCCCTGTCAGGAACTGGCCCTGCCGGGCCGCTACGCGCTACTGATCGCGGGGCTTTCGGAGGTCGCGGCATCGATACCACCCGAGGTGTGCGCTGCCCTCGCCCGGGCCGGTGTGTGGACCCGACAGGAAGCGATCGACCGGGCGGCGCTTCGGCACGACGCCTCAGACGCTCTGAAAATCATCCGAGATACCTTGAGCGCTGAGGGAGCCTTGGGACGCCCCGACCTTGTCGAGTTGGCCTTGGAAACTGTGGGTTCTATCGGCGACCCCGATAACCGCGTACTTGGCATTGTGGCTCTCTTGGACGACCTCCCACCTGGATCCCAGCGGCTCGCGGCCAACCTGCTCCTGCAGATCGACAACGAGGGCAGCCGTCTCGGTGGGCTCAGGAACCTGCTTGAGCGGTGGTCAGCTGATCCCACCTCGAACAGTGAAGTTGCAGCGGAATTCGACATGCTTGCCGAATCCTTCACGCAGTCCGGCCTGCGAGCTGAGGCGATGGCTGTCTTGGCGGCGCACAGCGCCGGTGCTGACCGGGAGGCCAGGTTCGCTGAGGCACTCGAGGCGGCCCGAATTGCGGACCGCCAAAGCGAGTCGTCAGGAAGGATGTTCGGTCCCTCTGCACTCGAAAGCGTCGTGCGCCGAGGCCCTCAGGAATTCCTCCGCCACGTTATGGATGAGCTCGAAGCAGGCCGCATCCAACTGGCGCCATCATCGGTCCGCGGTGTCTGGGACGCGTACATTGAACGGCTCGCAACCATCAATCCCGACCTAGTCCTGCGACTTGGCAGCGAGGGCGCGGACTTGTCGGACAACATACGGAAGGCCCTCGCCCTCTCCCTCGCCCGCCACAGCCGCTGTGACGAGGCGCTTGACATAGCCCAGGGCATCGGCTACGGGCTCATCCTGTCCGAGACACTCGTGGCGCTCGCGCCAGAGGTCCCCTCCAACAGATTTGGCCGTATTCTCGACAGCGCAGTGCCGCTCGGGTGGTGGTGGGGTGGACCAGTGCTCAGGGCATTGGCGAGCAATCAGGCGCGATTGCAGGACGGTCTCGACGAGCGGGCAGTTGCCGCTGCCGCAAGGCATGCGTCGAGCGAGGACGCACGGCTCCAGATCCTTGCCGAACTGGCCGTCGTCCTCAGCGCTCCGACCCTCAAGAACCTTGCTGCCTCACTGGCTTCTGCAGACGCACCTGCCCTTGCGGCCGAACTGTGGGCGCCGCTGGCCGACAGGCTCAGTTTGGAGGACGTCCTCCGCAGCCTCACGCTTGTCACCAAGGCTGACCCAGTGGACGGCAAACGGGCCTACAAAGCGCTGCTGTCGCGCCTGGTTGAGCTGGGAGAGCCGGAGGAAGCACTCCGCTGGCTCGACGAGCTGGATGTGCTCGAATTCGAGCGAGGTGAAATTGCCGCTGCATTTGTAGAAAAATTGCCTGCAATCCTCATTGCGCCCCTGGCAAGTACGCTGCGCCCGCACCCGATCGACGCAGAGCGAGCACTGGCTCGTTGTGCGCTTGCGCCATACCTGCCCCCCGACCAGGTCGCCGGCGTTCTGGCGGACATCGCCGCCTTGGATCAGCCGCTCGACCAGGTGCGCTGCCTGTCCGCACTTCTCCAAGATCTGCCAACGGAGCAGCGGAGCAATCGTGCGGAAGCGGTGACACTATTGCTCGGCGCAATGTACCGAGCACTACCTTCCAGATCCCTAGACCGCAGTGAGCTGCTTTATGGTGCCACGAAGGTTCTGATTGCTCGGGGCGCACCGGGATCGATCGATCAAGGACAGCTGCGCCGCGGACTCAAAGCCGCGGAAGAACTTCCGCCTAGTGGGCTCCGACTCGCGTGGCTCATTGCCCTGGCTCACGTGGCCCCACACGAACTGGCGGTGACGGCCGTCGATCAAGCTCTGGAGCTTGTCACGGCAAACCCGGGGTTGGCTGTCGACCTGTCGCGCGACCTCGACCCCGACTGGCGCCGCCGAGTACTGGACCAACTACTGGCCAAACCGCTCGCCCAATTGGCATACCTGCTGCATGAACTCGTCGAGTGGCTGACACCAACGGACATTGATCATCTCCTGACCCGGGTCAATGACTCCAGCGATCAAGGAGCCCGCCTCGCCATCTTGTCCGACCTTGCCACGAGGCTAATTCCTGAGCAGCGATCAGCCGCCGCAGCGAAGGAGATCGCTCGGGCTCAAAACTGGCGTGCAGATCCTGTGCTACACGCCTTTGCCGCCGATACCCTAATGGAGTTGGACCCGTCGATCGCACGGACTGTCCTCGAAGCGATCGCCGAAGAACCCGTCCAACACACGACCGTGCTTGCATGCCTTATAAGACACGGGTCCCGCCAAATCATCGATCAAGCTGTCGCCTTGCTCCTAACGCACCCCGCAGACAAGGAGGGACTGACGCTGAGGCGTGCGCTGTTTATTCATGCAGTCGATACCGAAGACCGTGAGCTGGCGCAAGCGGCGCTCTCACCGGCTGCTTCAGTCGATCCGGATGATATAGTACCCGGACTTGTAGAGCGGCTGCCCGGGCACTGGCTCCGCCTCGTCCTGACTGACCGTGAAAGGACCTTGCGATCACGGCGGACACGGCGAGCAATCGCGCTCCGGGCAGCTGAACTCGGCGAAATCGAACTCTTTCTAGAACTACTCGAAGAGGTCTCGGGAATGCATCCCGAGTGGAGCCAATTCGCTCCGGCGGTGCTCGCGGCAGCTCCCCGCTCAAGCACGGAAACACTTCTGACGTATGCGCGGGGGTTGAGGTCTGGCGAGCGTTTCATCGCTCTTGCTGCCCTCATCTCGAAAGTGAGCAGACCACAGCAACCTCAGCTCGTCCTTGAGGCCTTCGCTAATGCGCATGGCTGGGCGGGAGCCTCCAAAGAGGTTCGCGTCGACGTGCTCAGGAGGCTGCAGCCCATCATGACCACTCTCCCACAGAGCACAATCACACAAGTCTGGAGCACACTGCTGTCAGATTCAAAGGAGAGGGAGCGATCGGAGGTTCTTACCGATATTCGGGGCATGGCAACGGTGCTATGCTCACGCTTCGGTCCTGGCGTTGCACCGCTGCTCGATGACGCTATAGCGCTCGGAGCCCGGCCGCGCTGGCCATGAATAACAAGCAGGCATATATTCGGCATACCTGAGGCGACGTTTTCACCTGATGACAGTGAGTTTGAAAACGAGTTTTTCCCCAGAGTATGGGGCGACCACAGGCGCTACCGAGCATTCCGGTCTGTACCGTCGCCGGGCTACTTTAACGCGATCCCGCCGCAGCGTGTCGGTGCGTATTCGCGCGCCGGAGACAGGGCCTTGGCCTTTTCGCGGTCCTGCGATCCCAAGCTTTGATCCAACGAGCGGGTCGGCCTGCTTGAATAAATATCCATCGCTGCGGCGGGCGGGCACGTCCGCTTCTGCCGCAGGTGTGGGGAGAATCCGTCTGGTCTGTTCGCAGGTGACTGGTACGGTCAGCTGGTGGCTGACTTGGCTGATCTTTCACCAGATCGGTATGCACCGCTGATAGCGCCGGTGTTTGAGCGGCTCACGTTCGCTGTGGTGAGGATGTCCGTTTCCCGCGCGGCGAGCATGCCCGCACCGGGTGGCGCCTCGGCCGACGCCATGCGCATGTTCGCCCAGCTGCGCACGGCTCTGGCTGCCCGCACGGTCACTGCGGCTGGGATTGCCGCGGTCTACCGCTACCGCGACCCCGACGAGGTGCGTGGTGACCTTGACGGGTTGCGCGCGGCGGGACTGATCGATGCAGCTGGCGACGGTACCATCGAGGCCACCGAGACTGGCCGTGCTGTGCTGGTCGGGATGTACCAGGCCGGCGCCGAGGTGACCGGCCAACTGTGGAGCCAGCACGACAATGCGCTCGCTGGCCTCAACGACCTGGCCGGGCGAGTGGTCCAGGCCGGCCTGGCGACCGGTGGGGACGCGTACATGACGATGGCTCCGCCGTACGAGCCCGCCGATGCCACCGTCGGTGTGCTACTCAATCACCGGTTGTCGGTATTGCGTTACCACCGCGCCGACGCGCACGTTGCGGCGTGGCAGGCTGCCGGACTTACCAGCGAAGCCATGATGCAGCTGCCCGCGGGTCCGATGCGCGCCGCCATCGAAGCGGAGACGAACCGTCGAGCCGGTGTGCCTTACGCCACCCTGAGCGTCGACGAGCGCGTTGCTCTGCTCGCCGGGCTCGCCGCGCTTCCAGGCTGAACGGACGCCATCTGACTGAGTGCGCTGCAGCGCGCTCATGCCGCTGGTCGCGCGCCTTCGGGGCTGCGCAGGCCTAACGCGCAGCGATTCCTTCAGTTCATTGGCGACGGCGCAGGCGCGCCACCTCGGCCTCCAAAGCCCGAACCTTCCGTTCCAGGTCCTCGCGAGTCGGTCGGATCGCTCGCTTCCGGGCGGTCGGCGGCTGTTGTGGAACGCCGACAAGCCCGACTGCCTCGGCCGCAACAATCGTTGCCGGGTCAAGGCCGCACTCAGGGCACCTGGCTGATCCAGTAAAGGCGGAGTGCACTGTCGTGTGAGTGTAGTGAGCGGCTTGTTCGATCAGATGCCCGCAGTACAGCCGCAATTTCCAGCACATTAGTTCCCGCTCGGGTGCGGGATGACCGAGGATGGCTCGCAGCTTCTCGATCTGTTCGGACGTGAGCTCGGGTGGCGGGTTCTCTTCGAACAGCCGATCAACGGCGTCCTTCAGCGCCTCTCGCTCACGTTGAGCTTGATGATCTCGGGGCGTCAGATTCACCGGCTCACTCGGCTCGCCGAGCCGCTCGTAACGAGCCAGGTCAATTGCCATCATCGCCTTCTCCCTGATGTGCCACGGCCTGCAGAAGGTAATCAGGCCGTGGATCGGTGTCTGGGCATCGTTGCAGAGCTTGAAGCTTCCTGTCATGCCGCGATGATGGCATCGGATGACCTCGTCGGCTGGCCTGCCGATTAGACGGTTGCGATGAGTAGCAGCCGGCGAACTGATGCCGAATAGGGCAGAAGGTCGCGTGCTTCCTCGGCGAGCAGGCGAAGCGCGGGCTCGGCCTGGTCGCTGTCCTCGGCAATCACGCGCTGGTAGAACGCTCGCTCCTGCTCGAGCCAGTCATCGCGTTCTTCGCGGCCGAGGACGCGCAGCCCGGCGGCCCCGGCCAGCGCGCCGGCATCGGCGATCGAGTACGAGGGCGGCAGGTCCTGCGATCCGCTGCCACGCCGCTCCCACGTAGTGATCACCGCCCGGCCGCCCGGGCGAAGGACCCGGGCTACCTCGCGCAGCAGCGCGTCCTTGCCGGGGACCAGCTGCAGGGCGTCGATGCATATGATGGCGTCCGCCGTCTTGGCCGGCAGCGAGGTATCGCTGGCATCAGCGACGATGAACGACGCCTGCGGGCGAGGCACAAATGATTCTGCCCGCCGCGACGCCTCCGCGATTGCACGGGGTGAGAAATCGACGCCGGTCAGGCGGGCGCCGGACACGCTCGCGAACCACAGGCCGATCCCGCCACGACCGCAGCACAGGTCCAGCAGGCGATCGCCTGGTTCGAGCCGCAACTCCGCCAGGACGCGATCGAGCCCAGTACGCGGGACAAGCGAGAACGGCTCCACGTCCGCAGGAAACGGGCCGAGAACCTGGCCGAAAAGCTCGTTCGTCCGCGAAGCCCCGGAAACCTGGGCGAACACCTCGTCGAAGTCTCCCGGGGACAGCGCATCGTCATCCGGCACAGGCCGCCACCTCCCCAAGGGCGAGGGCTCATCATCGCACCAGACCTCCCTGTACCGCATCCTCATCTTCTGCCGCGATCAGCTCCTGGTTCTGTCCCTGGCTTCGCGAAAGAGCTCCGCAACCAGAGGTTTCATGGCGTAGCTGGACGGGCCGCCGTTCTTGCCAGCCCACCAGTAAAAGGGGTAGCGACGGCCAGATTCGGCCCACGCTCGCCGCAGTCCGCTCAGGCATGTGGAGACCGAGCGCCGGGTCGGGAAGTCGGCCGGCCGGATCCTGCAGAACTCGTCAGACTCGACGAGCCGGCCAGGGTGATCCATCAGGTAATCATGAACGAACCTAGCTCTCTCGGCCAAGGAAATGTAGTAAGCCTCCGCGCGAGCCAGGTCTCCCGGCCCCCATTCCTGACCTACGTGCCCGTCCTTTCCCGAATGACGCTCCCAGCGAGGCTCGGCAGGGTTCCGGGGGACGTTAGAGCCCTGCCGCACCCGGGCAGCGGAACCTTGCCCTGCCGACGGGCTGTGGCTTGCGGTGCCCCGGCCGGGTGTCGACCACGTCGCGCTGGGCTCTGCGGGAGCCTTCCCGTACCGGCCCAGCAGACGTAGCACGGCTGCTACGACCTGCGCGGTGCCCTCCGCGGAGCGGTCACCGAACAAGTCGGCGCGATGGATAGACCTCAGCGTGCGCCCGCCACCGATGTCGCGGTCAGGTATATCGCACTCGCTGAACCGGACGGGGATAAGCCACGGCACGTCCGGAGGGCGCAATCGCATCTGATCGATCGCAAGGATGAGTTCCTCGTTCTGGTAGCTGATCTCACGGGCGAGGCTGTTGCGGGAGAAACAGGCGATAAAGACCAGCGCGTTGCCTGTAATCGCGTGCCGTATATTCGCACGCCAGTCCTCGCCCGGCCACAGGCTAGTAGTGTCGCGCCATACCTGGACTCCGGCCGTTTCTAGCGCTAGCTGTAGCTGATCGACCTCGGCCGCGTCCTGGCGTACATAGGAGATGAAGGCATGCCCAGGGAGATAGTCCTCTTCGCTCACGAATCATCAGCTTATTGGAAAGACCCAAAGACTGCTCGGCGCGAGCGAAAGAGTGCGGTCGAGCTGGACGATGTCACTCCTCTGTTCCGAGGTCCCCGGTGGAGTACGGGTCGAACCTGGCGACCTCAGCAATGCACGATCACGCCGCGCCTGGCGCGCCCGCGGGCTTGCATGGCTGGCCGGCGGGCGCATTGTCGAAGCATGATGCATTTCGGCGAGTTAGTCCCCGCCCAGGCCAGCGCGCTGGTCCCGCATGCTGACCGGCTGCGGCTCGCAGTAGCTGCCTATCTTGCCCGGTTCAAGGGCACCTCCCGAGATCACGCCAACTCCGACCTGCGCTGCTATCTCACCTGGTGCGCCGACCGCGGCCTGGACCCGTTCCTGGCCCGGCGCCCGCATCTGGAGCTGTACATCCGGTGGATGCAGGAGATCCGCCGGTTCAAGCCCTCGACAGTCTCCCGGCGGTTCTCTGTTACCGCCGGGTTCTACCGTACCTGCGTCATTGATGGCGTGCTGGAGCACTCACCCGCCGAGCATGTCCGCCGTCCCGCGGTGCCGGCCGAATCACCGACCCTTGGGTTCACGCACCTGCAGTTCGAAGCCCTGCTCACCGCCGCCCGCCAGTCCTCAAATCGCAACGACTTCGCCCTGGTTGCCATGCTCGGCCTGCTAGGCCTGCGGATCTTCGAAGCCACCGGCACCGATATCGGCGATCTGGCTGAGGAACACGGCCACCGGGTCCTGCGGGTCTGCGGCAAAGGCGGCAAGGTCGTCCTGATCCCGCTGCCCCCCGCGGTCGGCCGGGCCATCGACCGCGCCGTCAGCGGCCGCAGCGCCGGGCCGATCCTGCTCAACAACCGCGGCACGCGGATGGACCGGCACGCCGCCACCCGCCGGCTCCGCTGGCTCGCCGGGACAGCCGGAATCCAGATCGCCAGAACACATCCTCACATGCTCAGGCATACATTCGTTATCTGTAGTGCCTCCAGCGGGTGAGGCACGGCGAGATCAAGGGCTCATCGCATCGTGCCTCACAAATATCCGCCACTCCGCGAGACACGTGCCACGGAGCCGGGACCAGGGTCTTTCTTCTTCGCTGCTGTCTTTTGCCTTACGTGACTCACGTGCCTCGCTTTTCGAAATGGCCATCTACCAGGGACTTTTCAAGATCGACTACAGATAACACTCGTCACGACCATGCTCGACGCAGGGGTGGACCTGCGCGACGTCCAGATCGCTGC
>Ga0070698_100001726_pt1 | contig 24369 bp, 30 predicted proteins | sample KBSK1502metaG_FD_65477 | JGI IMG/M metagenome (GOLD analysis project Ga0070698, IMG submission 65477) | Corn, switchgrass and miscanthus rhizosphere microbial communities from Kellogg Biological Station, Michigan, USA - KBS K1-50-2 metaG | ecosystem: Host-associated > Plants > Roots >... | reverse complement strand
ACTGATGAGGATATGCAGGCAATCGCAGACAGGGTGTGTGAACTTGTCGTAACAGAACCCATTGAGAACATTGTTGAGTTTGTGGCACGGCTTTACATTGCCGAGAAAGGAACGGGAAAACAAACAGATGAAGGAGGAGCTGAAACAGTATCAGGTTGAGCCTGATAGATTTTGGGCTGCTCTACCAATGCTTGGCGGCGACGGCTACGACGATATGGAGTCGGCTGGGAAATATGGCTTCCGCGCAATTGACGGCTGGGGGAAAGACGGTTACACCCTCGGTTCATGGCCGCTTATTATCATTTTCTTTAGAGAACAGGAAGGAAAATTTGATGTAGTCGAATACGTCGAAGGCGACGTAAACATGTGGTCATGTCCCACAGAGGCAATCCGCGAGGAAATCACCAACGAGCTAGCCTTTTTCCACTGGAAATTCAAGGGACGCGAGTGGGTCAAAGACTATGACAGCGTAGAACAGCTTCCAGAGGAATTGAAAGGCCCTTACACAGACTAAGTGAAGTCGCTAGAAAAGGAGAACCAATTGGAAGACTACTATCAGGCAGCCCGTTTTCCTGGCCTTGCTATTGCAGGAGCGACATATTTTCGGCTTCAACAGATGGTTTATGAAGCTCAGGAGGATGTAGACCTCTCAGTCTATCGCCTCAAGATTGCGGATATGTGGCATGTTGTTGTTCTGGGAGAGAAGCCCCCGGAGGAGTTACACATACGCATTGAGTCAGAGCTTACCAACGGAACGCTTGTCACACTCAGAGACGACGCACTGCGCTATTTGCGGGAAAGGCGGGCGCGGGCAACACTACTCGGGCCGTGGGTTGAACGCCACTACCATCTCCCAAAGGAGGAGGAATAAGGAGGACGACATGATTGATGTGAGAGACGTTGCAGCGCGGATAGCTGCAACTGCCATCAACGAGGTTTTGAGAGAGCTTGGCATTAACCAGATCGTGTCAGGAGTAGCAGTCTTTCCGCTGGGAAGCGAGACGTACTTCGTCGATGTGGTCATGCTTGACCTCGAAACCCACGGCACATGGTCTGTATCTTTCACAATCCCCCATCGCGACCAGGAAGTAAGTCACGTTGTAAAAGACTAAAGCAAGCGCCCTGTTCCTAAGTTACCACACCTATACAGAACGCTTGCCTATTTTAGCGGAAAGTACCGCAGTGATATTTTACCACTGCGGATACTCCCCCACCAACAAGAGAGGAAACACATGAAAGATTCAAAGGGTCGCCAGGTTACGAAAAAAGGCGAACCCATGAGTAATTTCACAGCGCACCTGTCAAAAGACAGTGCCTCAGCACAGGGAGATTTGTTTCTTCTGCTGAGAAACAAAACCCGTCTTCGCATCTTAGACCTGCTATCCCGATATGGGGGCTTACTTTGCGTTGTTGAGATTGCGGAGGTTCTTGAGGAAGATCCATCTGTCATCTCAAGCCATTTGGCCCTTCTACGCGGCGTAAACCTGGTTTCACGCGAGATGCATGGGACATTCGCCTACTACACCCTCAATGTTGAGGCGCTTAACCAGTACCGGCAATTCCTTGAGCAGTATTCCCTACCACATGGAGTCTCTATGTGAAGCGGGAAAGAAGAAAGCGGTATCCCAAAAACTGGGAGAAATTAGCCAGGCAGTGCAAGGAGAAAGCAGGAAAACGGTGTGAGTTTTGCCACATCAAACACGGTGCTAAACGCAAATCCAGACGAACAGGAAAACGCTATCCTGTGTATCTTCATGCAGCCCACCGCGACCATGACATTGGCAATCCGGCCCCTCGCCTACTCTGCCTTTGTCCTAAATGCCACGGCAGGTATGACTACAAATACCGTCTTAGTCTGCAACAAGCCGACTCAGAGCGGTTGAAACACCGCATTTTACGATCAGCTCGTAGATAAGCACACTGCAACAAAAAATTGGCCTGCGTTGACTGCCAACTTGGTGATCCAATCGGTTTACGCAGGCCTTACCCTAAACGAACTGCCACGGGAGCTGAAAGGTCCCCATAGACACTAGGAAGAAACAAACATGCTAGCCCAAACCAGACGCGCAGTTGAAGCGCTGAAAGAAGCCGGACTCACCAGAGAACAGTTTCGCATCAGAACGCCTTGGAAGCAAAGTATAAACGGTATCAGCTACGGAGAAACAACCATTGTACTGCTCTGCCCCTACTCGCAAATTGCTCCATACATCCAAAAACTGGCGAAATCGTTCAAAGTGGTTGTTACTATTTTTGACGGTATTCCCTGCCACGTCTCCATTGAGATAGCAGAGGAACCGGGACTCTACAAGTTTGAGCATGGAAAGGTAGAAGCGGTCAAAGAGGTTGTGCTCAACAGCAACTTTGAACAACTGCAATTGTGGAACGAAACACTTGCGCCTCGATCCTAGGATTGAGGCGCTTTTTATTTTTCCCAATGCGCCATAAAACCTCCTCCCCTACTTTCTCCTGCCAGCTCGAAAGAAACCAAAGAAGAACACTGCAACAAAAATTAGCCTGGGCAGACTATCGTGTTTGCCCAGGCATTCTATTTTTCCAAACACCTAATAAAACACATCGCTAGACCCCGCAGGATTTGATTTGTGGGCACTTTGGCTGTCAGGGAGTATTATCCCCTCTCCCCTCTTTGCAGGAGCAGAAAACTGAACTGTTTTTCGGGTTCGGAGTTTATAATTTCCTGTTCCTTTACAAGCTGTTCGGTTTGGTTTCACGATACCACGATACCGTGGTATCACATGTGCTTGAACCTGACTAGACTTCCCTACTTGCAGAGATTTTTGATGTTAATAGACGCTAGTTGTCTATTAACCTTAATAATTAGCATGTTTTTATATTAACTTATTGACAAAAGACTTAAATATGCCATACTTCTACTTAGTTACATGAATTTAGCATTAGACGAGCAACTTTTGAAAGGCGCAGAAGACTCAATTAAGGAAACTAACGAGTACTTTCATCTTCTTGAGCATCCCTTTTTAAGTGGATCTGATTATCGTTTTCTCTACACCACTGACCAGGTTAAAGATGCCATTGCCCAAATACTGCAACACATCTTCCAGCGGACTCTGCCAGTGTATATGTATGGTGAGTATGGGAACGGCAAGACGACAATCGTTATGCGCTTATATTCGTTGTTGTCGCAGGATGAGCGTTTTCAGGTGAAGTTTGTCAAAGCTACGGCAAACATGACTAGAAACGCGCTACTGCGTGATATCCTTACTGAATTTGACCAGAAGCCAGCGCGATCAGCACATCAGTCTCTCAATCGGTTGCAAGAGTATCTGCTAGGCTTAGATGAAAATGCACGCCCGGTTCTGCTTATTGATGAGGCTCATTATATTGAAGACGATGGTTTATCAGTCCTACATAGCATTTTCAGCCTCGAAACAGCCAAAGCTAAGCTATTACATATAGTTCTTGCAGGACAGCTACCCCTCGCTCAACATATTCTTGCAAGGGGAGAACTGGCTTCACGCATGAAGCCTGTTTTGATTTCTACCATGTCAGCAGATGAGATTAAAGAAATGTTGCTCTTCCGGTGGACTGTGGCGGGAGGGAACAAAGAAGACTTCCCCATTGCGCTAGACGACCACCAACCCTTTGAAATTCTTGCTACATATACTAAGGGTGTTCCACGGGACGCCCTCAAGGTTGTCTCAGATGTTCTCACAGAGTTGTGGAGGACTGGAAGGCGCAAGACCACACCAGAAGAGGTTGAGAGGATTGCCATTAAGAATAATTTACCGCTGCAACAGCAGGCGCAGGATACAAGATAAAACTATGCCCTCACTCTATGAAAAGATGCTCCAGAAAACAATGGCCGAGTCGAGCCAAACCAGAGAGCCGAATAAGCCAGTGTCCCTTCCTGAGCAGGAATTAGTACCAGAAGACCGCAAAATCACCAACGATCCACCAGTAAACGTTACACCAGCAGTTCCGAGAACTAAACAGGGAGATGAGGAGGAAATCAAGCGTGACACCACGGTATCGCGGTATCGTGAAACCGCTGCTAGTACCGCTATACCAAGCAACCATGATACCACGACACCAAAAACAGAAGATGAGATGCTTGAGACAATCCGAAAATCAGTTAAGAAAGTAGGGAAGGAAGCGGCAACGCAACGGCTGACCTTGGAAGAAAAAAATGCATTGAGGGCAATTAAATTTACCTATGAGCAGTTAGGCATTAAAACGAGCGGAAACGAAATTATTAGAATTGGGATGCTTTTTATCCTTAAGGATTATCAGAAATATGGGAAAAACAGCATTCTTGCTAAAGTATTAACTCGGTTAAACTCGTGAACTCGTGGTATCGCGATACCACGACACCGTGAAACCGTGGCATCAACCTAGCAACAACGGTGCAATTTGGTTCTTGACAACGCGCTAATCGCTGGGCTTACACTCAGGAAGACCGATAATATAAGCCACGAAAGAGGCTTGAGGTAACCGATTTGTATTATCTCAAACTTAAGAACTTAATAATTTTTACTGCCTTATGGAAAATATTAGAAACATTCTTGAGAAGCATACCATTGTGGTTGTCAATGAAGCTCTTAAGCATGGATTTACACAGCTTCCAAACTATGTGTTAAAGGATAAGCGATTGTCTTTCGGTGCTCGGCTGGCGTATGCAGTCTTACTATCTTACGCATGGCAGGAGGATAGTTGCTTCCCCGGCCAAGACCGTATGGCTAAGGACTTGGGTGTAAGTAGGCAGGTGCTTAATGGCTACTTACAGGAGCTAAAGAAGTTTGAATATGTCAGTTGGGAGAGAAGGGGATTAGGTAAGACGAATGTCTACTACATTCTCGATTATAAACCATTGAAGGTTGAAGCTGATGTCAAGCAGGAATGACATCAGGATGTCAAGCAGACTTCCGTTCTTGTTGTCAAGTGTGGTTGACACTAATAATATACAGACTGATATACTCAGTATTAAAAATACTCAGTTATGGGGACGGCAAAAAAATTTGCAAAGGGGGAAGGGGAGAGACGTAGTAAAATCCATACCAACTCGGTCAAACTATTGCTCTCTATATCAGCACACTAAACCCGGTGTTATAAGAAGCCCAACCGAGGCATGTAAACAAACCAACCTACAAAATGTCCATTTTTGATCGTGGTTATATCACCCTCCGACCTGATTTTGCACAAAAATATTTTCCTATTCTAATACCCCCAGCGCCCCATAATAGCATTTACCATATTCTTACCTGATTCTTGCTTGAGTATGCAAAACGCAATTGTTAGCATGAAGAGTCACTTCAATTTACTGCTGGCAACTATGGCGAACAACGAACAACCCCAAAGTTCACAGGACATGTTACCCGGACAGTCGTACACGGCAAACGCGAAACAACCGCCGGGGCGGTGTACGGCAAGATAAAGGCGTTCTTACAAACGCCCGCATAGCCTCACGCCAGCCTGCACCGCATGAAAAAGTGATGCGACCGCATCGAATGAACATCAATTGAACATGAATACTAATCGTTCACAAAATAGACCCGAACCTAAACGAAAGACCGTACACCTTACGTTATGGGTAAAACCTGTAGTCAAAGCAGAACTACAGCACATAGCCCAGGCCGAGGGATTGAGTGTTTCTTCAGCCGGCGCTTCGTTTCTTGAAGAAGCAATACGCCAGAAGCTTCACGTACAACATACCGTACTGTTACAACCCATCATTGAACAGGCAATCCGCAAACAAATGCGCCAAATAAGTACCCGGCTTGCCTGGCTTCTTGTGCGTGTTGCGTATGATTCCGGCCAGACAAGACAACTGGTGACAAACATTCTCAGAAGGCAGCCAGGCGTAACACCAACAATTCTTAATCAGATCCTTGACAGCAGCAATAACGCAGCAAAACGCAATGTTCTGCGCCGGACACCTCAGATTGCAACGCTCATTGCTGAAGTTGAGAAGTGGCTGAGCGAAGAAGACCCGGGAGGCTAATGGCGATTGTCAAAGCCACGTATACAAGAAGGGGACAGGGCGCAAAGGCCTCGATCCGCTATATCCAGCACCGTCCTGGAAAAGAAGGAGCAAAAATCACCCGTACACTTTTCGGAGTTGATGGACTCATGGGAAGATACGAAGCCTACCGCATGATTGATGAGGCAGAGAAGGGGAGTGTCTTTTTCAGATTTATTATTAGCCCCGATCCGCAAAATGAAGACAGCGAACAGGATTTACATTTAAGAGAAATCACGAACAGTACCATGCACAAACTCGAACAGCGTTTACAAAAGCAGGTTCAATGGACAGCAGTTGAACATAGTGACCACGCGCCACACCGCCATGTGCATGTTGTGGCTGTTGTGAAGGGACGCTTGCAGCCACAGGATTTTGCGGAGCTGCGCCTTGAGGCGACAAATGCATGTTTAGAGCAGAGACGCGAGCGCGATCTTGCACGCGAGACTGAGCGAACGCAAGGGGAGGAGGAACAATGGGAAATTGGGCGATAAATTTACAACGATTTTTTCTGATTCTCAGCATGGTTGTAAACCGGATAGCAGCTTTCTTTACCCACCAAAACAGCCTGCATAGAGCGCGTTTTGCCAGGATAGACGAGATGAGTCATCTTCTAGCTACAAAGCCTGTGGGAGACGGCCTGCTTTTAGGTGTTGGGCATTCGCATTTTCTTATCGTGCGGCCCCAGAAGACACGCAGCGAGCTTGGCAATCTTCTTATTGTTGGTCCGACCAGATCGGGAAAAGGACTGCTGGCAACAAGCCAACTTCTCACCTGGCAGGGAAGCGTTGTCGTCAACGACATCAAAGGCGAACTCTTCACCCAGACAGCCGGCTACCGGAACACACTTGGGCCTGTTTTTGTGATTGACCCAACCGGAATCGGACACCGCTATGATCCCCTCACGAACAAGAAAACAGAAGATGAATTATATTCTGCCTCCGCCCGACTCTTGTTCAATGCAAATGAAACTGATCCCATTTTCACCCAACGTGCAACAGCCATGCTTACACAGCTTTTCCTGGCAGCAAGAACCGAGAATGCAGCCCCATTGCCGTACGTTCGTTGGATCATACGCTTAGGTTTAGCCGCAGCAGCGAAACGGTTGCAGGAGATTGAACCCGCGCTTGCGACACAATTTCTTGATGTCAGTTTTTCTGAAGCAAATTTCAGTGACCGATTTCTTCTCTCAGCATGGGGGACGCTAAGTGCGAAAATGAAACCGCTTATCAACGAAACTGTTGTCCGCTGTTTTGCCGGATCAGATTTTACGCCAAGTGAGCTAATGTGTGCTGAAAAACCAATCACTCTCTATTTCCGCTGGACTGAACGCGATCTGCTTGCGCTGTCTCCTCTTGTACGACTTTTGTGGGGGTCAATCATTGACGAACTGATAACAACCTATGACAGACAAGAGGGCAGGGGATGCAAGCCGGTATTGTTACTCGTTGATGAAGCGGGAAGAACAGCAATCCCAAGCCTTGCCGATCATGCCACCACAGTTGTCGGGCGGGGTATATCTTTGTGGGTGGCCATTCAATCGCTTGAGCAGTTGAGAGCCGAATATGGGCAGGCACGCGCCCAGGTTCTCAGAGACAACATGGAAAGTCAGATTTACTTTCGCCCGACTGACCTGGCAACCGCACAGTATCTTGAGGAAAGACTAGGCATGAAATCAGCGTATGCACATTCTTCAACGCTGCATGAAGGAGAGGAAACAAGCGCGGGACTCTCAGAGCGTCCCATTCCACTACTGACCACCCAGGAAATTTTACAGCTCGAAGATATTGAAACCCTTAGTTTTCACCGTCGCTTACCGCCCATGCGGATCACCCGTATGGACTGGCGAGAGCACCCTGCACTCATTCAGAGACGAAGCATTCAACCCCCACAGCTTCACGCCTTGCCTCAGATTGCAGATTTACCGATGGGGCAGGCCTTGACCCAGACTTTCCGCGTTCCTCAAGAATATGTCGATCCTGATATGATCTAGCGACCAGGACACGAAGCAGGAAACCGTTTCCTAGATGGTGTCCTGGTTATTTGTATTCTTCAAAAGCCCAAGGAAGCGGCTTGGGATGGGGAAGGGAGGAGGTGTGGGGCAGTGGGTGGCAAGGGGAGACCTGAGCGCGTTTTGCCACCCACTGCCCCACCCCCGCATAGTCCATAATCAATGTAGTAATACCCGCCGTTATCTGTAATGGACTATGCTCCTCGTGGGGCTTTGAATAATTGCTGCCATCCTCCCTCTTTGCGAATTCACCCTCCTGGCAGCAATTATGCTACTGATAGTCCGAACCCGGTCGGACGGGGTTTATTTTAGATGCGAAGCGAAGGGGGAGAAGCATCCCCCCAAATTTGCGCTTTAAGAGGAAGGACGCGCAAATTTATACCCCCTTTCTTTTAGCTCTCTCTCAAGCTGACCAATTATGGCCGTTCAAAATTTTAGAATTCAAGGCTAAAGTGCACGCGCCCCCATCGGTGTTTTACCGGCATTCTCCAATCCCTCCAGGCGGTAATCGCTCTCTCAACCATATATTCCGGCGCGGCCTTGACTTCTAAAATTCTTGAAGGCCTCAGTGCTATGCAGCTAGAGAGAAATCTAGCGGAGAGGAGGTGAACATTAAAAACATGCAGAAATACAAAATCATTCGTATCTTTCTGGTGGAAGCAGCAACGCGCACAGAAGCCATGATAAAGTTTGCCGATGCGGTCAAGGAAGGGAAAGAGGATAAGTACTTCCAGTCCGAGATCGTGAAGGTGAAGGAAGAAGACAGTGGATGGGCAGCCTCTGTAAAGAAACAGTTGTTGGGTCGATAACTTCTCTGTCTACTGGTGAGTATCACACACTCACCAGGAACAGGCAAGTTACATACAAATCTATGCCTGAGATTGGAGGTGAATTCTATGGATGAATACACCCGATGGGAAGAGTGCTCACGGTGCGGTGAGTACTTCCCAAGTGAAGATTTGGGATACATGAACGGTACACTCGTTTGCGGCGAGTGTTATAAATTCGATCCGTTCGTCCGGTAAGTTCCCTGTCTACTGGTGAGGCTAACACCCTCACCAGGAACAGGCAAGTTACATACAAATCTATGCCTGAGAAAGAAGGCGATAAGCCTATGTTGCAAAGTTTCCGCTGGGAACCGTGCTCGCTTTGCGGCGAGTACAACCCCGTGGATGAGATGGGATGGAACCCGGTAACCCGTACAGTCGTCTGTAGCGACTGTGAGGAGGCGACTCCATTCCTTTGGTAGCTGATCTACCAACCAGTCAGTATCGTAGCATACTGGCTGGGAGCAGGTCAACTATTTTTTTGACCTGAGAAGGGAGGTGATTATATGAAGACAAACAAACACTGGTATCCCTATGAAGAGTTTGGGAGCTATTTCAAACTTGAGGATGGCAAACTGTTGGAAAGTCCAATAAATATCACGGAACAGCTACCGAAAGATATCTATGTGGTTCCTTGGAACTGGGGAGTAGTCGGAGAGAATTTGCCACACTTGCAAAAGATCGTCAGAGAGCTTCAGGGAAAAGAGTAGTTTTCCTACAAATCGCTTATCAGTCTTACACACTGGTAAGCGAGAGCAGGCAAGCTATCAAGCCTCTACCTGAGAAAGAAGGTGATTTATAATTTATGACCGAACAAACAAAACAAATTGTTGCAGACGCCAAAACCGTTGGGGAGAAGATCAAAGCCGTCAACCAGGTTCTCAAAGACGGGGAGCCGGGCAACATCAGCGTTGACAATTATTCAGGTTTCACAGGGTATAAACCGCAGCACATTGTTGACGCGATGAACGCTGTCTTTGGCATAGGCGGATGGGGATTTGACGAGATGTCAGCAGACATCCTCACCAGCCAAACCGAGAAGGGCACTTCTTCACTGGCAATTGCCCAGGTGAAGGTATGGCTCAAGGATATCGCGTGCACGCCTGTAGGCTGGGGTCAAAGCAGAGTGACCAAGGGCGATGCAGGAGACGCGAAAAAAGGAGCGCAGACAGACGCACTCAAAAAAGCCCTGTCCTATTTCTCCATTGGCAACAGAGCCTATCACGGCCTGCTGAAAGCAGCGTGAATGTAATCTCTGCAAACTGGTAGTATTCCTGCCCGCTACTCACTAGCTTTGGACTAGTGGGTAGTCGCAGACATAGTACCAAACACGAAGAATTTCTGTCAATCCCAAACACCATACTATGCCTAATGACGCGCCAGCGTTGCACCTGTTTTCGCTTCCTCGTTGAACCCCATTGTCATAATTGGTTCCGGTTGTCTCAGCAGCCCAACGGCAACGCTGGCGCTATCGTGTGGCCCAATTTACGACAAAGTACTAAAATGGAGCCAAAACTCAGCAATGTCATAGCTCGCACACATCTCTTGTGGTATGCTGCTAAGAAATTGGAGGACATGAGTCAGTGACGCCTGAACCAGAACAGTTGGACAACGATTATAAGTTACGATACATTGCATACTACCTTGTCAGTAAATTGGAACTGACGAATCAGGCTAACGATCAATTGCAGGAAGCACTCGCAAGAGAGGATTTACGGGATAGGCTACAGGATGAGATTGACTTGGATGACTGGTTAGAGCGGTCAACAGGCGAGCGCGATATGTTGTGGATGTTTGAGGATGTGCTTTTATATTTGAAAACGCAGTCACTAACAGTAGACCAACAAAGAGAAGCAGATCATCTTATGGTTGAGGCTAAGTATTATCGCCAGGCACTTGAAAAGCAACTCCTACTCTTGACTGAGCTACAAGGGCCAAGTGGTGAAGAATCCTGATCAAAAGAGACCTATGTATTGGCACTGATTAAAAATACCCCACACAACAGAGGATAATAAGAGCGAAGCCACACAAAATGCGGGGAATCCTCTTTAGAGCCAGTAGTAGTCGTTTGCGAGGAAAAAACCCGTGAAAATGGCCGTGAAATGCTTATGAGAGGCATTATAAAACGATGGTGGACATACAAAAATTCTGCATGTCGCCGTTTGTTTTTGATCATGAAAGTGGGTCCCATCTGTAGTAGAGATTATCCCCACAACTAGCCCAGCTTCGCATCACCTCCACCTGTGTCCTCAAGCATATCGCTGAATAGCACACCCCAAAGAGTGAAAGCCGTCTTTCCGTTTTGTGATATGCGCTCTCCATACTATCAGAGAAGGTATGGATATGGTAGTATGATCTAACGGGCCATTTTTCATTGTCCACTTCAACTGAAAGAAGCGCAGCGGGAGGAGGAATTCTCTCATGAGTACGCTCAGTGAGCACACAGGAAATGGGAATCCAATAGCAACACGCCTCCAGCAAGAGGAGACCAACGAACAGATTGATGGCGTACTCCAAAATTTTGATCTCTTACCATCACGATTCGATCGATGTATTTTTAAGTACATCTATGTCTATCTGCTTGGCCTCTTTGTCCCTGCTGAATTGCTCCTCCTTCTATTCTTTCTAGGGATTAGCCCTCAACTTCAAGTTCAAGTTGGGGGGGTTCTTTTGCGGGGTGGGCTGAGTGTGTTATCTGTGGTCGTCTTTCTCTTGGTTATCTGGCCTTTCAATGTCTGGCGATGGAGTACGCCGAAAATGCTGCGCGATCTCTTTGAGCAGAAGCGCATTTCTCTTCCCGATGGCGATGCCAACGCCTCCTATCTCCGCTTTCTTGAGCACTATCGTGATGCGCTCGCAAGCCGGAAAAGATACTTCCTTAGCGGTTTTCCGATGACCATCTTAGGCATTCTTTCTGCCTACGCAATAGTAACAATCCTCTCTGTTGAACACCCAATCAGTTTTGTCACGACTCTTGTTGTGGTATCCATTCTGCTCTTGACGTTAGAAATTTTGGGGGGATTGTACTGTATTGGAATAGTGATCTGGACAGTGCACATCTCAGGCTGGTACATCAGGAAACTGGTGCAAGCATTCGCGCTCAGAATTGAGCCATTTCACTCAGATCAGTGCGGGGGCCTTAAGGTGCTCGGCAATTTTTGTTTTGGGTTAGTTTCACCAATTCTTTTCAGTTCTGGACTCGCCATCGGATTTATTTTGCTTTCCCTGAGTGAAAGTAGAATTAATGCATTCCTCCTGGCTCTGAGAGTTGGATTCCCTCTTCTGCTTATTCTCCTGTATGCCTTGCCGGTGATCGTCCTGGCTTTCCTTCTCCCCTTGTGGGAGATCCATACCAAAATGGTGAGCGAAGGGGAGACAGACGGAAACAGCCATAGTGCTCGCATACAGACATTGCGGGAGGAGATTAAAGCACTGCTTGCTGCCAATCAGGTCGAGGAGGCAAAGGCCGTGCAAGAAAAAAAGGCCTTGGTGGAAACACTCTATACGCCTTACCCCACCTGGCCGTTTCGTGTTCGCTCGAAACTCTTTTCGACGGTCCTTGGGGTGGGTGGGAGCCTCCTCCTCGGCGTGATGACAGCCTCATTGCAGCAGTACCTCTTACCTGCCATCTTAATACCCCTCTTCCACAATCCGTAATGCTTGCTTATGGAAGGAATCGATCGGTGGAGAACTCTCCGTCCTCACCACCACTTGGAACTATAAGCACAGCAATCCCCAAATGTGAGGGAGACCCCCTTTTTCATGATCAAAAACAGCTGTTAGCATAAACATCCTCAAACGCTTACAGAAGCGGCACCAGGCTTTCTTCTTCGTAACGCTTCCAGATGGGATGCAAAAAAGTATGTATCGGGTCCAGCTCTCCAGGAGGAAGAGGCTTTGAGGACAACAAATCGTTCAAAAGCAGAGCGGGCATGATATATGGGTAAATACATGTGATCGAGTCGAAGCTACTTACCTCTTGGATGGTTGGCTGGCAGTAAGCGCCTACTCTGTTCTTTGACCCAAAAACGTGTTGTCGAAAGAAGCAGCATGTTCCATCTAATGAAAGATCTGGATTATTTGAATTGCAATACCCACAAGAGCGATAATCTGTGGAAGTAGGAAGGCTATCAGAATGCGAGTATCAAACGGCCACGAAGGATAGCCAATTGTATTAGGACCGATGACCTGCAAAATCTCCAGTTCCTCCTTTGCGGCCTTTGCCTCTTCTAACATTCGCTGATCCAGCGTTGTTAAGATTCTCTTGCTCACCTGTTCCATGCGCTGTGTAAACTCATTCTCATATCTGGCCTTTATCCGCACCATTTTCTCATGGATGTTCCAGAGAGGAACGAAGAAAGCGATTATGGTAAGTGGCAGAGCGAGGAGAAGCAGCGCTACTCGTGCTGCCGTAGGAATAAGGTTGGAATAAGATCCTGGAAAATGTATCACGCCAATACTGTAGGCACCTAAAAAACTGGTACCGATGAGCAGGGGGAGAACCATGCTGAAGCAGAAACTTCCCAGCAATCTGAGTCCACCACTTTTGTCCGGGTGAAGTGGTTGGATATTGAGATCGAAGAGAGCTGTCATCTTCCTGAGAAAAAGGCTGGTCATTAAAATGATCCAGGCACCTACCGCGGCGAAATAACTCCAGATAAGAGGTGCGAGCACATTCCAGATGAAACTATGGAGAAACGAAAGACCAGGGATGGGACCGAAAGAAAAGAGGGAAGGCAAGAAATCAAAGACAGTTCGATCTGGAGCAATCCAAACGAAAGGAATGCTCGTCAGTAGCAGGGTGAGGATGAGAACCAACCCTATAAGAAGATATCTTTTTCTGTTGAGTAGTGCTTGCTGGTATTCTCCTAGAAAGTCGAAGTAGCGTTGGCGGAGGTCATCTTGTGCTGGAGAAAGAATGTGCCCTTCGTCAAGAAGTGTTCTCAGGGTTGGTACAATCTTCTGGCACCAGCGATTGAATGCCAGTGCACTCAAGCTGAGCACTACGCTGATGGAAATAAATATCCAATCTGTCAACTCGCTTGCTGTCCAAATGAAACTGAATGGGGAGCCGGAGAAACCGTTTCCAGTGTCTCTAATATTCCCTAGGATGTCAAGCAGAAAAGATAGAAAGAGCAAAATGAGATAAGGTCCAAGTGTAAGTATATACCAGCGCTGGAAGACGTTTTCCTCAAAAGACAAAGGAAAACGATGAAATGTACTCCAGAAGTCACCTGGCTTGGAGGAAGGAGTTTTCAGGGATAAGTTTCCCTCAACCATTGAGTGGTCTGTTTGTTGTATCGAGATATCTTCCTGTTGCATACTGATCTCACTTCCTTTTCAGGTGTAAAGAGATAGTAATTCTTCCGCTAGGGAGACGCACTCAGAGGGATGCGTGGATTAAATACTCATCAGAGCCAGAGTAACATTTTGGGGCAAAATGCACAAGTGGCTCAGGTGGTGAGGGACAATTTTTTGAAAGACTGGACTAGTTGTGAGGATCATCATCAGGGCCGGTTGGTTGATTAGGTGTGGTATCAAAAACAGCCAACCAAGCTGAATACCAGAGCGAAGCTACACACATTGCGGGAAAATCTTCGTCAGGAGTATTTGTCGTCTGCAAGGGAAAAACCCGTGAAAATGGCCGTGAAAACGCTGAGATGGGCATTATAAAATGACGGCGACACACAGGAATTTCTGCATGCCGCCGTTTGACGATACTGGCCGGAGATAAAATCGTCCCATACCTGATTGGGGTCTATTCCGGCAAATCAGGCAGGAACGGATCTTCACCAGTTTCAGTTGAAGTCTCAGCGACTTCTTTCCTGTCCAGCATTTCAACCTGTGAAGCAATCACGTCAACTGCCATTCGCTGGACGCCCTCACGGTCAGTGTACTTTCGCTGGGTCAAGCGCCCCTCAACATAGACTTTAGAGCCTTTGTGGAGATAACGCTCAGTTATTTCCGCGAGCTGCCGCCAGGCGACAATGTTGAACCATTCGGTTTCTTCTTTCCGTTCGCCTGAAGCCGCTTTGTAAACCCTGTTCACAGCAATAGAAAACTTGGTGACCGGGGTTCCGTCCGGTGTGACATTCAACTCGGGGTCTCTCCCCAAATTGCCGATCAGCATGATCTTGTTAAGCATGAGATTTGTCCTTTCAGCGCGGGGAGCCGCGCACCGCTAGTTTCACAAAAAAGATTGACACGAGAACCTAAACTGACACCTCCTTTCGCCCGAAAGGGCATGGAACATATATAGTACTCAAAAGCGCAACCTACATCGAAAGCATTCCTATTTAGCCCTACGCAGATGAAAATAAAGATGTGATAGTGTAAGAATCCTCAAGCGCCTACAGAAGCGATACTAAAGAGTCTTCTGAGTAACGCTTCCAAACAGGACTCATAAAAACGGATACCGGGTCCAGTTCCCCGGGAGGTAGGGAAGTGAAGAGGAACCAGTTGATTTCTGTTTCCTCTCCAAGTTCCTGACATACCCAGCGGTAGAGCTGCCTACACCGTTTATCATCCTGGCTGACCACGGCGATGTTTATTGAGTGAGTGCCGAAGGTTTGAGCGTAGAACTGGTGACACCACTCAACAATTGCGCGAACCTTTTTCCGTATATCACCCTGATCTTCAGTGGCGCGATCCAGTTCAAGCCATACGCAGGTTTGCACTCCCTCAGTGCGAAAGTCGATAAACCCGTCAGGAATGACCCGGCCTGTCAGCATGTGTTTGAGAGTGAGATCATGGTATAGTGAAGCCAGCTCGATACCTGGTTGGATTTTCGGCAGCGTTTCAGCCGCTATCAGGAAGTCCGTGGTAGAGATCCAGTGGCTCATATGCATGTGAGAGTGCTCTTGATGTTCTGAAGGATGGAAGCTGTTAACTTCCATCCCCAGCGATTTGAGATACCGCAGGCCCCGGATACCCAGGCAGTAGACGATCTTTTCGTTGACTGTTTGCCGACCCAGGCGGGCGAGGTATTTGTTCTCAGTCATCCTCTTGAGCAAGTCATTGACGTACTTTGCCGATCCGCGTTTGAAATGTAGTGTCGTCACCTGCTCGACGTTGAGATAGGTGTAGCGGTGAATACTCAGAATGATGCGCTCTTGCGTTAGTGAGATGTCCATAGCTATACCCTCTGTTTGCTGGTAAGTTGTGGCATTTGTCCGTTCCGACGGGCATTGAGTTCGTCTTTCACCTCAGAGACAGGGCGAAGATGACCCTCCTCAACATTTCTGCGGCGGATCGCGTAGAGGAGATCAGACAGGTTCACTTTTCTTCTTGGCGGAAGCGGTTCAGTCGCGATCACTGTCTCTTGCTTGCCGAGTTTGACCCAGGCTGTAAAACGGTCAAGATGGGTAAGTTTATTGACTATCCAGTTTTGTCTGTCTGCGTGGGTCTGAACCTGGCGCGTAATGTCTCTATATTGGCCTGATCCCTCCATAATGGGGTTTGCTTCAAGCTCCAATGCCGCCTCCATTGCTGCAAGGTAGTAGGCGTCAAAGCGGGGTTTTTCAGGCTTTATATGTTCATCCAGAGCGCTAACGGATTTCTGAAGCTGTTCATATATAGCCTTGATTTTCTCATAACGCGGGTTAATCTCAAGTTCAATGTATGCCTGCATTTTACTCTCGATCACCTTTTGCGGTGTATCAAGAGATGCAAAGTGAGCGCAGCGCGAGGCCAGTTCTTTAGCCGTGTCTTCGTCTTCAGGACGGGAGAGAAGACCATTGTATTTTTTCACCTGTCCCTCGCACCCGTTGATATTGCGTTCCAAGTCGCCGCGCCGACACCATAGGTGAGACCTCCTTTCAAGCGAGAAAAATCTGTAAAACAGACTTGACTCCTGACTCACCACGTCCGCAAGCTCCGAACGCAAACGCGCCAATTCTGAGGAGTAACGCTCCAGGATACGTTTTAAATTTGCACGCCTGATGGAAATTAATGTTTCCGCGCTACTGAAGGAGGCAAGCACTTTATTATATTGAGCCTCATACTCATACCAGTTGACATTGCCGGGATTGTGCTTACGCTCGAAGTAGCTAACCCATAACACAAATGGCAAGGGTAAGTCTTCTTTTAAAGGCCTCTCACTACTTAACTCGTAAATCAGCAGAAAACTACGCAACCCGGTTGGTAGAGCAGAAAAGTGCTCGTTATTCTGTTTTTCCAAAAGCTGGGAGTACCACTTTTCCTTATGCCCCGGGCCTGCCAGGTAGTCTGAAAACGCTTTGTTACTTTCCAGCACCGCTCTCTTTTCAGAAATCTCCTGGTTTAGCTTTTCCATTTTCTCTTGTGCACTCTCTTTAAGGATTTGCCTTGCGCTGGGACTATTGAAGTAGCGGCAGCAGCCAAGATACTGACTGAATTTGCGGGTAGCCTCATAGAAAGCTTTTTTTGCTTCCGTGTGGTTATGAGTCATGGAGAGATAGAGAAACTCATTGAGGTAAACCAGCCCCTTTTCTATGTCTTTGGGGTCAAAGCTGTACGTGCCATCTACAGGAGACAGGGGATAAACCTTGCTTTTGTGGTCTCCCCAGGCATCGCTATACTCATACTCCACTTCCTCCTCTTTTGTCGCGAGGTTGAGAGGGACAATATAGTTCCTCGCAAACCCCATCACTTTACTGGACTGATGACCCGATATAAGAAGGTGAGTAAGAACTGACTTTCTGGGAACCAGGATTTCTTCTCTGCCGATGACTTCAACTTGAGGCGTAGTGTCAAAGATCCCGGCCATCTCCGCATCCTCACTGGCAATCTTGAAGACTACGTAATTTGAAACATTGAGCGTTGCGCCTCTCATTATTTCTGGAAGCTGACCTCTGAATTGATGAGCTAATACTGTGGCAATGCCGTATTTGCGGGCCTCGGCAGTGAGGGTTGCCAGGTCTTCTGTGGCATATCGCTGAGCCTCATCGAGGTACAAGGCAAACAATCCTCTGTCCTGAGACGGAGTATCTGTTCTTGAGAATGCGGCTTCTAAAATCTTGGCGATGATCGTTGTTCCAAGAAGCTCTGCAATATCTTCAAGCCGGGGGTCAAGCTCGACTAAAAGAATCTTGTTCTCATCCATGACAGAGCGGAAGTCAATGGTGCTCTTTGGCTGCGAGATGATCCGGGCAATCAGAGGATTGGTGAGGAAGGCATTGACCTTGTTTAAGGTGGAGGAGACAAGTTCGATCTGTTCAGTCGGCCTGAGATTTCCGTAGACCTGCCACCACAATTTAACCGTCTCATTTTTCACGTTTTTCACAACACGTGAGCGGAAGCTGCTATCCAGAAGAAGCAGAGGTATCTCAGCCATTGTCAGGCCACTCTCAACGAGCGTTATTGTCACTGTCCTTAGCACATCCGCAAGGCGCGGTGTATCAGGGCCAACGCCGAAGACTTTTGAGAAGACATGCATTATGAGCCCGGAGGTGAGAGCCACCTGTTCATCTGAAGTTGGGTCTGGACATGAGAAGAGGTTCAATCCGGGCACCATTGCCGTAAAAAGCGGGTTGATATGTAAAACATCTTTTTCTCTCTCCGGCGGAATGCGTGTCAGGATGTCGTTGATCGCATCTGAGACCGGACTAAAAAAGCCGAGTCCCTGGCCAACCATTATATCTTGTAGGGCGAGGTTGACCAGAAATGTTGACTTGCCAGTCCCAGTCGAACCCGGAACGTAGATACCCATGAGCCTCTCCTCCGGGCCTAAACTAACCACGTTTCCTGTCTGTATATCCCTGCCGAGAGTTATTGTGTTTGCCATTAATTTTCTCCTTTTTAAACAGCACTACCGCCCCCGGGAGAGAGGCGGCAGTGCGACTCCTTTCTTGTAATGCTAGTTTGTCCAGTAGGCGGGTTCAGCCCAGTTAACCGTGATGGTCACATCCTGATATCCACGCAGATAAATTGCGCTTGACAGGATATAGTTTCCTGGCTTTAGGAGGTGGAACACTGCAACTGATCCAGGCCGACCGTTAACCCTCCACGGCTTGAAGCTTGCATACATTTCTTGCCCGGAAGTCCGGCTCTTAATTGTTACTTTAAGGCCCACATATTCGGGTTTGCCAAAGACGATAGCAGCTCCGCACTGCTCGCTGACTTTCGCGGCGGCTCCCTCAACCTTGACTATATGACCATCAGTTTCTCGAAACTGGGTTTGGAACTGGTGCTGAGAGTTTGCGTAGTAAGTCATTTCATGACTCCTTTCTCCTAAAGATCCGATCTTTAGGCTGATCTAACAAAAACGAATTGTAGAGGTGTGAAGCCCTTTCAGGCAGTAGCTTTGAATGAGCTTCGCACCTTGCCGGAGTTTTGCCAGACTCCAAATGAGCATCTAAAAACAAACTATTGATGCTCCAAGATACCGCGCATACCCTCCTTTCATTCGTCAACTCAGAAAGTTGCATGAATCGTGTTGACAGATCGTAGCACTCTCGCTAGAATCGTCAGAGAGGATAAGAGCACACTTTACCTATCTGTTTTGGGCGTAAAAAGCCCAGGAGGGAGTAAATACCCTTGGTTATTGAGAGGTGAAGCCTGCTCATTCGCCCGACGGCAACTATCTTCTTACGACTGCCAGGCCCGCAATGCCTGGCAGATTTCTTCCCGAGAGCAGATCTTTCGGTCTGCCTCTCTACTTCAATTATGGCTAAGCCCAACTGTCAATTACAATCGCTGGTTGTCAAGAATGATGGGGCAATTTGTCAAGAGAAAATTGACAAAAATAATGCCTGGGATCGCTTCCCAGGCTAGATATAATACAGATATGCAGAGAAGGCCTTTACCTACCGCTTTACATTGGGTAAAACTCAACAGGGAAAAACGGCCACGAAATAGAAACAGAAAGTCTATCTTTTCAATCTATGGTCCCGTACATTCTCCAAAACCATAGCAATAACCTTCGCCGCAGCACGATAGCTATACGATCCAGCCTCCTGTATCGCTCGCTCAAAAATCACTAGAACTGGCCCGGTCGGGGGATTCCCCTCTTTAGCAGACAGCGCAGGAAGGGCTTGCACCTCGCCAGTATCAACCGGTATAGAAGGAACTGATGTCTCTGTGTCTACTTCGGGCACAGGCCAGGGGATATCCATGCTCTCAAGAAATTGAGGAGCCTTACGCTCTATCCAGTCCCTACCATCATCGTTTATAAAGAGGCCTGGACAAAACTCGTAGAGCCAAGTGTGTAGTGCCTCATGATTTGGTATCACTGAATGGGTTCTGCCGATCATAAACACAATTGTCAGCCACAACAAACCATACGGTTTGGATAAATCGCTACCTAAGTGACGTTCGGTGTCTCCATTAATCGCTTTGGAAAAAACAGTCGTGTCAATTGTATAAGTCATGTGGCAACGCGCTGACACCTTCCGTATTTCCTCAACAATTTGCGTCTGGTTAAAATCTGTTTTCCGTGAAAGAAAAGTGTCTAAAGCTCCACGGAACTGACTAAGTCTTTCATACCGAGTAGGCCATTTAAATTGTGACTTCTCACCCATATCTAACTCCTTTACGTGACATCATCGTCACGTGACATAGCGAGGAGCGGCACGCTTGTATGTAAGACTCTTGAAGCCCCCGCTCCTCGCAACTACAGATAACAACTTCTCACTGGTGACGCCCTTCGAGTCCGCATGGACTGAAGGGCCGAGAATTTTTGATACAGATATATTCATGTTACCCCCCGACATGCCCAAATTGCCCCCTGGAAACGAGGCATGCGGCCATAAACTAACCTGAGACAGTAAACCAATTGGGGAAGCCTGTAGCGAAGGAGAAGTGTGCTCGATTGAGGCGAAGATCATATTTTGCTACTTTACTAATACTTTCAAGTATGATATATAGTCTTCGCCATTTGCACTGGCGCTACGGGGTTTCCCCGTAAGTACTGGGTTTTCCAGTACACCCCCGCATGTATCTCAACTACATGCGGGTTTTTCCGGCTTATGAGGCCGCCAGCATTATTTCACCCTCCGCTTTCTCGACGTTAGATCTTGTATTCTTGAGTGCCCAAACTGCAAAAGCAGGGTTAATAAATTATAGGGCATCTTCCTTGATAAAACTCTAATAATTGGTTGAGATTTGGTTAAGATTTGGGTTAAGATGGTGAAAATTGGTTGAGACGCGATAATTCTGGTTAAGATTTCCCTATGCTTTTCTTAATTACCTCCCCCGATCCCTCCTTACGTCGCACAATGACCGAAAGCTGATGCGAGGCTCAATGCTACTTTAGTTAGCCCCTACCCCCTTTTGTATATACTGCTGAAAATAAGCTTGACAAAATCCCTAGGAGGCAGTAAAATTGTATCGTACGATACAAAATAAAAGAGAAGGAGCACGCATATATGAACAATCCTACGACACAAACATACACCAGCCTGGCTACTGCCTATGATTTCTTCAACCAGGAACTCTTTGGCGGCAGTTTGCCGCCTTGCCTGATAACCATGCAGCGGCACAAAGGCGCTTACGGCTACTTCTCCGGCGAACGCTTTGCCAGTCTTGATGACCCGAAAGAAGTAACCGATGAGATTGCTCTCAACCCTCTTCATTTTGCTACTCAGAAACCAGTTAAGGTGCTCTCAACCTTAGTCCATGAAATGGTGCATTTGTGGCAGCACCACTACGGTAAGCCGCCGCGAAAGGGTTATCACGATAAGCAGTGGGCAGCCAAAATGCACGAGGTCGGGCTTATTCCCACCGCAACGGGTGAGCCAGGAGGGAAAGAGACCGGCCAAAAGGTAACGCATCTCATTGAAGAAAACGGCAGCTTTGCCCGCGCTGTCTCAAAACTTCTTGCCGAGCATCCGGCCATTCTCTATTCAGACCGCAGCGATAATAATGCAGAGCGGAGGAAGAAAGCGGCCAGCAAGACGAAATATACCTGTCCGTCCTGCGGGTTGAATGCCTGGGCTAAACCGGACTCGCCGCTCGTATGCGGCAATTGCCAGGAGCCGATGCAGCCAGAGAATGTTGAGGGAGAAGAAGAAGGCCAAGAAGAAGCGACCCGCGAAAACTAGCCCTATCCCCCGATGTCATGTCGCAGAATGACCCAAGCCGACCACCCTCTATTTTCCATACTCAACATTTGCTATGCTGATTATGTTTCTATGGACTGGAAATCATACTTTGTTGACTGGCCGATAGATGACACACTTACCCCTGAGACTGCTAATGAGCGCGGGTATGTGTGGGTTAATGATGTTTACTACGTTAGCTTACTTGGAGATCAAACCGTACTGAGGGATATTGTTGAGATGGTGACAAAGAGCGGGTATAAACTAGGTCGTCCTGTTGCCATACCGATGGATGATGGAGTAGGTATTTACAGCATACAGAATTTGCGGGAAATACTTGAGCAAAGTAGAAACAGCCCGCAAAAGAAAATCAGAGCCTAAATTGGGTATTTTTGGGCAAACCCGCAAAAAGGTAAAGTAAGAATTTTTACGAGAACATGACACTACACGAACGTTCCTGCAACCAGCCGTCACATTTTATTTACTTTACGCCAACTTTATAGTATATACCTTTTTATGGCACTAAAGCTGCGAGACGTATACCCGACAAAATACTACAGCAAGGAAGGCTTTGTGGAAACAAAGCTTGAGATCAATGACGAAGACTTGCAGGAGATCATCGAAGAGTATTTGTTTCGCCATGCAGATTTTGACATTGATGAAATTGAAATCGTCAATAACCGACCAATGAACATCTGGCTCTACGCACTATGCCGGAAATATGTTGACCCGAATGATCCCGATGATGAAGCCCTCGATCAAGCCGAAGTGGAAGTAAAGGGTGATTATGACGGCAACCCGACAGGCAGATGAAATCAATTCTGTGTCGCACAATGTAACAGTCTGTTGAAAAATACCCATATCATGACTTTGAACATTACTTGTTCTTCATTTACGCTCAGATTTTGACGTGCAGATCTAAAATGATGAGGTTATTCGGGGTTTTCAACACTCTGGAAGGTTTTTGAGATAAAAATTCCTTGAGCGTTTGGTTAATTTATGATCGCTGGTAGGAATTTATTAAGTAGATCAACCATTGTCGTTACCTCACTCTTGTCCACCATTTTATTAGCGCCAGGTCTATGCGCAACAAAATCGTAAATATCTTTGTGTGTAGCCTTGAAGCTTTCCAGAAGGCGCAGTTCATCGCTTGAGAGTACTTTATCATTCCTAGCACTATCAATCATCTTCTCCAAAGCTAGATCAGTTCGAGTTGCCGTGTTGGATTGCGGATCTAGCCTTTTTGCCTTTTCCTGAATTATCAGGGCAAGAATTGTTCGGAAACCTATCGCTGCTAAGTTTGGAGAGGTGTCTTTTGACACGTTGAATTCTTTCAACAATTCTGCTAGCTTGATGTCTTTCACCCTCTTGATATACTCTTCCAGCACTGGCTTTACTTCATATTCCTGGTCAATTATGCGTAGTCCCCTATCGATAAAACCCACGAAAATTGGCCTTAGTTCATTAAAAACTTCGCTGTCTTCTTCCGGCAGTATGTCAAGAGTTGTGTAAATTTGCTGAGTCTGGATGAGCTTCCGATGCGGCTGGCATCGTCAACTTGTTAAACTTCAGAGAGCGAATAACCGCATAGAACAACAGCACACAACTCCCCTCATTGCGAAAAGCGGCGGCCATTTTATGGGAACGACGTTTGACCTCTCCGAAAAGCCGCTCGATGAGCTTGTTCGTGCGGATCGTCTTCCAGTGTCCTTTCGGAAACGAGTAAAAGGTCAAACAGGCCTCCAAGTCGCGCTGCAAGCACTCGATCGCACTGGGATACACCCTGTGGTATTTCTCGATGAAAGCGGCGACCGCTTGATCGGCGGCTTGCCGATCCAAATGACTAGCACAGGGCACGCAACTCCGGTTTGATCTGCTCGTGCTGCTTGCTGGGAATGTATGAGAGGACATTGTCCATCTTGTGGACCACACAGCGCTGACGAGCAGTGGTCGGAAATTTCTTGGTGATGGCAGCCAGCATAGCCTGGCCTCCATCGCTGACCCATAAGCCAATCTCTTCGACCCCTCGCGCTTTGAGATCGTCGCAGAGGTCTTTCCAGGCTTGTTCGTTTTCGCGATCCCCCACGCGAAAGGCCAGTACATCGCGCGCTCCCGTTTCGGTAATGCCCACCACAGCCAGGATAGGCATCTTGCACCCCTCGTCGTTATAGATCACGGTGAAGTAGGTGCCATCGGCAAAAGCGTAGACATAGCGCTTGGCGAGCTGGCGCGACTTCCACTGCTCCTATTGGGCCTCTAAGCTATGAAACACCCGCGAGACGGTGGAGGCACTGGGCTGCGATCCGGTCATGGTCTCGATCACTTCCCCCACTTTGGCCGTACTGACGCCTTTCACAAACATCTCTGCCATGGCACTGTCCAGTTCCTCACGACGGCGATGCGAGCGCTCAAACAGTTGAGTTTGGTAGCCCCCGCGTGTCCGTGGAACTGGCAAATCTGTGATCAGGCCCATCGTGGTTTCCAGCTTTCGGCTATAGTGTCCATTGCGTTGGTCCCGACGCT
>Ga0070698_100001725_pt1 | contig 24373 bp, 16 predicted proteins | sample KBSK1502metaG_FD_65477 | JGI IMG/M metagenome (GOLD analysis project Ga0070698, IMG submission 65477) | Corn, switchgrass and miscanthus rhizosphere microbial communities from Kellogg Biological Station, Michigan, USA - KBS K1-50-2 metaG | ecosystem: Host-associated > Plants > Roots >... | reverse complement strand
ACCCACCGCGATTCGCGCGTTCATGCGCTGGGGCGATGCGTGGCCCGCGAAGCACGACTTGTCGTCGCTGCGTTTGCTCGGCTCCGTCGGCGAGCCGATCAATCCCGAAGCGTGGATGTGGTACCGCAAGCAGATCGGCGGCGATCGCTGCCCGATCGTCGACACGTGGTGGCAGACCGAGACCGGAGCCATCATGATTTCGCCGCTGCCCGGCGCCACGCCGACGAAGCCCGGCTCGGCGACGCGGCCACTGCCCGGCATCGCCGCCGACGTCGTGCTCAAAGACGGCACGCCCTGCAAGCCGAACGAAGGCGGCTTTCTCGTGATCAAGAAGCCGTGGCCATCGATGCTGCGCACGATCTTCGGCGACCACGACCGGTACGTCAGCACGTACTTCAGCGAGGTCAAAGGCGCCTACTTCGCGGGCGATGGCGCGCGCAAAGATGAAGATGGCTACTTCTGGGTGATGGGTCGCGTCGACGACGTCATCAACGTCGCCGGCCACCGGCTGTCGACGATGGAAGTCGAGAGCGCGCTCGTCTCGCATCCGAAGGTCGCCGAAGCCGCCGTCGTCGGTCGCCCCGATGATCTGAAGGGCCAGGCGATCGTCGCGTTCGTGACGCCGCGGCAAGGCTTCGTTGCCGATGATCCGCTCGCGAAGGAGCTGCGCGAGCACGTCGCCGCGCAGATCGGCGCGCTCGCGCGTCCCGAAGAGATCCGCTTTGCCGAAGCACTGCCGAAGACGCGCTCGGGCAAGATCATGCGCCGGCTACTTCGCGAGGTCGCATCCGGCTCGAAGGCGCGCGGCGACACGACGACACTCGAAGACCAAGGCGTCCTCGAGCGCCTCGCGCAGACCTACGCGCAAGAAGAGTAGCTGCTACTTCTTCTGATCCGACAGCGGAATGCGCGCGGTCTCGGCGTCGAGCTCGGGATCCTCTTGCGGCTCGGCGACCTCGTCGGGGACGGTCACCGCCGCTTCATTGATCGACGGTAGCGAGCCAGGCGCGCCGAGCTTGACCTGCAGACCCTCGGGCAAGACGGACGGCTTCGCGGTCGCCGCGACATACTTCGCGAGCAGCGCCACGATTTGCTCGTGCGCCTTGCGCACGAAACCCTTCTTGAGCGGGCGCAAGCTGTTCGTGATGATCGAGAACGCGACGGGCCGCGTCGGGTCGAGCTCGAGGATGCCCGAGAGCGCGATCACGGTCTTGAGCGAGCCGGTCTTGCCGCGCACCTGACCCTTTGTCTCGGGCATGCGGAAGCGATGGCGGAGCGTGCCGTCGGTGCCGCCGACGGAGAGCGAGTCGTGCCACGCCTTCGCGAGCGTGGTCTCGGTGCCCGCCTGGTAGCCGGCGGCGGCGCGGATGATCTTCACGACCTCGACGGGCGACATGCGCGTGCGATAGGAGAGGCCCGAGCCGGTATCGACGACGACCTGATCCTTTTTGATCTGCGGGTGGCGCTGCAGCCACGCGTACATCGCTTCGATCGCGACATCCATCGATGGCACCGTGCGGCGCGCGAGCGCGGCGGCCGTCATGATCACGCGGTCGGCGAGCCAGTTGACGCTCCACTTGTTCACGCGCGTGACGATGTCTTGCAGCGTTTGCGACTCGTGGCGCGCGAGCTCGATCGGCAGGCCATGCGCGCCGACGGAATCGCCGATGAAGTCGCCGAGCTCCTTCACGCGCACGTCGCCGTTGACGACGATCGAATGTGCACGTAGCGCAGCGCGCAGCGCGTGCGCCGCAACCGCAGTGCGCTCGCGCGTGTAGAGCGGATACATCGTCTCGCCCTCTTTGCCGATCGTGCCGCCGATCGTGAGCTTGATGCGCTTGTGACCGTCGGGCGTCTTGACGAGATCTTGCTTGAACGTCAGACGGTGCTTCTTGCGCGGGCGCTTGTCGGTCTTCGCCGTGACGTCGACTTCGACGAGGTCGAAGCCTGCGGGCGTTGTCACCGTCGGTGGTTCGCCGGGCTCTCCCGCGACGATCTCGATCGGCACCATCGCGCGGTAGATGCCATCGCGCGTCGGATCGCTGCCGACGACGATGTCGCCATCGAGCTGGCGCACGCCGCGAAGCGCGACCTGTTGCGCGATGTGATCCATATCTGCGATCGACAGCGTCGGATCCCACGTGCCGAGCAGATACATGTCGCCGCGCAGCGTGCCGCTCGCATCGGGCTCGCGCCCGAGCAGGCGCGTCGTGTAACGGAAGGTCGGGCCGAGGAGCTCGAGCGCCGTTGCCGTCGACACCATCTTGACGTTCGACGCGGGATTGAGCGAGTCGTCGGCGTTGAGCGCGAACAGCGCTTCGCCAGAGCGTGCGTCGGCGACGAACAGGCCCGTGACGCCGTTGCGCAGCGGCTTGCCGCGCAAGAGCTTCTCCATCTCCGTCGCGACTTCTTCTTCGAGCGTGAGCGGCTGTTCCTGACGACCGACGATCTCCGGCGGCGTGCGCAGCTCGCCCGCCTTCGCGTAGGCGACGCGCGCGTGCGCGCCATCGTGGCTTGGCTTTGCCTTCGCTCGCTCGGCGGCGACCTTCGTCGTCTTGGCCAGCGCTTTCGTCGTGCGCACCTTCGGCGCAGCGGTAGCCGTGGCGGCTAGCGCGATTACGACGGCGACGGCCCGAAACATCATCTGTTCCCTCTTAGTAAGACGTACGTGGCACCTCCGCCACCATCTGGCGGCGCGGCGGACGTGAGCGCGTGCACAAACCCCGACATTGGCCCGAGCAGTTGCTGCAGCACCGCCTCACGAAGCGGCGCACCGTGTTCGGAATGTAGGCCTTTGCCGTGGATCACCAACACACAACGACGGCCGAGCCGCTGCGATTCAAACAGGAATTGACGCAGCTCGGCGAGCGCGGGCTCGACCGTGTGCCCGTGAAGGTCGAGCGTCGCCTCGGCGCGAACGCGACCGGCGCGCAGCTCCGCGACTTGGGCATGCGAAACGCCCGCCGAACGCGCTGCGTACCGCTGGCTGTCACCGTCGATGGTCAGTCGCTGTTCGGGCGGCAACACCGTCGCGCGCACGGGCGACGGCGCCTTCGGCGGCACCGCGACGCGGTCGCGCGTATCGAGGCGCGCGACATCCGCCATCGCACCTTCGAACAGCGCCTGCTCTTCGGCAGTCAACACCGGACGCTTGTCACGCGTTCCGGTGGGCTTGCCCTTCATCCTCCCATTGTGTACTCGTCCGTCCTCTGCTCCGCCAACAATTGTTGGCTTTCCGGCAGGGTTGCTTGCGAATGTGGCCACCGCCCTGGCACTTTTGGCTAATCCGATGATGTCGTGTCCCCGTGTCGCGTACTTCTGCATGGAGTACGGGCTCGATCCCACATTCCCGATCTATGCCGGCGGCCTGGGGATTCTCGCCGGCGACCACATGAAGTCGGTCGGCGACCTGCGCGTCCCACTCGTCGGCATCGGGCTGTTTTGGGACGAAGGCTACACGCGACAGCTCGTCGGCAAGGCCGGCACCGTCGAGGACCACTACCCAAAGACGCCGCGCGACGCGCTGCGGCGTGTCGACGTCAAGATCGAAGTGAACATCCGCGGCAAGCGCGTGCCGTGCGCAGTGTGGCGCGTCGATCGATACATCTCCTCGACGCTGTACCTCATCGAGCCCGAGCGCGAGGAAGACCGCTGGATCACGCAGCGGCTCTACGGCGGCGGCGTCGAGGACCGCCTCGCGCAGGAGCTGTTGCTCGGCGTCGGCGGCGTGCGCCTGCTGCAGGCGCTCGGCGAGCGCATCGACCTCTATCACTTCAACGAGGGTCACGCCGTCTTCGCCGGGCTGGAGCTGCTCCGCCAGAACACGTTTGGCGGCTCGACGCTGCCCGATCGCCTCGCGAAGCTCCGGCCGCACGTCGTGTTCACGACCCACACGCCCGTGCCCGCCGGCAACGAGGTCCACGACCTCGATGTGATGCGGAAGATGGACGCGGATCTGGGATTTTCTGATGCCGAGCTCGAGCTCGTCGGTGGCGATCCGTTCTCGATGACCGTCGCCGGCCTGCGCCTCGCGCGAATCGCGAACGGCGTCGCCGCGCTGCACGGCGACACGGCGCGCGAGATGTGGAAGGACGTCGAGCGCGCGGCACCGATCACGAGCGTCACGAACGGCGTGCACGCACCGACGTGGCAAGACGCGCGCATCCGCGCCGCGCTCGTGGCCGACAAGTCGCGCGAGCGCCAGGATGCCCAGCTGTGGGCCGCGCATCAGAAGATGAAGGAGGAGCTGTTCGAGGAGGTCGAGCGTCAGACGAAGCTCAAGCTCGCGACCAACGGCCTCGTCATCGGCTTCGCGCGCCGCGCCGCGGCATACAAGCGCGCCGACCTGATCCTCGGCGAAGAGCGCGCGCTGCGCCGTCTGTTCGATCACGGCGTGCAGCTTGTCTACGCAGGCAAGGCGCACCCGCGCGACCTCGCCGGCAAGACGCTCGTCGCGCGCCTGATCGAAGCCGTCAAGAAGCATCCCGGCCGCATGGTGTTCCTCGAAAACTACGACATGCGCCTCGGCGCACTGCTCACGCGCGGCGCCGACGTGTGGCTCAACAATCCGCGCCGCCCGCTCGAAGCATCGGGAACGAGCGGCATGAAAGCCGCGATGAACGGCGTGCCGAATCTGTCGATCCTCGATGGCTGGTGGCCGGAAGGCTGCGAGCACGGCGTCACCGGCTGGAAGATCGGCGATCCAGATCCCGACGACGATCCGTTCGACGAGAAAGATGCGCTGCGCGTCGACAAGCGCGATCGCGAGCTGCTCCATCGCGTGATCGAGCGCGAGGTGCTGCCCGCATACAACGATCGCGCGAAGTGGACGCAGATTATGCGCGCATCGATCGCGATGTCGCAGTGGCGATTCTCGTCGGATCGAATGGTCGAAGACTACGTCGCGAAGATCTATCGCGACGGCTCGGGCCGATAGAGGATCTGTCGGCGCTTGCCGCGCCACTCGAACACGAGGAAGTCGCCGATCTGCTCGGCGGTCGCTTCGTCGAGCGTGCGCCGCGGCGTCGCGCGCGTGCACGGGTGATCGCCGGGCTCGACCGCGACTTCATAGAAGTGCCAATGCTCCTCTTCGCGCTGCGCGGTCATCACGTACGCGTCGTCGAAGCTCCAGCTCGGCGCGTTCGCACAAGCGATCGGCTTACCGTCTGGATTGCGGACCGTCACGCGACGGCGATACGTCGCGTCGAGGCGCGTATCCGTGCGCCGCGTGATCTCCCACCATTCGGCCTCGTCTCGAACGTTGCCATCGTCGTCGTACGAGGTCGCTTGCCAGCGCCACGCGCCCGTCGGTTGCGGCGTCGCCGACCACGGCGGCTCCGGCAAAGCGGCCGTCGCCTCGTCGAGCTGCCAAAGCGTCTGCGTGCCTTTGTCCCAGCGCAGCACGAGGCGATTGCCACGCAGATCGACATTGTATTGACCGAGGTGGCGAAAGCCGTGATCGCATGGCGATGGCTCCGCGCGAGCTGCGGTTTCGCGCACGACAAACGTGTTGCCATGGATCTCGGCGACGACATCGTAGAGCGCGCGCTGGCGATAGCTCAGCCGTTGGTTGCATTGAAACGGCACGCGATCCGTCGAGCGCACATCGACGGTGCGCAAATAGCGACCGACGAGCCGCGACGGCGCCTTTGGATCCGGCCGCAGTCGCCATTGCTCGTCCTCGACGCGCGAGGTCGTGCCTTCTTCCGTGCGATGGACCCAGCGCCAGCCGCCGACGAGATCGAGCAGCGTGAACTGCTGCGCGGGACGGCTCGGGTGCGATCCCTGCGGCTGGCACGCGACGACCAGGAGGACGAGCGCGCGCTTCACCACCCGCCCGGTCGGCGCGCGTAGGCATCGGCGACGATCTTCTTGATCGCTTGATCGGACAGGGCGTCGGGGCGTTTGTGGAAACCACGCTTGGCGCCAGGGTCGTATTCCCACGCGACGCGCGCGCACAGCCGTTCGCACGCTTCCTCCTGCGAGAAGCCCAAGCGGAACATCGTGCCGGCGCGGTCGGCAAGCTCCGCGCAGGCGACATCCGTGCGTAGCTTCGAGCCGTCGGAACGGCCGGGTGTGCACTCGAGCCATGGAAAACTCATGCGCCGAGTATACTCGTGCGCGTGAGGCAGCTGTCGATCGCGTGTGCGATCGCGATCGCGCTTTGTCGGCCGGCACGAGCCGACGGTGTCGGCGTGGTCGCTGTCGGCCAGCCCGATGCAGCGCGCGCCGTCGCCGCCGCACTGGGTGAGCGGGCGCGGGTCGTCGACGATGCGATCGGCGAAGCTCGCAGCGCCGTGATGGCCGGCGCCGTCCCGCTCGCGACGCTCGAGCGCTTCCGGCGCGTGCGCGAGCAGATCGACGACGCGTGGCGCGCTTTTCTGCGCGTGCAAGTCGAGCTCGCCGCCTCGCGGCTCGCGACCGCACGCACGGACGCCGAAGCGCTCGTCGTGTACCCCGGCGGCGCACTGTTGTACGCCGACGCATCGCTGCGCTTGGGTGCGGTGCTCTCGCATCTGGGGCGCACGGCCGAAGCGCAAGCGAGTCTCGCGCTCGCCCTCGCGCTGGATCCCGATCGGCCGATCACGCTCGTCGAGTTTTCGCCGGATGTCGTCGCCGCTGTCGATGCGGTGCGTGCGCAGAAGCGCGCGATGCGTTCGCTGCGCATCACGAGCGAGCCCGCAGGCGCGCTGATCAGCGTCGACGGCAAGGACGTCGGCCGCGCGCCGCTCTCCGCGGACGTCGCGCTCGGCCAGCACGTGATCGTCGCGCGACTGCCGCTGTACCAGGCGCGCGCGCAGGCGATCGCCGTCGACGATCGCACGCCCGACGTAGCGCTCGATCTCGAGCGCGACATTCCGTGGCTGCGCCTCGGCGAGGGCGCGCTGCTCGGTCTCGACGATCGCGCCGCGCAAGAGCTCGTCGATGCGACGGTTCGCTTCGCCGATCTCGACGAGGTCGTGCTCGTCGCGCATGCCGAGCAACGCGGTGGCCCGGCGATTCTCGTGCAGCGGTGTGTCGGCGCGCCGGCGCGCTGTACTGCCGTCGTCGAGATCGGGTATGCCGATCGCACCGGTTTGCCGGCGGCTGCGCGCGAAGCGTTGCAAGCGGCGCGAGCCGCCGACCTGCGCTACGCGCCGAGCCTCTTCGCCGACGCGCGCATCGCCGGTACGAAGATCGATCAGCGCTGCAAGGTGTGCCGCAGCCCGATCTTATGGGGCAGCGTCGGTGCGATCGCAGTCATCGGCACGATCGCGGCGATCGCGATCGTCAGCGCGACGCGGCCGCCGCCGATCGTCGACGTCGATCACACGAAGTTCTGAGTGACCGAATCGACACCCCCTCTTTTCGGATCCGGTTATAACAATGTTCGAACCGGGGTTCGAACGTCGTGTCCGACGGCGGGACGAATGCCACTCGCGTGTATTTGTCCGAGAATCGGCTAACCGGTTCGAACCTACGTTCGAACATTGTTCGAACGAGTTTCGGAAAGACCCCGTGCCGATGATGAGGTGATCGCGATCCTTCGCGCGACCTAACGTGAGCTACTTGAAGTCTGCCTGCAGCGGCTTCGTTTCGCCGGTCGCGAGATCGACGGCGAACGTTTGCTTGCGCGGCGGCGTCTCGGCGGGGAACACGATCTCGACGCTGTGATGCCCGGCCGTCACTGACAGCTCCTTCGGCGTACGTCCCATCGGCTTGCCGTCGATGTAGATCTCGCCCCACGGGTCGGCACCGATTTGTAGCGTCGCCATGCCGCGGGTTGCACCATCGACCGCGGCGGCATCGCTCGGTCGCGCGCCGCCATCGGCGCGCCGCGAAGGCGCGGCATCGACCGGCGACGGTGGCACCGCGTCGGTTGGCTCGATCGCGTCGGGCGTGAGCAGCGGCTGCATCGGCGCATCGATCTCTGCGTCTGCGAGCGCTGCGTACGCTCCGGCGTCGTGCGGTCCGCGCAGCACGCGATCGCGGCCCTCGTAGAACATATAGACCGCGCCGCCGGCGAGACCGATCGCGCCGAGCCCGGCAAGCACGAGCGCGCCGCGACTGGGCGCGCGACGACCTGGCATCTCGAGCGGCTTTGGCGGCGGCCTTGGAATGGGCGCATTGATCGGCGCGTCGTTGGCTTGCGGCGCATCGACAGCCTCGATCGGAAACAGCGGCGTCGCGCGATCGAGCACCTCCTTCATGTCGGCACTCGTCGCGAACGTGCGAACACGCGGGATCACCGCCGTCGCGGGGCCACTCGCCGGCGGCGATGTCGACTCGTGGCCGAGCGCTTCGACATGCGTCGGCATGCGGCGCGTCTCCGGCGGGCAGAACCGCGCGACGAGCGCCGCGACATCGCGCGGCCCCGGCGGCTCCTCGAGCGTGTAGAGATACTTGTTGATCGCGGCGAGCATCTCGCCCGCGCTCGGCCAGCGCTCCGCGCGATCGCGCTCGAGCGCGCGCATCACCACCTCGTCGAGACGAGCCGGGACTTCGGGCCGCACACTCGATGGCCGCGGGACCGCGTCGTCGAGCACGGCGGCGAGCGTCGCGTCGGCATCGGCACGTGCGAACAGGCGGCGCCCGGCGAGCATCTCCCACGCGAGCACGCCGAGCGAGAAGAGGTCGGTCTGCACCGAGAGCGCCTCGCGACGCACTTGCTCGGGCGACATATACGGGAACGAGCCGGTCGGCGCCGACTGCGTGGCTGCGCCTTCGCCCGGCGCGCCGAGGGTCGTCGCAATGCCGAAGTCGACGAGCTTGACCTCGCCATCGCGCGACAGCATCACGTTGCGCGGCGATAGGTCGCGATGGATCACGCCTTCGCCTTTGCGATGTGCGTAATCGAGGCCATCGAGGATGCGCGCCGTGATCCACGCCGCGACGGGCGGGTCCATCAGCGCCTCGCGAGCGGCCATGACCTCGGTGAGCCGATACAGCGTCGGCCCATCGATGTAATCCATCGCGATGAAGTAGATCTCATCGACGACACCGAGCTCGTAGACCGGCACGATGTTGCCGTGGGCGAGCGTGACGAGCGTCTTGGCCTCGGCGACGAACAGATCGACAAAGTGCCGGTTGCCCGAGAGCTCGGGGTGGATCTGCTTGATGACGACCGGCTTCTCGAAGCCGCCGGGCCCGATGATTTTGGCGAGGTAGATCTCGGCCATTCCGCCGGTCGCCAGCTTCTCGGTCAGGTAGTACTTGCCGAACGTCGTCGGCAACTCGGTCATCGGCGCGAGAGTATCATGTGAGCAGTGAAGAGCCGGATCGCGCTCATCGCGCTCGTCGTCGCATGCGGCGACCCGCGCGCGCGCGTCGAGCTCGCGCCCGTCAATCCATGTGGCGCGGTGGAGAACGAGAGCGCGGTGCGCGTGATCGCGTACACCGCCGGCGGCGAACAGCGGCGCGTCGTGCCGCCGGATACGATCGACACGTTCGCGGCCGATACCGAACAGCTCGGGGTCGAGGTGATCGGCATGGGGGGTGCGCTCGTCGCGATCGGCAAGACCGCGCCGCTCGAGTTCACCGCGCTCGAAGACGGCGCGACGATTCCGATCGTCATGCTGCCGCCAAATGGATTCTGCCCGACGGTCGGCGCGATGACCGAGACGCGCGTCGCGCCGGTTGTCGCGCACACGCGCGGTGGCGTGCTCGTCGCGGGCGGGCGCGACGCGAGTGGCGTCCCGCTCTCGACCGCCGAGTATTATGACGCGGCGACCGCGACGTTCTCCGCGGTCGAGGTACCGGCGAGTCTCGTCGATGCAAGCAATGGTCTCGCCGGCGCCGTGTTGACCGAGCTCTCCGATGGACGCGTCGCGCTTAGCGGCACCGCCAGTCACGCGCTCGCGATCTTTTCACCCGATACGCGCCGGTTCTCGCCGCCGGATCTGTTCGATCACCGCGCGTTCCACGCCGCGATCGCGCCCGATCCGGAACATCTCTTCATCATCGGCGGCTGCGCGGAGGTTCTCGATGGCGCCTGCGATGGCCCGGCGCTGCGCACCGGCTTCAATTACCTCGTCGAGGATGTCACCATGCGCGAGCGCGGTGCGCAGCTGCCCGACAACGCGCAGCGCTACTCGGCGCAGATCATCGACGTCGGTATCCAGCGCGATGGCGTGCATCGCTACGTGCTCGTCGGCGGCACCGGCGATCCGGGCGTTGCGGATCGCTTCGCGCTCGCAGACTTTGTGACCGAATCGATCGCGGGCATGTTCGCGCAGGACGCGCCACTCGACGGCGGCGCGATCCTGACCGCGTTCGATCCCGATGGGTCGACGCAACAGGGCAGGGTCGGCGTGCTTGCGCCCGATGGCGCTGTCGTCCCGGTCGCGTTCGGCCCGCGCGTCGACGGCATGCGCCTCGCCGCCGCCGAAGATGGCTCCGTCGTCGCGATCGGCCCTGCGGTCTCGCGCTACGTCCCGACGACCGACAGCTGGCAGCCGATCGCCCCGCCATCCGCGCCCCTGTTCGCGCCGGTACTCGTGCGTCTCGACGATGGCTCGCTGCTCGTGCTCGGCGCGCGCGATCCATCTGCGCAAGCGTGGCTCTATCGGCCGTCGCTCGTCGGGCCGCGATCGGGCTCGATCACCGTATTGCCCGACGGCAGCACCGAGGGCGTGCTCACCGCGACCGATCCGAGTCACCTCGATCGCACGGATGCGCACTTCACGCTCGTCGGCGACGATGACTATGGCGCGCGTGCTCTCGTCGGTGGACCGCGCATGGATCAAGGATCGATCAACGGTGTCGTGCGCGTGCGCGCCGGCGGCGTGGCGCTCGTCGCGGAACAAACCGATCCCGGCCGCGCGTTCATCGGGCGCCTCGTGCCGGGCGAGCCGGCGCGCATCGAGCAGCTCGTCGATGGCACGACGAAGACGTTATGCACCGGCTCGCAGGTGACGAGCGAGGAGCTCGTCGCGGCCGTCGGCTTTTCGATCACGAACGGCAGCGCGACACTCACCGTCGGTGCGCCCGGCGCGCCCGCGACGAAGGCGAGCTGCGCGGTGCCCGTGACGGCGCGCGGCGCGTGGGGCATCGCGGCCGCCGGCAGCGGTGCGCGCATCGAAGTAGGTCCGGTCACGGTCGCGCGCGCACGCAGCGATTAGTGTTACCGTCGCGCCGATGCTGTGCCGGGCGTGCGTTGTTGCCGCCATGCTCTTTGTGGCTACGCCGGCGCACGCCTACGAGTTCTGGCTGCGCGCGCGCACGATCGGCCAAGCGTACCAGTTGCGCGAGTACCGCCTCGTCGGTCCCGATCTGTTCCTCGGGCGCCGCCGCTTCACGCAGCTGCTCGCGTTGCGGATCTACGATGTCGGCGATCTGCAAGCATCGCGCCGGCGCGCGCGACTCTTCGATCACGGACCACGCATCAGCTGGCAGAGTTATCTGCGCATCGATCACGACTTCGGCGACTACACATCGGGTCGCGTCACGCTCACCGGGCCGGTTCGTCGCGATGCGATCGATGTCTATCCCGAGCTCGCCGAGAGCGTCGCCGGCTTCGATCTGATGTACGGCTATCTCGAGGTCGATGGCCTGTTCGACGATCGCTTGAGCCTTCAGCTCGGCCGCATGCTCGTCGATGATGGCTGGGGCACGAGCGCATTCGACGGCGGCGCGGCGCGCTTCGAGCTTCCCGTTCCCGTCGCGGTCGCCGCATCCGCGGGGCTTCGCGTGCGCGCGAGCACGCCGCTCGGCGTCGCCAGCTACGAGCTCGACGGCACATCCGGCGCGGCGTGTCGCGAATACGTCGAAGGCCCGACGCCGGGCGCGGGCTCGTGGCAGCTGATCGATCGCAATCGCCCGATCACGAATCGCCGCCTCTCGAGCGACTACGAGTTCTGCCCGCAACGCGACATGACCGAACCGACGGTCGCCGCGTCGATCGCAACGACGCGCCTGCGCACCATCGCCGCAGAGATTGGCTATCGCCGCACGTGGTCGCGCACCGTCGGCGTGATCGATACCGTCGATCGACTCGACTATCCCGACGTCGGGCTCTACCCGAACGAATTCGGTCAGGCGCCGGGCAGCGGCGTCAACGAAGAGCGCCTGCACGCGCGCGTGCAGGGCGATTTCAAGGCGGCGGCGATTCACATCCTGCCGTATGTCGCGGCTCGCTACTCGTTGCTCCACGGCCTCATCGATCGCGCGGATGCCGGCGTGCGCGTGCGACGCGGCGATCACGCGCTCGAGCCCGTCGTCGAATATTTCTTCCCGACGTTCGATGGCGATTCGATGTTCAACGCATTTGCCCTCGAGGCGAGCACCGACGTGCGACTCGCGTATCACTATCTGCCCGAGGGCAGCTGGCGCGGCAGCGCGACGGCGTGGCTGCGCAAATACGCGCACGTGCCGGGCGAGCCGTCGATCGCCGGCGGCATCGACGCCAGCGTCGAGCACACGTTCGGCGGCGGGTGGCGCGGTCGCTTCGACGCGCTGTGGGATGACGGCTGGGGCGGTCGCCGCATCGGTGGTGCAGGCGACGCCGCGTGGCGCACCTCCGAGAAGGTGTGGCTTCGCGGCCGGCTCGTCGTGCTCGGCGTGCGCGAAGACGACACGTCGCTCGGCCGGCGCTTCGTGACGTCGTCGCTCGTCGGCAGCTCGACGTTTCGCATCTCGCAGACGGCCGCGCTTCACGCGATCGGCGAGCTCGACATTGTCCGGAGTGACGCAATCCCCACCCTGCAAACCCGCGTGATCGGCGTGCTCGATCTCGCATTCTCACCGGAGCCATGAGGATCGTCGTCGCGCTCGCGCTCGTTTGTCTCGCGACTGTCGTCGGCGCGGACTCCGACGTCGTCTATCCGCCGCAGCGTCTGCCGCTCATCTTCTCGCACGCGAAGCACGCGGCGCGCGGCACGCGCTGCGCGCAGTGCCATCCCACCGCGGCGACCTCGCGCTCGGCGATCGATAACCTGATCCCGACGGAGGTCGAGTGCCGCGCGTGTCACGCGATCGATCGCAACGATCCCGCGAAGGCGGCGACGCCGGTCGCTGCGTGCATTGGCTGCCATCCGGGCTGGACGCCGAGCAAACCCGTCGAGCGCATCTACGTCATGCCCGGCCCGCTCAAGTTCGATCACAGCGCGCATGCGAAACAAACGTGCGAGAGCTGCCACGGCGATCTGCGCGCCGTCGATCTCGCGACGACGCGCAACCTGCCGAGCATGGCGTCGTGCCTGACGTGCCATACCGATGGAACCGATCAACGACAGTGCACGACGTGCCACCTCGCGAGGGTCGGCGGCCTCATGGAGACCGAGTTTCCGCACGGCACGCTCGTGCCGATGCGCAGCGGCCTCGGCGATGATCACGGCCCGATGTTCGCGCGCGACCACGCGCAGCAGGGCCGGCGCCTCGACGCGACGTGCAACGCCTGCCACGACAAGTCCGAGTGCGTCGAGTGTCATCAGGGTGTCGTCAAGCCCGTCGATTTTCACCGCGGCAATTATTTGCTCGTCCACGCGACCGAAGCGAAGCGCGGCCGGCCCGACTGCTCGGCGTGCCATCGCGCACAAACGTTCTGCGTCGGTTGCCACGAGCGCTCCGGCCTCGCGATGCGTGGTCGCACCGAGTTTTCGCGGTTCGATCCCAAGCGCGAGTTTCATCCGGCGGGTTGGGCATCCGAAGCACCCGGCGCGGGCAACCTGCATGCGAGCGTCGCGCGCCGCAACGTTGCGGCGTGCGCGTCATGCCATCGCGACGACGATTGCGCGCGCTGTCACTCCGCCGAGCCGACGGCGCTGCGCATCTCGCCGCATCCGCCGGGCTGGCGCGGCAGCACGCGGTGCAAGATGCTCGACCGCGGCAATCGCCGCATGTGTCTGCGCTGTCACATCACGAACGACGAGGTCGGCTGCGATTGGTCGAAGTGAATCAAACGCGACGCAAGATCTCGCGGTAGGCCTCGACGATGTCGTCCGACGATGATCGGCGAGCAGCGCTCGATCGTCGGCGCCTTGCCGGCCTTCTCGCACTGCTTGACGAAGTCCATCCAGTTGCGCACGTCAGGCCCGACGCTTCATTCATGTTGCCGCTGAGCGCGACGCCACGGTAGCGCGCCGGCATGCGCGCGATCAAGGCTGCGGCCGGTACTCGCCGGTTCGCGTCGGCACGCCGAGCCGACAGTTGCGCGTGCACAGCTCGATCGCTTCGGTATCACCGACGGCGAGCGCCTCGGAGAGCAGCCACTTCGAGATCGCGTGCGATAGCGCGTATTCGTTGCGCGAGTTCCATAGCCACACGGCCATGCTCGTGCCCTTCGTGTACGCGTGCGGAAATGCGAGGCGGCGCAGCTCGAGCCCACCGCTCGCGATCGCGGCATCATAGGCGCTGCGCAGCGCGACCCATTCGCGCCACTCGTCGATCGGCGCGCGGACCGCGCCGTCGTGACGGCGCTGCTCCCAGCGCGTGAAGCTGCCCTCGAGGGCATCGAGCCTACCGTGGCGCAGCCGCCGCGCGAGTGAATCGCCGACGGGACCGTGCGCTGCGGGCGCCGGCAGCGACGCGGCGTCGGCGAGACGCGCTAGCTCGTCCGTGACCGCGATGGCGACATCGCGCACGGCGCGATCGACGGAGCCAAGCGGCGCATCGAGCTCGAGCGCGCGCCGCGCGAGCCATTTCTGCGTTTCTGCGTCGAGCAGCGCCGCATCCCACGCGGTGACCGTCTCGGCGAGGCGATCGCGGCTCAGTGCATGACCGTTCGTTAGCGCGATGTGCGCGGCGACAGCACGCGGCAGCGCGGCGGCGTTCGTCGGAGCGGTCGCAGGCGCGTGCTCGACGATCTTCGCGGCCGGCGGCGGCGGCACCGAATCGACGAACAGCGCCCGCGTGACGCGACGGTGTGGCGCGAGCAGCCAGCGCGAGCGCAGCTCGAAGTGACCGGGCGCGCCGGCGGCTTCGAGGCGGCGCGCCGCGATTCCCTCGAGGAAGAACGTCAGCGCGCTCGCGGGCCAGCGCGCGGCGATTGCATCCGCGTAGAGCTCCGCCCACGCGCCGCGCTCCGCGGCGTCGACCGCGAGCCACTCGCCGGCGAGCTCGCGCACGAGCGGGTGATTCTCGACCATCTCTGCCGTCGAGCGCATGAGCTGTCGCGCGGTGTCGGCATCGCCGCGCGCGGCGGCGAGCAGCGCTGTCACGATGATCTCGGTATCCCCGAGCGGAATGCGCTTGTCGCGGCGCTGCGCGATCCACGCCTCGCCGCTCGGCGTCGGCTTGATCATGTGCGACCACGCGGCGCAGCACAGACCGTACGCGTCGCTATCCTGCATGCTGACGAAGTGACCGAGCCAGAATGACGTGCGCACCAGACCGAGCGGCGCGAACACGTGGCGCTGGAAAAACGGCTGCAGCGTCGGCACGACGAACAATCCGATCACCGCGATCGAGAGCGGCCACCAGCCGAGAAACCACATCAAGTAGATCGTGAACGCCGCGGCGCCCACGAGCGCCGCCCCGAGCGCGCCCGCGGCGAGCGAGTACATGTAATAGCGCCACGTGCGATCGCGTCGCCGCGCATCGAGCGCCATGCGATGCAGCCGGAGCAGCACGAGATAGGGCAGTGCGTACATCATGGTCGCCACCCAAGCGCTCGGCGCAGCGGCCGCACCGGTGCGGGCTCGACATCGCCTGTCGGCTCGGCATCGTGCACGGGCGGCGCGTGGCGCGCCCACAGCTCGGCGACCAGGCGTTGATACGGATCGCGCAGCGCCGCGACGGCAGCACGCACCGCCTCGGGCGTGCGCGGCCGTTGGCCGAGCGGCGTGGCGTAGGTGCGCGCGGCGGCAAAGCCGAGCTCGAGCATGCCGAGTAGTTTTTGCGCTTCGCGCTCGAGCTCGATCCGGCTCACATCGGGCGAGAGCCCGAGCACGAAGAACGGATTGTCGACGATCTTACTCAACGCACCCCCGAATCAAAGCCGCGCTTGCGGGCCTCGCTGTCCTCGGGCAACAGCTGCCACAGCGCCTTGACGACGCGACGCAGCTCCTCGGTGTCGCCGCGCGACAGTGCGCGTTTGCCCTCGTCGACGAGCTTGTGCGCGCGCGGCAGGTCGCGCGCCTTCGATACCTCCGACGCTGCGTCCTCGAAGTACCACTCCCACGCCTCGGGCGTGCGGTTGAACGCCGCCGACGACAGGCGCTGTGCGAGGCGCATCTGGCGCTCGAGCTCGGGCGCATCTTTGTCCTTGCGCGCCTTCTCCATCGCCGAGAGCACCTCTTGGAGCAGCGTGCGCTCGGCTTCGCTGCCATAGAGGCCGACCGTCGACGATGCGCCGATCGCCGCCTGCCGCGCCGTGGCGTCGAGCTCGGGCCACTTGCGCGCTAAGTCGGCCTCCGCCATCGTGCCATCGACATCGAGCAGCGCGCGACGCGCGCGCTGAGCGGCATCTGCATCGCCGCCGTGCGCGGCATCGATGTCACGCTCGGCTTCGCTGAGTCGCGCCTCGAGCCGATCGAGCTTCTCGATCACCTGGCCAAGCCCATGGCGAAACGCATCGGTGCGCAGATCCATCAGCTGCCGACGCAGATCGCGGATCGCCGAATCGAGTGCTTCGGGCGCAGCGTCGGGCACGAGCAGATGCGCGACCTGCTCGAACACCTGGCCGATCGCAGGCACGAGCGCACGCGCGCTCATCCGGCCGCCGCGGTCGAGCTCGATCGTCACCTCGACGGGCGAGCCCGTCGGCACGGTGTCCTTCACCGCATCGCCGCCGATGTCGAGCGTGCCGACGAGCCGGCACAGATGCGCCGCATCGAGCTCGCCCTGGACGATCGGAATGCGCAGCACACTCTCCTTGCTGCCCTTCGCGATGGTCTCGACGGCGTGATGCGTGAACGTACGACGCGCCGGCAGCGGCGCACCGCGCTCGAGATAGACCTGCACGTGGCCATTCGCGAGCGCGACGCCGAGCGTGCGCGATAGCGGCGGATCGCCGATCGTGAGGCCCTGCACGATCGTCAGCGTTGGCGGCGAGACCGGAATCTTGTCACCGGCGTCGTTGAACGCCTGGATGTCGAACGTGCACGCGCGGCGCGGCAGCAGCGTCACGCTCGTGAGCCACGTGCCATCATCGCCGACGTGCGCGTCGGCGCTCGACCACGCACCGTCTTGCCGCACGAGCTTGACCTTCGCCGGCGCGTTCTCGCCGACGAACTTGCCGACGACGTGCGGCGTGAGATCCGACGATACCGCCGGGTACTGCAGCCACACCTGTCGCCCGATCACGTTCGGCTTGTCAGCCGCGCGGCCGTCGAGCCCGGCGGTCGCTGCATAGAGCGCGGCGCCCTGCGCGACGAGCGTCATCGGATCGTGACCCTCCGCGATCGGCGCTTCGAGCCGAGCCGCGACGCGCGCGCGCACGAGCGGCATCACCGTCGGCCCGCCGACGAGCACGATCCGCGACAGCCGCCCGGGGCCAAGCCCGCTCGCCGTCAACAGGCGCACGCAAACGTCGAGCGCGCGATCGATGAGCGGCGCGCACAAACCTTCCACGGTCGCGCGCGTGAGCTCGAGGTCGACCTCGACATCCTGGCCATCGATCAGAAGTGGCTGCGCGAGCGTCACCTGCGCGCGATCGCTGCGCGACAATTCGATCTTCGCGTCTTCCGCCGCCATGCGAAGCGCGCGCAACGCCGCCGCGTGCTCGGGGTTCTTGCGCATTGGCACCACCGACAGCTGCGATGCGAGGTGCTCGGTGATGCGCCAGTCGAAATCGCGCCCGCCGAGGAAGTTGTCGCCATCATGACCGACGACGCGCAACAGGCCATCGCGCGTCTCGAGCAGCGACGCGTCGAACGTGCCGCCGCCGAAGTCGAACACGAGCCACGTGCCGGCGCCGTCGTCTTCCGCGCGCCAGCCGGCGGCAAGCGCGGATGCGATCGGCTCCTGCAAGAGCTCGACGCGCTCGAAGCCCGCGAGGCGCGCCGCTTCCGATGTCGCCGAGCTCTGCGGCAGCTCGAACAACGCCGGCACCGAAATCACCGCGCGCGCGATCGGCGCGCCGATCTGATCGACGATGTCCTGGCGTAGCGCCTTGAGGATCTCCGCCGACAGCTCCTGCGGCTTTTTGCTCACGCCCGCCGTTGGAAACTCGATCTCTTTGTCGGTGCCCATCAGCCGCTTGAACTCGGCCGCCGTGTTGAGCCCGTCTTGCTCGAGAAAGCGCCGCGCGCGCGTGCCGACGGTGATGCGGCCCTGCTTGTCGATGCGAACGACCGAGGGCGTCACCGTGCCACCTTGCGCGTTGCGCACGACCGCAACGCGCTCACCATCGAACACGGCGGCTGCCGAGTTCGTCGTTCCCAGATCGATCCCAACGTAGAGCGGGCTGTCAGCCATGGCCCTCGGAGTCTAGCAGGGATGTAACGCGAGTCCGACGTCGCCCGAGACGATGCCAAGTGGCAGGAACTGGTGCCGCGCATCGTAGGGCTTCGCGAGCTCGAAGCGACACTTCGACAGCATGACGTGCCAGAACGCTTTCGCCTCGAGCGTCGAGAGCTGCGCGCCGATGCACGCATGCGCGCCGCCGCCGAACGGCATGTACGCGCCTTTGAGCTGTTTGTCTTCGCCACGCGCGAAGCGTTCGGGATCGAAGCGCTGGGGCTCCTTCCACAGCTTCGGATCGTTCGATGTCGCCGCGACAAGCGCGAACACGACCGTCCCAGCCGGGATGCGATAGCCACCGAGCTCGACATCGCGCAATGCGCGGCGCGGCACATCTGCTGCGACGGGATAGAGCCGCAGCGTCTCTTTCCACGCGTGCTCGACCGACTCGAGGCGGCGCACGCCATCGTAGGTCGGTTCCACGGTGCGTACTTCATCGCGCAGTCGCGTCTGCCAGTCGGGATTTCTCGCGAGCTCGTACGCCATGCTCGTGACGGCACACGACGTGGTGTCGAATGCTGCGCCGAGCACGCCCATGAACAAGCGCACGAGTGCTTCGTCGTCGATCCAGGCGACATCGGGCGCCGTTTGACACATGCGCGTGAACAGGTCGGTGCCCTTGCCGCGCCGGCGCTCGGGCACCTGCTTCATGAGCCAGTCGTAGAGGCTGCGGTGGCCGCGCTGCGCGCGACGCCACGTACGGCTCACATACCGATTGCGCACGATCGCGAGCGGCGCCTGCCAGAACGCGGCGAGCTGATGATCGAGAAATTCGGCTTGCGCGTCGTCTTCGACGCCCATGAAGATGCGACCGGCGACCTTCGCGAACAGGCGCCGCGCGTCGGCCTTGAACGCGACGCTGCCGCGCGCGACCCAGCCGTCGATCGCGCGTTCGAACATCGGAATCGCAACGTCGATGTAGCTTTCGAGCGCGGCGCCGGAGAACGCCGGCATCAGCAGCCGCCGTGAATCTTTGTGCGGCTCGAAATCGAGCGCGACCGGCGAATCGATCCTCGGGGCGCTCGGGTCGAGGCCTTCGAAGAACAACCGCCACGCGAGCGCCGCCGACCACACCCGGTCCTCGTTGCGCGTGATCTCCGCGACGAGCTCGGGATCCGAGACCATCACCGCCGGGATATTCGCGAACTGATCTTTGTAGACCGCCCCGAAGCGCCGCGACTGCTCGACCAAAAATGCGCGGCCGTGCCGCATCCAACCAACGGCATACGCGATGCCGCGCGGCAGCCCTCGCTTGCCAGGCATCGCATCGATCGCGACCGGCCGCGGCGGCAAACCCGCGTGCGGTCGCGCGACATCACCCACTGCGTCGACAATAAACTTCGCCGCCGGTGCCCCCACCGGTTTCGCCACTTCCACCATCGCGCCAGTTTGCCAGATTAGCGCTGGCGGTAGACGATAAAGCCGCGCGTCGGGTCGTAGGGTGACACCGCGACCGTTACACGATCGCCGAGCACGACGCGGATGCGGTGACGGCGGACCTTGCCCGCGAGCTTGGCCAATACCTCGTGGCCGTTGTCGAGCTTGACGCGAAAGTTGCCGCCCTTCGCAATCAAGATGACCTCGCCGTCGAGATGTACTAGCTCTTCCTTACTCACTTTGGGGCCCTTGGTTAGCACTATCAGGCGCCAAGGAAAAGCGCTTCGGGCCGTTAGCTGATCTACCCTTTGCAAGCAGATGGATCGCCAGCCCCCTCGCGCTACCAGCGACGAGATCGACCTCTATATCAGGACCTACTATTCTCTCCTACGGTCGAGCGGCGACGTGCGGGTGCGTGCTTTCGAGGAGGCGCACCTGTTTTCGCGGTCGAGCCTGCACCTCGGCGCCGAAGACCCAAACCCCGACCTCGCGGCATTCGCCTACAGCGCAGGGCGCTTGCCCGATTGCATGCCGAACATCCGCCGGATCGTGCTCGGTCAGAGCCCGGCGCAGTTTGCCCAGGCGGGACTACCCATCGCGCGCTGGCAGGTCGTGCGCACGCGCGGCCGGCGCCGCCCGCTGCGTTGGGATGGCGGGCAGACGCTCGCGGTCTTCATCGCGAGCGGCTCGGATATCGACGACCTCGTCCCGATCGTCACGTCGTATCAGCTCGAGTGGAACAAGTTGCGCGATCGCTTGGTCGCCGCGCGCATCACGGACGTCGGCGACGATTCTGCGCTCGCGTCTGCGCTTGGCACCGATGAGGTGGGCATCGCTCGCTTGCGCGGCGCGCTCGGCGCGAGCTCCGATCGCATTCTGCGCGACATGATCAAGCACGACTGCGACGTGTTCGTGCGGCTGCTCGATGGCTCGTTTCGCGAATATCAGCGCTCGGGGCAGCGCTGGTGGAACGCGATCGCACCGCACGTGCCGGCGAGCCGGCCGGTGTACTTCGTGTCATCGAACAGCCATTCGCTCGCGAATCTGCTCGGCGGCTACGCGCGTGCGCATCGCAACGAGATCGTCGAGTTCTTGCGGCGCAGGAATTTCGAAAATCTCGCGCCGCGCTACGACGAGGCGCTCGCCGCCGGCAACGAAGCCGACGCCGATGCGATCCTCTATTACTCGCTGCGCGCGTTCATTCACGAGCCGACGAATGCCGGCCGCATGGATCACGTGCAGGAGTGCGACCAGCGCGCGGGCATTCGCGCGATCGTATCGCCCGGCAAGATCGACGTCGACGCGCAGGTGATCGAGCTCGCGCAGCTGTCCGTCGAGAATCTCGATCCGCGCGTGCGCGTGCCGGGCGTCGAGCGGCTCGCGGAGAGCCGCGCGATCATCGTCAACATCGATTATCCGCTCGGCATGGCGGCGTATCACCATCTGTCGGCGATCTCGCTCGGCGTCGACGAGTTGCGCGGCGTCTACATCATGGGCAAGGCGGCGACGCTGAACGGCCGCATCGGCGACGTCATGATCAGCAAGGTCGTTCACGACGAGCACTCGTCGAACACGTACCTGTTTCGCAACGCGCTCGTCGCGAACGATGTCCAGCCGTTCATGCGGCATGGCACCGTGCTCGACAACCAGAAGGCGCTCACCGTGCGCTCGGCGTATCTGCAGAACCGCGACTACATGGATGTGTTTTATCGAGAGGGCTACACCGTGATGGAGATGGAGGCGGGCCCGTACCTCGCGGCGACCTACGAGATCGTCGAGCCGCGTCGCCATCCGATGAACGAGATCGTGTCGCTCGTCGATCAATCGCAGGTCGAGCTCGGCGTGATCCACTACGCGTCGGATACGCCGTATTCGCGACGCCAGAGCCTGCTCTCGAAGAGCCTGTCGTACTTCGGCGTCGAGAGCACGTACGGCTGCGCGATCGCGATCGCGCGCCGCATCTTTGCAAACGAGCTGGCGAGGCTCGAGTAATGGAGAAATGCGACGTCCTCGTGATCGGCGCAGGCGTGAGCGGCCTTGGCTTCGCGAATTGGTGGCGCGAGCGACATCCCGACGCGCGCGTGCTCGTGTGCGAAGCCGATCGCGAGCCCGGCGGCTACTGCAAGAGCGTCGTCAAAGATGGCTTTGTGTGGGACTACTCGGGGCACTTCTTTCACTTCAAGGATCCGAGCATCGAAGAATGGCTGCGCGCGCGCATGCCGGGCCAAGAGGTGCGCACCGTCGAGCGCGTCGCGAAGATTCGCTACGCGGGCCGCGACATCGACTTTCCGTTTCAAAAACACATCCACCAGCTGCCGTTCGACGAGTTTCTCGAGTGTCTCGTCGCGCTGTTCTTTCGGCCGCACACCGATGCGCCGCCGCAAAGCTTTGGCGAGATGCTGTACCGCCGGCTCGGCGCAGGCATCACCGACAAGTTTTTGCGCCCGTATAACGAGAAGCTCTACGCGACAAACCTCGACACGCTCGATGTCGGGGCGATGGGGCGATTCTTTCCGCAGGCCGATGTCGGCGACATCATCGCGAACATGCGGCCGGGCGCGTCGAAGCACCACGGCTACAACGCGACGTTCACCTATCCGGCCGGCGGCGCGTTTCAGTACATCCGAGCGCTGATTCGCGATCTGCCGCCCGGCACGGTCGCGTGCGACGAGCCCGTCACGTCGATCGATCTCGATGCAAAGATCGCGACGACATCGAAGCGCACGATCGCATTCGAGCGCATCGTGAGCTCCGCGCCGCTGCCGGCGCTCGCATACATGTGCAAGCTCGAGCACGACCCATCGGTGTTCACCTCGAATCAAGTGCTCGTGTTCAACCTCGGCTTCGATCGCAAAGGCACGCCGGGCATTCACTGGATGTACTTCCCGGATCCGGCCGCGGTGTTCTATCGCGTCGGCTGGTACGACAACATCCTCGGTGGCGATCGCATGAGCCTCTACGTCGAGATCGGCGCCGCCGATGGCGCGACGTTCGAGGTCGATGCGCTGCGCGAGCGCGTGCTCGCGGATCTGCGGCGCGAGGGCATCGTCACCGATCATCAGCTCGTCGCCGAGCACCACGTCGCGCTCGATCCGGCCTACGTGCACATCACGCGCGCGTCGCTCGCCGAGACCAAGCGCGTGCGCGAGGAGCTCGCCGTGCACGGCGTCTATTCCGTCGGCCGCTACGGCGGCTGGACGTATTGCTCGATCGAAGACAACTTGATCGAGACGCGCGAGCTCGCAGCGGCACTCGGCTAAATCGCTGGGATCCGGATCAGCACGAACGTGTTCGCGCCGCGCGCGATGATGTCGATGACTTTGCCATTCGTGAGCGCCATCGCTGGCCACTCGTGCGCGAGCACGGGCTGCGCCGCCTCGGGCAGCGCGTAAAAGATCGGTTCCTGGTTCTCGCGCCAGACGCCGAGCACGCCGTTGTGCGCCGCGATCGACACGAGCTTGCCGCCGACGACCGTCGTCGCGGCGTAGGTCGGCGCGGCGCTCGCAATCGTCACGTCGCGGCAATCATCGGTGCAGATCGCGAGCTGCGTTGGCTGATCGAAGTGGTGAAACAGCGCCGCGTCGGCCGTGCAGCCTTGCAGACGCGCACCATGCAGATCTTTGCGGAACAGCGGCCGGCCACCGCCGAACGCGACGGCCGTCGCGGCATCCTGCGTCCACACGCGATCGCGCGTCATACACAACTGGCCGGTGACGGTGCCCGGCAGCTCGGCCTGTGGCTCGTCGGCAGCGCCCGGCTTCAGCACGCGCCCGAAGTGCGCGGTCGGCGACGTGCTCCACACGACCGCGACACGACCATCGACATCGGTTGTCGCGCGCGCATCGATGATCTTGATCGGCGGCTCGGCGGTGATCGTGCCGCCCTTCGCACGCGCGATGACAAGCTCGCTGAAGCTGCCGAACACGAGCACGCCATCGGCGAGCGTGCCGCCGGCGGCCGCGACAACGGATGCCTCCTTGCTCTTGAGGCTCGTCGGCGCGGCGATCACGCCTTCGACATCGAACGCGCCGGCGCGAACCTCTTTGTCGCCGGGCGTCGCGCCCCAGCTCATGTCGGGCACCGCGCGCACGGTGCCGGGCCCGAGCCGTGCGGCCTTCGGCGGCGCGCCGGCGGAGAGCACGAGCTGAACGACGCGGTTGTCGGTCTTGCCGTAGAGCACGAGGCCGGTTGCCGACGGCAGCACATCGACGAGCAGGTTCGTCAGCTTGTCGGCGCCATCGGCGAGCGGCACGATTTGCGCCGAGACGAGCGTCTTACCGGCATGCGCCGGCGTCGACATTTTCGCGGCGGTGCGCAGCTTCGCGCGCGTGGCGTCGAGCGCATCGAGCGCGGCGGGCAGCGGATCCTCGATCAGCGTCGTCGAGCTGCCGACGTGCGTCGCGAACGCGAGCGCCGCTTTGTTCGCGACCTTGTCGAGCTCCGTCCACGCCTCTTCGATCGCCTTGATCCCTGTCTCGTTCGACACGCCGCGCGAGAGCTTGCTGACGAGCGGCGTGCACTTGCCGCGGTCCCACGGATCGGGAGCCATCTCGCGAATCGCGAGCGCTTCGCTCGTCTTTGCCGAGCCCGGCGATTTGCCAAGCAAGCAATCGCGCGT
>Ga0070698_100001723_pt1 | contig 24383 bp, 32 predicted proteins | sample KBSK1502metaG_FD_65477 | JGI IMG/M metagenome (GOLD analysis project Ga0070698, IMG submission 65477) | Corn, switchgrass and miscanthus rhizosphere microbial communities from Kellogg Biological Station, Michigan, USA - KBS K1-50-2 metaG | ecosystem: Host-associated > Plants > Roots >... | reverse complement strand
CCGTAAAACACAGAGTTGACGATGTAGATATTCCTGGGGAATGCCGCATTGGTGGAGGTTTGGTTGGTTAGTCCCAGCCCATCCGCCGTATTGCTATACACCACAGAGGCGATTACCATGGTATCCATCTGCCCATCGGCTCCCCCGTTGTTGCCGTTTAATCGTATCCCGTCTCCCCCGTTGTTGTGTATTGTTGACCCAAAGATGACGGCCCCGGAGGAGTTGGAAATCCCATGCGAGGAGGAATTCTTAATCTCCGAGTTCATGATGGTGAGTCCAGGGAAGGCCCCTGAGACTACGCTCCGATCGCCTTGAATCGCAATGGTGAACCCGTCAAACGTGCAGTTGTCGATACTAAACATGCTCCCGTCGTTAGTGGAGCCATTAATCGCCGTTGCCCTGGTCCCTGCGGTGTTGGAAAAGTTGATGTTTTGAAATGAATACCCAGTCGCATTGGTGGAGGCAACCAATATAGTGCTGTTCGTCGCTGTGGTCCACGTGATTCTCCCCAAATCCGTCCGCGTTGTTGTATACCCGATGAACGAGGACCGCCCTACGACACACACAGTAGCAATCGTGGTGGCCGCCGTGACTGTGTAAGTGCCATCCGCCTTCAAATAAATCGTATTACACGCCGTGGCATTGGACGCCGCCGTTGCTGGCAATGCGACAGCTCCCCCCACCGCATACGTCCCTCCCGTTGACCCCATAGTCCCAGCCGCTCTATCCAGGGTCGCGACCCCCGCCGCTTGGGACACGATCTGATAAAACCCCTGCGTAAACCCGGTGCCAGCCGTAATGTGGATGCAATTCCCAATATCCGCTGCGGCAAATGCATGGCTCACACTGGATACCGTGGTAGTGGTCACCAACACCAAATCTGTGAACGTGTATTGATTCGCATCCTGCTGGGAAAAGTCCGTGCCACTGGACCCGGTGACAAAACACCCGCCATTATTCACATTCCCCGCGGTTCGTACTTCCCACGTCGTAGCTGCCGGAAGGGCCCCAAACAGAGGCACAGACAGCAACAGCAACACTAAACTAAGATTTCGGATCGTATTCCACATGGATGTGCTCATTCGGTTTCCCCTTGTCTTCTAACACCACGTCAAATCCCGCTGGATTCAACGCCCGTTTCAAATCCTTCACCACAAATTCCAATCTTCCACCGGGTATCTCATGGGTGCTGACATCAAACGCCTGCCCCACATAATGCAGCGATCCATCCATATGCATCCCGTCATTCACCGACGTAATCAATGTGTCCGCCACATACCTCTGATACACCGAATCCACGGCCAACATCCCAGTGCTTGCCTGCACCGCCAATCCTTTTAACGATACCCCCGGCTTGAATAGCAACATATACCCTCTTACGTCGCGTCACACTGCACTGTTAAATTTACAGTTGTAGCCGTCGCCACCGCCTCCAAAGCAATCCCCACAATATCATTGGCCGCCACACTCGTAGTCCACCCGGTCAAGGTCGTCGAATGAATCGCTGTCCCCGAACTAATCGCCGGAGTCGCCGCGGCCGTGATAGAATTCGTATTGGTCGGTATGGCCGTCCCCGTGGCAATCTTCCAAATATCCACCGTGGCCGTCCCTCCATCCACCGTGATATTCCACGCCGAAATAGTACAGGCAAATGGCACCGTAAAATACGTGACTCCCCCCGCCGTTAACGCCGATCCTCCCCCGTCAAAGCTCCCCCCAAACGCCCGTATAGCCTGATTCGCCGTGGCCCCTGGAATCGTGCAATCCGTCTTGCTGGCTCCCCCGTTATCCACACACGTCACGCCGCCCCCGATAAAATTAATGGTCTGCCTCTGCGTCAAGGCACTCCCATCGTCCTGCACCGTGGCATACCCTCCCGCCGGAGCCGCCGGTACATCACACGCCGTTTTCCCTCCACTATCCGCGCACGTGATCCCGCCCCCCGTGAAGTTAAGCGTATTCCTGCGCGTAACGCTTACCCCCTCATCCTGCACCAACTGATACGCACTCTGCATGATCCCCGAGGCCGACACCCGAAACGCAGGCCACAGCATCCAGGCAATCAACAATGCCCCCGCCCCCACTCCCACCGCATCCCAAGACCTAGAATTGCGCATACGTCACCACTCCCCCTAGTGTCACGCTCCCCGAGGAATTAATACACAAATCCAATCCCGTCCCTGCCACCAACGGCGCAATCTCCGTGAAATCCAGCGCCAGCCCCGTGACATTCTGATATGCCCCCGTCAAATTCGTCGTACTGCTACCGCACGTCGTCCCGCTCCCCTGCCTCAATATAATATTCGCTGTGGCATCCATGGAAAAGCTTATATGACACACCCGAATGGTAGTCATAGCCGTCCCTGCCACCACCACCACATTAGTCCCCGCCGCCAAAATAATTGCCGCTTGACTGGTGCAGGTGAAATCACTCCTCACCAGTGCCCCCGTGCCATCCAGCTTGGCCGTCATCAGGGGATTCCCCACCACGCTAGCCCCATTGGCCGCCGGGCCCACCACAATCGGCCGCCCCCCCGTGTCTCCCAACGCCCTCCTCACATTGGTCCCGTCACTCAATCCAATCTGCACCGGCGCATTAGCTACGGCACTCCCTGGATTCGTAGTCCCTATCACCGGGCAAGGATTCGGGCACCCGCTCCCCGCTGCCCCCGACCCGGTATACCCGCTCCGATACCCATACACCACGCCATTCAACACTCCTGCAAAACTCCCCGTTAATACTACTCGTACCCAACTCGCTGGTACCGTCGTAGTATCCCCCGGCGCGTTGTTCTGAAATACCGTGACCGCCCCCGTGTTAGAGGTGTTTGGATTAATCCCCGTCACCACCTGGTCCGCCCCCGTGAAATTGGTATACGTCCCCGGATTCGGCTGGGTCCCCAATGGCGACTCCGAATACTGAAATGATAGAGCCGTAATGGTCCCACTCTGCGCCGTCGCCTGATAACTCAATGTCCACGTCTGACACCCAATCGTCCTGTTATCAAACCCCCCCGTGGCAAACCCGCTCCCACTAGGCAGAAAGTTAATAAACAAAACACAATCCGGCGGTGCAGGCACGTTTTGACCCCAGATTTTCACCGGGTTAAAAACGGACAGCAACAGGAGAAGGAAAGGAGAAACAATTTTTGACATATTTAAATACTCCCTTACTCGGGCTTTTGAACTGGAATCCGTCATTTTTTCCTTTCTGTCTCTTCTTTTACACCACGTGCATGGGCTTCTTTGTCGGTGAGAGCCACTAGCGCATCCTTCATGGAGTTGGTGTTTTTTTCCAAATCATGTATGGTTGAAACTTGGTTCCGAAGCATCATGGTGTTGAAGATAGACAGCCCGGCTGTGATCAAAGAAGCTATCAATGTAGCAGTTCCACCGATCACTGAAATTAGTACTGAATCACTCATTTGCATCGAGGCTCCTTATCGGGGGTAAAACCACCCATGTAAACCGGCAATCACGTTTCCTTGGCCGGGCAAGGGGAGGGAGCCTGTGGTGTTGGGGGCAGCTACTAGGTACTCCACAAAATTGTCAGAGCGCAGTTGCAATCCCCCGGCGATGGGAGAGAGCTGTTTGGAACTGCCTAAAGAGACTTCCATGTTGCCACAGTCACGCAAGTAGCGGCCGTCCACTCGAATGCGCCACACAAGATCCCCACTTCCTTGATTATAATCCCCTGTGAATCCGTGGAATTGAGCTAGAATGATGCCGTCATAACCGAGAGGGACCCGGAAGGACAGGATGGGTAGATCCGGGTCGGCTGGATCTGGAAGCGGGATGGTGCCGATGGGATTGAAGGAGATGGAGCCGGGGACTTCGTCAACCCAGGCGCGTTCATTGATGAGGAAACAATCCGGGCGGCGGCCGCAGGAGAATATTTCCCGGTTGATGGAGTTGTACATCTCCATGTCACGGGACAGGCACAGGTCAAATGCATTGGGGAATAGGAAGAAACTGGAGATGGGGGAAAGCTCAGTACGCAGGATGGAGGAGAGGAGCCAAGTGAGGTTGACGTATCGAGGGAAGTAAATCCCCCCTCCTACAGGGCGTTTGATAGTAGTCGTGGCTGGGGGCGGGGGAGGAGCACCGGCGAGCGCCCAAAACCCCTGCCCTGTGTTGCTTCCGTTGTTGGTGAATGTCATCGTGAAGCCAATGTCATTCGCCACGGGGAAGGCTGCGCCACCCAGGGCTAGGCCGATAAATGCAAGAGGATCGGCGATGGTGTCAAAGGTATCGATGAGAGTTTCGGTAGACCAAGCGAAACCAATACCGGCGCTATTGATGTAGGAGAAGTTGACGATGTTTCCCCCAGCATCGTAGGCAAATAGGATGTAATCGAATCCATTAAGGGAAAGGGTGCCTTTAAATCTCGCGGGGGCAGCAAATCCTTGGATCGCGGCGGGGGCCTCGACCGACCAGGCGGGAGCGTCTCCGGCAACTCCACGAGCAACGCTGAAGTCTCCCGTAGTGGAGGGTTCCCGCCACGTGATCATGAGGACATCGGCGGTGGAGATGGAGGGATAGCTAATGGAGACGTAACGCGATGCTGATCCAACTAATAAAGACTCGGTGATTTTGTCTAGGGCGCTGAGGGAATTGTTGGTGTGAATGACCTGGTGCCAGATGGCTGAACCAGGGGGATCTAAAATGCTGGTGTTATTGGCAGCGAAAAAGCAATGGATGTTCCCTGCTGAATCGGGCACCATGCCAGCCGATGCCCACGTATGCAGATCCAAGGGATTGGTTTCCCCAAGCGGAGTGAGTACTGCATCCCATCCGCCGCCGGTCAGATCGCATTTGGCTCCCGATACTCGCAACGTAACTGGAGTGACACCATCAATGCCGGAGGGAAACATCATCCATACGGAATCATCTGTGGATCTATAAGCCACTCCCATATTTCCGGCCGTGGTGGAGCCGGGCAGGCCGGGGAATAGATACGTTAAAACAGACGTAAAGATGGTGCCCCAAGTGTCAGTCGCCGTATCGAATTCGGCCAGCTCAATGTTAAACGCCGCGTTGAAATACACCGTGTACAGTTTCTGCGCCGCGGGATTCTGCACCACGCCGAAGTACTGATATACACCTGGTGCCGGAGACCCTGTGTCATCCGCGCAAGGGGGAGCATTTCCAGAGTCCATCTCGGCGAACGCGCCAGCTCCGGCCCTCTTGTACGCCCGCATGTTGAACGTAGCGGGGTCTTGGAGGATCATGTACCGGTTGTCGCCGTCCTCAAACGGACCCATGGCCCCGGCGTTGAATCCCTTGAGATCCGAGCCCCAATCGGCGTCATTTGTGACTAGGATGGGAAACGCCATAGGGGATTACCGGCGGCCTCTCGGGTAGATCCAACCGTGGAGACCAGCAATGATATTACCTTGACCGGGGAGGGGCAACGATCCACCTGTGTTCGGCGCTGCCACGATGTATTCCACCACGTTGTCCGAGCGCAGTTGCAATCCCCCGGCGATGGGCGACAGTTGCCGGGAGCTGCCGATGGACACCAGCATGTTGCCGCAATCCCTCAGGTAGCGGCCGTCAACTTTAATTCTCCACGCGAGGTCTCCAGATGCTTGTGTGTAGTCTCCCGTGAACCCGTGGAATTGCCCCAAGATAATGCCGTCATATCCCAGTGGCACGTGGAAGGAGAATATCACCACGTCTCCGTCGGCAGGGTCTGGGAGGGGAATGGTGCCCACTGGATTAAATGCCACTGAGCCAGAGGATACTTGCTCGACCCAATCCCGCTCATCTACTAAAAAGCACGCCGGTTTTGCCCCACACGCCAGCTTGGTTCTATCAATGGCGTCGTACAACCGCATCTCCCTGGACAAACACAAATCATACGCGTTGGGGAATGCAAAGAAGCTTGAAACGGGTGACAATTCCGTCCGTTGAATACTCGACAGCAGCCAAGTGAGATTGATGTACCGCGGGAAAAATACCCCTCCTCCCACAGGCCGTTTATTCGTAGTTATCGATACCGGCCCTGCCCCTGCACCAGCGAAGAATGCAAAAATATTCCCCCCGGCGCCTACCATGTTCATGATGACCGCGGCCCCTGGATTGGGCAGCACCGCGGGGGCTATCTCACTAATCACCTGATTGGCCTCTGCATTAGGCGGCAACGCGATCAAGTCATACAGCACCGCCGGAACCGACCACCCGCCCCCCGTGTTTTCCGAATAGAACAAATTAACTGTAACCGACGGCGTCCCGTCCGAGCACGCATAGAACAAATACGCCGTCCCATCCGTGATATCCACGTACACATACAGGCACACGAAGGGATTAAACGGCGTGGGCAGAGGGTTGATAATCGTATCCGTGGTCCACACCGCCCCACTCGACGGCGTCCCGCTGAGCATTTGCAAGATTCCATCACTGGAATCAAAGTACGGGAATAGAATCTGGTCTTCAGCCCCCCAATACTTCCCGCTCCCCGTGGCTAGATTTGTAGCTCCCGTAGCCCCCGAGGTGTACAACGTCACGGGGGCCCCTACCACTCCCGCCGCACTCACCGGCACGTAAATCAAACTGATGTTGTTCGCCGATACTGGATTCAGCGCCTGATTGAAAAACGCATGCATCCGGTCGTTATCATCGATGATCACGCACGGATCAAATCTCCTGGTCCCCACGCTCGTCCCCGACACAGCCACCGGCGCATCCCACACGCCCCCCGAGAACCTCGCATACCTTACAACCTGCGTCGTCCCTCCCGTGACCACCGAATAGTAAACATAAATGTCCCCACCCGTCTGCCTCACGAAGAAGAAATCATTAGCCAGCGTGGGCCCACCAACGGAAGGTGCCCCATACGTGTCGGTGTTCATGTCAAACACCTGCACGGTAGCCCCTGGTCCTGCGGGATCGTACACCAAATAGATGTTGGACCCTATGAACTGCGCCGATACTCTAGGGGAAAACGCTGGTTCGCTGGCCGCATCCAGCCTCCCCCACGTGGCTCCATCATCCAAGCTAGAGAATATGGCAACCTGCCCTAGGTTCTCATCATCCAGCACCGCATACAGTTTGCTTCCAAACTTAAACGGCCCGTAGTTCACCTGTCCACCCAACAGGTCTGTTTGAGGCAAACGCACCAGGTTGGCGTCAACCGGGTCTATTTGTATTGGTGTTGGTAGCTGTGCAAGCGCCATACCGGGGCCTACCTGGGGTAGAACCACCCCGTTACGGAACAGATCACGCGGGCTAGTGGGTTAATCCTCACCTCAGCCCCCACAGCGAACGCCGCGGTGAATATCACCAGGTCATCCGAGTAAATCCGAATCCCCCCACGTGGGACTGGTGAAGGCACCGTGAGACTCCCAATCGTGACTTGCAGATTCCCCAGGTCCCTTAGAAATCTCCTCACGTTCCCCGCCGTCCCATTTGCGCTCAACCTCCACGCGATATCCCCGGCGGCCTCCACAAATCCCGTTCCCCCCGGTGCGCTCAGCTCACACACCACATCCGTAATCACCCCGTCATACCCTAGGGGCACCCGCATCCGCAACACTTCGGCATCGGAAAAGTCAAATGGTAGTGGGTAATCCGCCACCGCCAATATCCCAATGGGCTTAAACCGTCTCCCCTCCGCAGGCATCGCCACCCACGGCCTATGCGCGTACTTCTGCCTCCCCTGAGGGCAACACAGCTTATGCAATCCCCCCTGCCCCACCAGTTGATTCCAGATCCCGCAATCCACCGCGAGGCACGCATCGTACACATTGGGGTTCTGATCCGGCTTGCGGAGATAACACTCCCCTACCGCATTGGACCGAACCGTGTGCCTCTGCCCTACGTCCGCCCTCATAGTATCCCCGCCATCCCCGCTTTCTCAATCAAGTCCCGCATCTCCCCATACGGCACGCACGGCTCCGCCACCAGCAATACCAGTTGACACCTCACATCCACGCTGGCCCCGTTGTAAATCTCCACATCCAATAACCCCGGATCGCCAATCAACCGGGGCATGATCATGACCGGCGCACGTCTACTCGTCTTCACCTGCGATGCCACACTCCCAAACGAAGCAAACCCGGCAAAGTGACTCCCCCGTGCATAGTCACTAAGCAGTGGCGTTTCGGTGCACGCATCCGTCACCTGCACATGTATAAACTTGGCAGGGTCCACGTCCTCATCATCGGCATCCACCGTCTCCCCAAACGGCGCGGCAAACGTAATCCCCCACAAATAACTCCCCGGCTGCACTCTCACCTGATACTCCACTTGACTAAACGCCACCACCGGCTCATCACTGTCCTCCGGCGTAACGTACCACCGTGCCCGATACCCCCTTGCCCTCCTCAACACTTCCATCTGTGCCAGCACACTTGCCCTGTACGTCGTCGGCAAATACACCATGGAGTTGGAGTACAGCCATCCATCCAATACCGTTCTCTCCTGTTCCATCATGAGCAGGGAATCCTCCTCACCCCGTCAAACAACAACTGAAACGTCTGTGGCAACGCCGTTGGCGCAAACAACAAACTAAAAATGTCAAACCGAATCACGCTGTTCACCGGGTACAAAATCGGCGGACTCGGCCAAAAACTCCACGAATGATCCCCGGTCGTATCGGTCAACGCCAGCTCCGGCGTATGCAGCAACAGGTTACTCAGCACCGGCAGGTTACTCATGGCCACCCAATTCCGGTCATACAGCAAAATCTTAAACTGCGACTCCTGCCCGGCGCTTTGCGGAGCCAATTCAATTCTCCGCAACTCAAAATCGAAGTCCCTCACCTCAATCGATTTCTGCACCCCCGGTAACAATATCCCCCCAGACGAAGCATAGTTATTAATGCTCAACGTGTAGGGGATACTGAACCTCTTCTCGTAGTACGGGTACTTGCTCGGCGCGGGGTCCGAAATCACGCCCTCCCGCCTCCTTACCCCCGAATACACCACTTGACTCCGATACACCGTCAACGCTCCATCCACCCCCGCTACATCCTGCGTCACATTCGTCAAATCAAACCGTATGGCCCCCTGATCCGGGTAGATCACCTCCGGGGCCACCACCATCCCCCCATACCCATTCTGATAACTCCCCTGCCCCAACGCCCCCGCCCCCAAAAACATCGCCTCACTCGCAAATCTCCGATTCAACCAATCGTAAATCTGAATCCTCTCCGCCAAGCTCCTCAGCCCCGCCCATTGCCTCAATACAAACTGCCCATCCGCCACCAGCACGCCCTTTTGAAACACGTCCGTACTGTCCGCCAACCCGGCCCCTTGTGCGTCAAACACGTACTGAAAAAACGTGTCCCCCATCCCCGGCGGCACTATGTAGTCATACATTGGTTAGTCCCCTTATCCCCTTTTTCACCGGGTGAAAACTTATCCGATCCGATATCGATTGACACCTACGAACAGGATTTGGCCCTCGTTGTCGTCGGAGGATAAGTCCAGGATGTTGAACTGGATGCGGCCACCGGCGGGGTACAGGACCTCGGGGAAGACGGGCCATGGGTCACCACTGGTGTTGGGCATGTTGGTGGAGAAGACCATACCGGCGGATAGATAGTACCCTTGGCCGTCCTGGAACTGCACACTGAACACGCCGTCAGAGACAAAAATCAGCCCGCGCCAGCAGAAATCGGCCTCGGTGAAAATGGAGACGGTTTCGTTGTTGAGGAGCTGGTCTGCGGTAAGGAGGATGTTGTAGGTGTAATTGAATGGGACATCGATGAATCCGGTGGGGGATGAGTCCTGGATACCTTGGATTCCGGGGGGTGCAATGGCGTTGAGCATGGGGGCTGTGGCTCCTAATGAATTAGTCTAAAGATCCGGTATTTAAGTAACGGGGCCGGGGGCTGCCTGCCCGGAAACAGACACGCCCCCGGTGGGGACCGCGGGATAGGACGGCTAAGGGAGTCGGAGGAATCCCTTACCGCGAGGTTTGGTTTGCCATCCCTCCCGCGAGCTTGGAATACGGCCCTGGAGGCTATCCTTACTGGACGCCCCGTGCGTGTAGGCCGTCGAGCAGCATCATGAGAGCTGCCCCGGTGCCACCGTTATCCGCAGAGGTAAGAACCACAGGGGTGCCTACCAACTGGCCGAAGAACGAGGCTTGATTATCGATCACGATGTTGATTGCCAGAACGTGGCCATCGGGGCGGCCGGTGCGTCCATTGGTCAAGGCGTGATCCGTGGAAATGTTGCTGAACCCGGAGATGCCGCCCCCGGCGTTGTAGAACCACAAGGGAGCCCGGTTGTACTCCTTCTGGCCGATCCAGAATTCGAGACAGAACCCGGTGTTGCCGTCCATGATGGCTACCAGGTCGGCTAGCAGGATAGACTCCCGGACGCGGAAACGGATACCCATGGCGGCGAACGCCTCGGGGGCATCCAGGCGCTTTGCCGTGGTGACATTGGTTTGTGCCAAGGTTTTCCCGGCCGGAGCGGTGAAGAATTGGGTTAGGTTGGTGATGGTGGCGGCCGCGGCAAAAACTACTTCGTCATACAGGGGCTCGTGCTGCACGTCCATCGAGTTGGGCTGGAATGTGGTCCCATTGAATTGGGAAAAGATCCATCCCTGTTGCTCGGAATTCATACTCATCAGATTTGATGCGGGCATTTGGTTGTCGTTTTCTCCTTAAAAGATTTGGAATCCTGGGGTAAAGGGACCGCTGGGATAGGACGCTGACCCGTTCCCAACGATCCCTTACCATTTGCTTACCGCTGGCCCCCAAACGCGCGGCGGAATGCACCTACACCGCTGGGGAGCGGAGCTGGCATGGGAATGACCTGCCTCGATGTCACCGGGTTCTGGGGAACAGGGAAGTACCCAGGAACGATGTCACCGAGCCCCGACAATGCCAACTGCCGGGCGATGGAGGGAGGAGCGAAGGCCGAGAGGGCCACCGAACCCGCCTGCATCAAACCACCGAACAACACCGCATCACCGAACGCCCCGCCGAAGGTTCCACCGAGGAATTTCTTGGCGAGGAATCCGGCCACGAATGCGCCAGCCCCGGTGAGCAGGACTGACACGATGGGACTGGGTCCAAAGCCCGAGGTCAACGATGCCGGTACTAAGGTAGGTAGGAATTTGGTCGCCGCCACTCCCACCAGGCCTCCCCCGATCATCATCAACAGGTCTTTACCACCTGAATGCCCGAACACGGCCGGATTGCGCCTGCGTCTGGCGTAGCGCCTCACATGACGGCGTCGATTCACCCGGCGGCGGCGGATCACTGCCACCACGGGATTACGGCGCCTTGCTCTCCTTCTCGTCACTCTCCGGCGTCGAACCCGAGCCACTGCCATCACGTGGCGGCGGCGGCGGGGATTGCGTCGAGTTGTGTTACTGCGTCTGCGTCTCTTTGCCACGTTTGCTCTCCTTCTGGGATTTACCGCCCCTAATTCAATAAGGACGGGATTCTGTTTGCGGACTTTGCGGCGGGGGTTTTTACTGCGCTTGTACCTGCGCCCTACCCCTGCCGGGTTCCGTTTGCGTGCCGAGGTTTTGACACCTCTCCGCTTCAATTCCTTTTTCAACGTCTTGACCGAATAGCGGCGGATCACGGGGGCTTTCGCTTTGGTCCTGCTTACCCGCCTCTTCCTCTTGGCCCCTACCCTGCGATTACTCTTACGCTTCACGAATCTCCCCCCGGTCGAGCGATACCGGCGGGGGTTCGCGACTCGTACGACCTTATGCACTGTTGCCATGTATCGCGATTCTCCTTTACTTAAACTTGGATTGCGGACGGCGGATCACAATGTCAAACGTGTCCGCAAACTCGGTGACCGGATCGGTGACTGTGACCGTAGTGGTATTTGCCCCTTGTGCCGACACAAAGGGCGTAGCGGATAGAAACTGTGTCGCCGATGCACTGGGCATGAAATCCACCTCGGGAAATCCGCTAGCCCGATCCGCCGCGGAAATATTCATGTTGTGCGTAATGACAATCGCCGTGTCATACAGCGCCGGGGCCACTTCCGCAATCAATTCGTTGTGGCCGAACATCTGGGCCGCGGTGGGGGCTGTGAGTCCCGCCACCGGCCATTTATAAGTAACAGTTGCCATGGATGATGATTCTCCTGGTTCCCTGTTCCCTTACTTCGCCAGACTCATAGGACGCCGGATGCGTGCCCGGATCTGCACCGCCGCGTCACCCGATCCGCCACCAGTACCCAAGGTGATGACCACAGCATTCGTAGTCCTCGACGCCACAAACGGGGCCGTGGTGTAATACTTGGCCAACGTGGGCTCCAAACTCACTTCCGGGAATCCACTTGCCAAATCCGCCACCGAGATATTCATGTTGTGCGTAATGGTGACCGTAGCGTCCCCATCCGCCGATTTGGCAATGTCCGCTGATACCTGGTTATGTCCAAACGCCTGGATCGCCGTTGGAGCCGTCAACCCTGCCACCGGCCAAAGATACGTAGTTGTTACCGCCATAGAAATTAATTCTCCTTTTCTCTTTACTTGAACTTGCTCTGAGGCCTAGTGATAGTGGCCAAAAACTGCTTGTCTACACTTGACGCCGGATCGGAAACGGTGAACACCACCGTATTTTCTGTGCGTGAACTGATGAACGATGGAGCCAACTCAAAACTACCCAACAAGGACAACGGCAAAATCTCCACCTCAGGGAATCCCGCCGCCAAATCGGCTGCCGGTATCTGCATATTGTGGGTCACTACGATTGCCGAGTCGTACAACTCTGGAACAATGGAAGCAATCACCTTGTTGTGTCCAAACACGGCCGCTTTTGATGGTGGCGTACCGACTGAGGACACAGGATAGAAATACGTGATTATTGCCATCTCCGTTACTTGGCAGGACTGAAGGGCCGCTTGATTCTGACCAGCACAATTTCCCCGGTTGCTCCCAACGCTGGAAACAGAAAGAGCACCAGTATATTTGGCGTGCTGGCCGCCACCCTGATCCGGTTTGCGTAAAATCCGTTTTCGAGTGGCTCCAATACCACCTCTGGAAACTGTTGCCCTATATCCAAAGCCGGTATTTGCATGTTGTGGTTGATGACAGCGAATACGTCGCTGAACAAACCTTTGTCCACTTTGACTACTACCTGATTGTGGCCAAACGCTTCTTGCGCAGTCGGCCCCGTTGCCGTATCCGCCATTGGTGGCCACAGGTACGTTAGAGTTATCGCCACGCATTCAATCCTCAATCCCCGGACTCGTCTCAAGCATCGGCTTGGTAATCTTGTACACACCCCCGGATACTTTCAGCGCCCGGTTAAGCCGGTCATAGATCAGAATCGGGAGAGGGCCGCCCGAATCCTCACTGAGCTTGTGGAAGTAATCCGTTTCCTTGAACTGGTCAAAATCCTTTCTCGTCCTGTAGGTAATCTCCGTGATGTACCCTAGGGCAATCGATTCCTTTTGCGCCGCTGGGCCGGTAATCTTCAGCGCCGCCAAATCAACCGACTGATCCCCGCCGATGAGATACAACTGCGTACCGGCTTCATTGGAGCAGAGCAACGTGGCACCGGGCACTGACCTGGGATTCACTTTCCGCCCCGCGCTGCTCAACGCCGATTCCCAATACTCAATGCTCGATTCAATCCTTGCTGTGGTCGAATCGCTCGTATCCTTCCCCTTAGCCTCCAACTCCGCCTTATGCTCCTCCAGTCTTTTCTTTGCCTGCCTCACCCATCCCCGTACTCGTGTCGCCAATCCCGTATCGGTCTTCAGCTTCTCCCCGAGATCCCCATCAGGATTCTTCTTTCCAAAACTCACAATCTCCCTATCCAGGTAATCCCCAATTTTCCCCACCGTGCCCATGAATTGGTTGAAAGGCTTCTCCACTACAGCCGACCCTTTACTCACCAACTTGGACGCCTGCCCAAACGGCCCCACCACTTTCCGCTTTCTGCCTCCCTTGGGATTCGCCACTGCTACCACATCATCCCCAGTTTCGAATTCCATCACCGTCTCATACCCAGTACCGTAAAGCAACTCCAACTTGATCTCCACCAACACACCCAACTGCGCCAGATTCCCGTGGTAATGCTCCTTCTCCCGAAACGCCGTCACCGTTTTGGAGTCCGCCCCGTGGAACTTGCGAAACATCTCCGCCGCCCCAGATTCAGGATTCCTCTTGCCCTTCGCTTTAGCTTTCTTTCTCTTCAACACCGCTCCACACACAGCTTTAGCATTGGTTACCTTCCCGGACTTCTTCACTCCGGTCACGCACCGCTTAAACCACCCTTTACTATTCCTAGCCTTAGCTGCCATTTCTACCTTTTTTTCACCCGGTTAAAAAGCCGCCGCCGCCTTTCTGCCACGGGAGTAGTAGGAGTGTTTTTCCCCGCCGGAGAAAAGGATGAGAACAGCAAAGGCTCCAATGGCCCACACGGGGATGCCGAAGACGGTATTTTGTAATGCCCCCATGTAGTTGCCGTCGGTGATGTTGGTTTGGATGGCCGACCAGTCTTCCGAGAGGCCGCCCATGCCTACGGGGTGGCCGTTGAGGGAACCACTGCATCCGCCGCCACCGTTACAGCCGCAACCACAACCGGATAATCCAGGGTAGCCGGTGCCGGTTTGCTGGCCGATCATCTTGACTTGGCCGCGGGTGAAGTCCTTGATGGGATTCTGGGGGACGGGGAAGGAGCCCGGCAATATATCTCCGATTCCCGGAGTCATGGTCACGGGTAGCCGGTCGGTGATGGGATTCTGGGGGACGGAGAAATAGCCGGGGAGTAAGTCACCGAGTCCGGGAGCGGGATGATAGGGTAAGTTGCCAGCCATGGGTATGATTTCTCCTTTATCTCTTTTCTAATAGCAGTACACCGACGACACCGGCAGCGAGCAGGGCAGGGCCACCCCAGGAATCCCAGAATCCTTGTGGGTGCCATTCGCCGGAGGCTACGGCGGCATTCATGGCATCACGCTGGGATTGGGTGTAGGCGGCCCACTGCTCGGGGGTGGTGTAGCCTTGTTGTTCCGTCCAGCCGCCGGGGAGCATCTCCTGTTCGGTAGAAGGAGCGTTGGGGGCTGGGGGTAGGGGTAAAGTTGCAGGCGTGGGGATGTCCCCGTAGGTTGCGGTTTGATACACGTTGGCCGCGTCGATGTCAATACACATGAACCATGCAAGCGGATTCCAGGCGGAGGCGTCACGGCACCAGATTTCACGGGGAACGCCGTCCGCGCCCAGACCACGACCACGCGAGATGTAAGCGGGGTTGATCATTTGCGGCTCATGGCGAAAAGGGCTATACCGGCAATGGCTAGTAGCAGGCCGTTGGGGATGCCCTTGATGATTTGGGTGGAAGACTGGGTAACGTTGACTGCCGAGCCGAAGTAGGCACCGGCCTCTGCGGCATAGTCGGGGATCGCAGGGCAACGGGTTTGGCCGGGGGCTAAGGGGCCTGGACCGGTGAGGCAAGGGAGAGCAGCACCGCTGCCAACCATGGTTTGGATCACGCTGGAATCGTATTGGGTTGGGTCGGTAGCGTTGGCCCGGCCGGTGGTGTACCCTGTGGCGGTGGCAACAAAGACGGGATCACCGGTGGCAGGGTCGATGTAGTCTGGAGGGAAGTTGCCCTCTGTGAGATACGGGTAGGGAACAATGGGTCCCCAAGGTTGGATCATTACAGCCGGGTCGATGGTGTAGAAGGGCTCGGGGCCAATCATGGCAGAAGTGCCCAGATAGCGTACCGTTTCTTCTTCCAGTTGGCCTACCCCGCGCCGGATGATGTGAGTGGTTCTCATTGATTAGTTGGTCTTAAACGCGGCACCTGCGGCAATGAGTATGGCCACAGTCCAGAACCAAGAGATGTCTGGACAAGACGCGGTGGACAAGGGGAGTTCGCCGGGCGGGGGGACCACTTCGATTTCCCCGCGGGTTTTGCACGTCGGACGGTTGTACCAGCCTAGACACATCATTGGAGGTATGGCTTTCCTGTAGAGCGGGACATGATGGGCATAGAGCCCGGACGGCGGAGGGAGCCACCGAAAGTCATCGAGGGAATAGAGGCGACGGAGGGGACCCGGATGATAGCGCCGAGGCCTGCGGCACTGCGGCGTTGTAGGTAAGTGTCCACATTGATCAACTCCCCGCGGTTGCCGGGCGTGAACAGGTCGGCTGTTTGCAGCACGCCTACGATTTGCGTCCAATAGTAATTCCACTGGTCGGCATTGAGGGAGTTGACGCCGCCGGTTGCTTTGAGGAGCTGGTCTCGCATACTGGAGCTGATGGTGCCGGGAGTGGGGGCTATGTTAACGGGAGTACCGGCCGGGGCGGAGGGGACGGTGGTGGTGCTAGTACCCATCACAGTGCCGGTGCTGTTGGAGGCCGGGATATAGGTTGTAGTCTGTACGGGGGTGCCGCCGGTGGATTGGATCACTTGGTTTTGCACAGCGGGGGCGGCGGAGGTTTGGGGCAGACCATGGGCCCCGCCAAACCAGGTGTCCCACCAGGAGGGAGCAATGGTCAACCCGGCGGCGTTTCTCACAGGGCCGTTGGGGCCATAGTTGGTAATGTACCAGTAGGCTCCGAACGCGCCGCCTGCCAGTAACAACCATTTCATCATGTCGCCTTTCATACGTGTCCCCTTATCCCAGGTAATATCCGAGTGGATTGATTCCGGCGTCGGTGAGAGCTTGCGTTGTGACACCGGCAGTATTCATGCGGTAGCTGTCCCACACGGAGCCGCCTGCTTGTTGCGCGGCCGCTAGTTCAGCAGAGGTTACAAGTTGCGGGCCGCCTGCAACGGCTGCGGGAGAGACGCCGCCGAATCCATTGCCGAACCACATATCCCAATACGTGGGGCCCACTTTGCCGCCTGGGCCGTAGTTGGTGAGGTACCAGTAAGCGGCATAGGCAACGCCGCCGATCATGAGCCACGGCATGATGTTTTTCATAGACGGCGCCCTCCCAAGAGAGCAAAGGCTAGACCGGCCAGCAATAGGGAGGCGGTTACCGGATTGTCGTTGACCCAACCACTAAAGCCACCACCGCAAGGGGTCATGCCCAATACCGCAGGATCGGTGTTGACGATGCTCGGCATGGGCTTTTCCAAATCCATGGGCGTAAATCCCGGCTGCACGGTGGGAGTGATGGCTTGGGAGGTGGTGGCCATACTCGGCATCGTCGCCGTAGTTGCTTGGGGCATGGGCACGGGCTGGCCGTTCATCAACGGGATAAGAGTCGGCATGGAGGACTCATCCCGGTAAGCAAACGGCGATGTGTTGATTGTGATCATGGGTTATCTCCGGGGGATGAGAGCAGGGAGCAGGATGAGGGCGCCTACACCGGCCGCAATGAGAATCCAGTTGGCCTTGATCCAGGTGGTAATTTCGCTGGTGTCAAATCCAGGGGAGGCCTCCGCCGCCATGGTCCCAGCGCCGGGCCCGTTGACCAGAGATGCGCCGCCGGTGACCGTCATGGCATTGGCAATGGACTGGGGAGTAACCGCAGTGGAGCCGGAAGGGGGCGACATGGCGTTGACCGCCGGGCCGGTGATGACGGCTAGTGTTCCAGGAGCTACGGCATCGAGCGTGTTGACACCACCGGGGGAAGCGGGACCGGCTGCAACGGTTGAGCCAGCTCCGGGGAGAGGGGACACATACACGGGAGCCGGTTGGTACGGCGTCATCGTGGAGGGGATGTATTGCCCGGCGTCCACGTACACAGGGGCCGGGATGTAGGAACTGGTCAAGGGAGTCGCCAGAGACGGGTTCTGATACTCCGGCGCGATCATGGACCATTCCCGGTAGCGCTGGATGTAACGCTCTGCGATCGAGGGGGCATTCTCGCACCCAGGGGAGGGTTGGTTGTAAATGTCCACCGGATGCAGGGCGCAGTACGCAGCCGCCGTGTCCATGAAGATTCCATCCGCTACGTAGATGTCCACCGGCGCGGACTGCAATAAGGCCAGCAAGTTTTCCATCACGCCGGTTAGGTTGAGGGTCAACTTCATGCCCCCATCCGGCGTGCGCTCGTAAAAGGTATTCTGCGATCCGGGGGGCGTGATCATAAGACGCTGGTCGAGGTCGGCACCAAGCCCCCGCACTCCCCGCCCTCTGGACGACAAACCTTGCATCCGCATTTAGTCCCTCCTCGGGATCAGCGCGGGGAGTATAAGCAATGCCCCTACCCCGGCCGCCAGCAATACCCAATTAGCCTTAATCCAGTTGGTAACCTCGGTGGTGTCAAAGGAGCTGGGAGATGCCTCTGTAGATCCCGGCGTATTTCCTATCACCACTCCCGCCGCTTCCAGTGCCGCCGCCTCTTGCGCCGTGGCCGCTTCAGACGCAATCAAGGGAATCAACGGCAGCCCTCGCGCCTGGGCCTGGGATACTTCCATGGCCGTCAATCCCGTCTCCGCCACCGCCCTTGCTACAGCCACCGGGGAATTCGGCGTTGGCGTCATGGCTACCAGCTCGTTAAACCCATACGTCCTCCCTGTAGCGGGATCGACAAACACCGGCGGGGGAATCGGCGCGCCCGGCGCAATGGGAGTAGCCAGCGCCGGATTCTGATACTCCGGTGCCACGGCGGCCCAGGTCTTATACTGCTGGGCGTATTGCTCGGCCACTGAATCCGGGTTCTCACATCCAGGGGCGCTCGCATGCAACGTACAATACATTCTCGCCGCGTTGAAAAACTTGGCCTCCGCTTCATAGATATCCACCGGCGCGGATTGCAGGATCGCGTACAAGTTGGCCATGACTCCCATCAGGTTCATGGTCTGCACTTGCGTCCCGTCCCTTTGTTGCTCCAGGAAGAAGAACTGGTTATCCGAATTAGGACCAGGCAGCACGGTAGAGGCAAAAGGCTGTGGCTGATTCATGTACGCCGCCGGAAGAATCGATCCCCCCGACTGGTAATAGATTTCTGCATCCGCTGTAGACACTTCGGCCAAGGCTCCCCCACCGACGTTGATCAATACGCCCATTCCCCTTCGTCCTAGATTCTGAATCCGCATGGAACAGTTACCGTCTCCCTGGGAGTAGCGAAGGTAGAATCATCAAGGCCGCAAATCCACCCGCCACCAAGATCCAGTTATCCTTCAGCCAACCCATTACCTCTTCTGTTGGACTCCCTCCCACCACAGCCCCGGTACTCGTCACCCTCGGCGCTGTCGTAGTGGTTGTCGTCCGCGGTGCCGTTCCCCCCGTCAACGCATTCAACGGCGCAACCGCTCCCGTGGGACTCACCGGCGTCGTATTGGCTTGCTGCCATGCGGTAGGCGCTGTCCCCGTCCCCCCGCCCGTTGGTTGCTGCAATATGGTGGGTGACACATACCCCGGCGTTCCAGCGTACTGCCCGGACCACTCGGTGTACTCATACGGCAACAACTCCCCGGTAAGCAAAGACACGGGAGCCGCCCCTTGGTTGTAGGCACTCGCGGGTTGGGTCGCGATCCACGCCAGATACATTTCTGCATATTGCTGCGCCAGCGGTCCTGGGTTCTCGCACCCCGGTGCCATCGGATGCAACGCGCAATGCTGGGCTGCAATGGCCGCAAAGCTTCCCGCCGTACCCAATGCCGTATCTCCTCCCTGTGCAATCAAGCTGGTTTGAAACGGAGACTCATTGGCCTGCAACAATTGCTGCAACACACTCTCTAGTGTCTGCTCCCCCGGCGCACTGTACTGTCCCTGCGGTGCCATGTAGGGGGCCGCGGGTTGATAGGAAGAGGAAAGATTATTCGTCATCCATCCCTCCTGTATGTTCACGCTCCCCGGCACCACACCCGTTGCCCAATACTCGGCCGCCTCTTCCGGCGTCACGTCCACCAGATTCCCCGACCCAATGTTAATCAACGTCCCAATCCCGTATCTCTGCGGCAAGGCCCCAAGTCTCATATCACTTATCTCCCAGCACTAACATAGATACCAACAACCCACCGCCGATTAACAACAGGGGCCCTGGAATTCCCCCCACAGCCCCACTGACCGTATTCAAAATCTCCTGTGCCTGATTCACCACTTGTCCCTGTGTTGTAGGCGCTGTGCCGTTACTCTGCCCCTGCACCTGCGCCACCGGATCGGGCACCACATCATCACACAGCACCGGATAATAGAGACTGCTCCAGGAGTCGCATCCCACACGCCCGGCGTTCGGCACCATCTCACAATACTTCGTCAAATGCGTAGTATCCGAAGTGCACGCGCCAGAATCTGGACAGCCGCTCCCGTCATTGCACCAGGGGGCCGGGGCCATTCCCGCGTTAGCCTCCGCATGAAACGCCACACACCGTTGCCCCGCCTCACCCAGTGCAGGATTGGAGCACGCCCGTACAAGCGCCCCTTGAATCTCCCGGAACGTATGCAGGAACGCATCCCGCATGGCCACCGTCCTCACCGAATGTGACCAGTACGCTGCACTCAACCGCTTCAACACCTGCTCCGTCTCGTCCACATACTGGGTAGAGATAATGCACGTCTGCCCGCATCCCTTAAAGAAGGATGCAATCGGCCCCACAATCGCCGCCGCGGCCAGCAAGAATGGACTGGCAGGACTCGGTATGCTCCCGGCAAACGCCAGCGCCCCGGCAATGGTCCCTGCAACAATACTCCCTGTAGACACCGAGGTGCTATATCCCAACTGGGCCCCGCCAATCGCCCCCACCACCGCTCCCGTTGAGTAATCCTCTCCGCCAAAATCCAACGTGTCCCCGTAATACCCACCCGCTTCCCCAGCGTAATCCGGGATATAGTCCCCCATCCCCGGTTGCCACGTGCGCACCGGCAATTGAGACCCAGGCTGGAAGGCTAACCTCACTTACGCCTCCCCTTGTTGTAATCGTCTACCCATCCCGGATAAAACGTCTCCACGCGTTTCTTGATCCCCAATCGTCTACTCGCATGCACCCGCTTGTCGTCGGTTCGAATCCGCCGCAACATTTTCATTGCCTCGGATTTCAACCCATGACTCCGGCTAATAGCATGCTTGCTGGTCAAGTCAACCACATCGTAAAACGTCCTCTTGTATTCCCCTGCTTTGGGGTTCACTCTCTTAGCCCCTGCGTATCTGGCCAATGCCTTTGCCGCCGCCGGGCTTACCGCCACCTGCAACTTCCCCGTCTTGGGATTCCTTCTCACCTTCCCCGCATAGGTCCTACCATTCCGCGCCTTGATTTTGGCTGGCCGGAACTTTGGTCCCAACTTGGGATTGGACCGCAGGGCCCGTGATGCCGCCAAGTACTTCTCATCGGCTTTAACCTTCCGTGCCCTAGCTCTCCTAGCAACAGCGCTTTTCAACGAACCATACCGATTGTCGCCACTCCTGCGCAAAGCTTTCTCAAAAGCCTTATCCGCCCGTAAGGCTGCGTAATACAACTTATGTACCTGCGCCTGCGTCATGTCACTTTTTCATCAACAGAATCGCCACCAGCGCAATCCCGCCAAAGATCAACAAACTATTCCCACCGACACTGGCACTCGCTCCCACTCCCCCTACCTGCTGTTGCGCCGTCTGCGGATAATACGGATACTGTTGCGTCTGCGGCAACCCCGGCGAATACACCGGCAGGTTCTGTGTATTCCCCGTCGGCTGCGAATAAATCCTTATATTCCCGTTGGCATCCGTTTCATAGATCGTCCCCGGATTCTGCGCCACGATAATCGGCAATATATTCTGGCTGGCCGTATTCAACACGCTCGTTGCCGCGTCCCAGTCGAATCCCAGCCCGCTCAATCTCCCCGCCCGTTCCTGCCCGTACTCTCTCCCAAACAACTGTCCGCCCCGTTGCTGCACCCGGTCTGCATTCCGCCCCAACCGGTTCCTCGCAAACAGCGGGCTCCCTCGAAACGCCGCCGTCATCTCGGCCGGTAGCTCTTTCCCACGGTCCTGATTCTTTGTCAGCAGATTCATAGCACCGCTCCCAATCTCGCCCCTGCCATTCTCTTCACCAGCCACCACAACCCGGCCACAAAGATCCCTTGCAACACGGCATTCCCCACCCATGCCGCGGAAAACATCTCAGGGCTCCCTACAGCCCACTCTTGGTATTTACCGAATCTGTTAGGCACTTCCCATCCCGGATAATCCCCATGGCTCGCATCCAACGCCACTCTCACCGGCTCCCCATTCCCATCCTTGGGATACGCCGCCACGTACACATGGCTAAACTGATCCGGCATTCTTGAGTCGGCCCCCACAGTCACAAACGCGCACGGCACCCCCAGCGCCTCTAACAACGCCGCCTGGTACATGCTGAAATCATCACAGTCCCCGCACGCAATCCCCTGGTCCACATACCTTGCCATATCTTGAGGCCGTATGATCGTTTCAATCACGTCCCCTTCACCTAACCCACCTACCCCCGCCCCAATCTCCTCATCCTGCTGAAACCTGATCCCGCCCTTCGCATGCCCCCACACCTGCTCTACCAACCCAAACTGATCCTGTGGATTATGGAACAATCCCCGTGCCCTCTGCACAAACCGCGGGTCCTTGGCATCCTCCCTCACCTTCTCCCGCATCAACGCCACAGTCCTTCTCACCTGCTCATCCGGCTCCCACCCCAATTCCCGGACTTTATACCTCACCTGCCCAAACACGGGATGCCATGCCGTATTCCCCTGTCCACCCACCAAGTCTAAATTCACGCTTCCCCCCAGTCCCCCGCCTTTTTCACCCGGTGAAACGACGACGGTCCAAGAGGTTGTAACAGGGGTGATAGGGCGGGGAAGGAGGGATGAATCACTATGGAGGGAGTTTTTCATGGTTGTTTGGGGGGGCGCAATAGGGAATGTACGGCGGTTTACGTGGAGAGGTTGTGGGAATGTGTGCCAGATGTAGGGTTTGCTTTCCAGTTAGTTAGTGTGTAGAATCGAATCCATGCCCAAAATCGAGCTTGCGGAGCCTGTTGTTGAACCGAAAACCGCAGACACCGAGGATACTGAGGATGCTGATTCTCCCTCTTCCACCGACACAGGACCGCATTATGCAAAAGATTCGCCTTTAGTCGCCACTCCTGAGGAGCATGCCAAGCAATCCAGGGAAGGAAGGGTGGGGAGGCCTAAATCCACGATCCTGGACCCGGATAAGCCCCTGCCTGTACCCACTCCCAGGTTTCGGATGTTTAAAAGCGATGCGCCGGGGAAAGATCAGCGCTCCCAGGGGGCCTGGAACTGGTGGGCAGCCTTACCGGGGTGGGCTCAGGATCATCTAGAGGTGTACGTCTACCGGGAGCATCCCATATTACTGGAGCCTAAGAAGGACGAGGAAGGCAAGCCCCTGTATTGGGCGTATATCGACAAGATCAGCGGGAATGAGCCCTTGCAGAATGATTTTGACTTGCTGCATAGGTACGGGTGCGGCAACTATAAGGTGCTGATTAACGAGGTCAAGAAAAAAGGGGTCAGTGAAGGGTCTCGTACGTTATGCGCTGTGTACTCATCGAACCTGGGGGGAGCTGATTACAAAAGCAACCCGCCGTCGGATAAGAGGATCAGCGATGTAACGCAAGTAGACTTGGACCACCCTGGGAATAAAGCGTATGTCTCCTATCTGCGGGGGATTGGCAGCTTGCCCAGTCAAATCGACAATATTAGGAAAGAGGCGGAAATGGGAGCTACGGAATTGGCGGCGGCGGCACAGAGTACAACGAACAAGCTGATAGATACTTTGATCAGCAGAAACGCAACTGACCAAAAAGACAGCAACAAATCAGACGGCACAGTGAAAGAAGCCCTAACCGGAGCATTGGATGTCATGCGGGAAGGCTCCAAGGCTGCCATTGAGCAAGTGAAGTCGGCCAACGAGTACGCCCAGAGGATTAGAGACACAGCCGATGCTAACCGGCCCCCGTCCAACGCCCCCGCCCCCAGCGAAGACAGCTTTGAAAAGGCCCTCAAGCTGGTAGCCATCATCCAACAGGGCTCCGGGTCGGCCGTCAGTGAGGTAGCCGAGCTGCGCCGCCACATGGCAGCTATGCAGACGGAACAGGTAGCGTCTCTTAACCGGCAAGTGGAGCGATTGATTGAGGCGCAGCAAAAGGCCCCTGTGCCTGGTTCGCCCTTCACGACAGTTAAGGACGGCGTGGAGGCCCTCAAGACTCTCAAGGAAACCCTGGACGAAATTGGTGGAGTAGACAACCGCCGCGGGGGAGGCCTGGTAGAGGACGCCATTGATGCCGCCGGGCCGCCTTGGTTGCAGAAGTACGCCCCTTTGATTGGACAGGTGGTCACTTTAGCCACGACGGTATTTCAAAGCCGGATGCAAATGCCCATGGGCATGCCCGGTGGAATGCCCCCAGGGTATCCGTCCCAAGGCATGCCTCCAGGCTACCCCGGCGCGACCAGTGCCCCTGGATTCCCCCCGCCCGGCGGCATGACCGGGTATCCCAACGGCTACCCTCAGCAACCTCCCCCCGCTCTCATGCCGTCCCATATGCCACAACCGGGGCCTGGATTCCCTGCCAA
>Ga0070698_100001722_pt1 | contig 24392 bp, 24 predicted proteins | sample KBSK1502metaG_FD_65477 | JGI IMG/M metagenome (GOLD analysis project Ga0070698, IMG submission 65477) | Corn, switchgrass and miscanthus rhizosphere microbial communities from Kellogg Biological Station, Michigan, USA - KBS K1-50-2 metaG | ecosystem: Host-associated > Plants > Roots >... | reverse complement strand
GATGTAAATGCACCGCCATCAACCACATAAAGATTTTTGCAATCATGTGCCTGGTTCCAACTATTCAACGCTGAATTCTTTGCACTGCTTCCCATTCTTATCGTTCCTGCTTCATGAATGATCTCACCGGGTTTTGCCAGCCCATATTGATTTTTTTCATCATCATTGGCGCCCCATGTAATTACTGCACCCATGTTATGCATGACCTCTTTGAAGGTTTCCTTCATATGCTTAGCCTGGTTCACTTCATAGTCACTCCATTTTACATTGAAACGTAAAACAGGAATTCCGTACCTGTCAACCGTATTCGGATCGATCTCACACAAATTATCTTCTCTTGGTATCGCTTCGCCACGACCTGCCATACCAACACTTGCGCCATAGAAGTAGCGATAATCTTCTTTTAATGACTTACCATAACCACCGGCTTCTTTTTGCACACCATTTACCGCATACTTGCCATTGAAACTTTCAATACCACCCATAAATCCATAAGCAGGCTGTCCCATGCCACCCCAATATTCAATATGATAACCGCGGGGGAAATCTAATTTTTTATTATCAAGCCACCATGGTGAATAAACATGCAAACCACCAACTCCATCTTCATTGTATCTTTTCCTTCCAAATAAAGTTGGCAGGTAGCCGCCAAGTGCTGCGCCGGTGGAATCATGTAAATATTTCCCTACAACACCACTTGAATTGGCAAGCCCATTCTGATGTCTTGCAGATTTTGAATTCAATAAAAGTCTTGATGATTCACAGGCGCCGGCTGCAACTATAACAACACGACCAGTCACCTGGTATTCCATCATATCTTCTTTGTTGATGTATGAAACACCGGTAGCAAGTCCTTCATTATTTGTCAATACTTCTCTTGCCATTGCATTGGCAACCACATCAACATTGCCGGTAGCAATTGCCGGGTAAATCAAAACATTCGTTGAAGAAAAATCGGCTTTGGCCATACTGCAATTGCGGCTACATTGTCCGCAAAAGAAACAGGCGCCACGGTCAGTTGTGCTTTTTATTTTTTTAGTAAGAATAGAAAGTCGTGATGGTATCACTCTCACTTGTGCTTGTTCAGCAGCTCTTTTAATAAAGAGTTCATGTAAACGAGGTTTGGGTGGCGGTAAAAAAATTCCATCAGGATCGTTTTCCAATCCTTCATTTGTACCGAATATTCCGATCAGTTCATCAATTCTATCATAATAAGGTTTGATATCATCATAGCTAATGGGCCAATCATCACCAAGACCATCAAGGCTTCTTCTTTTGAAATCTTTGGGACCGAAACGAAGTGAGATTCTTCCCCAATGATTCGTTCTGCCGCCCAGCATTCTTGCCCGCCACCAAAGCCAATCGGTACCCGATGCTTTCGTGTAAGGCTCGCCTTCTATATCCCAACCATAATAGCTGGCATCAAAATCGCCAAAGGGACGAAGCTTTGTTGAAGCGCCGCGTCTTGGACTATCCCAGGGATTTTTTAATTGAGTAACATTTTTTTGCGGGTCGTACATGTAACCGGCTTCGAGTAAGCAAACTTTTAATCCTGCATTTGCTAATACATAAGCGGCCATTCCTCCACCAGCACCTGATCCCACAATTACCGCATCATATTTTTTTGGTTGTTTCCTGATCTGGAGATCGCCCATAATTGCAATCGTTTTATAATTGGGCATCAATTTACATGATTAAGTATCAGCTTGCATATTTTTTGTAAAATTTCTCCGCACATCTGTTAGCAGAAAACTATATTCATTATGAAAATCTTCCTGATAAAAGGAATTTATACCGAAGTGAATGCATTACTTCTTTGTCGACCTGTCAACTCCCTTTCCAATCAAATAACCAACAACTGCGCCTGCAACGCCGCCGCCAAGTGCCCAAACAAAATCTCCCTGTGTAGCAAAATAAAATATGGCGAGTCCAGCTATTGCGCCACCTACTGCAAAGACGGAACTTGCTTTTGATTTGGCCTTTGATTCACCTGTATTGCCAGCCGCTCTGTTTTGAAATTGTTTCAGGTGTTCTTTGTGTCCTTTGCGATGATGAGGTCTTGCCATAATTTCTTATTTGACGTAAGATAATAATTACGAATGTAAAAAATATCGATTTACCTGTTTGATTCGCTCAACCAATGAAACTGCCGCTCTGTTAACTGGAAATGCCGGTTACTTTTTCTTAAAACAACAAACAGTGAATCATTTCTTAGTTTGCCCCAAAGCCGAACTGTATTGCTGTCAGGCGTTTCATATCGCAGAAAAAGCAGGAAAGTTGTATCCGCAAAAGACTTTACAAAATCGATCGAATGTTTTACTGTATCGACTTTGTAATTAAAATAGGCTCTGCCATATCGTTTTCTAAAAAGTGAATCGGTTGTTTTAATACTTCCAAAACCATTTTCCAAAATGAAATCCTGCCAGCGAAGTGTGTCGGTTATCAATGGAGGAATCGTGTCTTTATTTAAAACATAGGTTTCCACATTATAAACGCCTTTTGCAATAGGTCCATCTGGCTGTTGCGCATGAAGGTCGTTATATCTTTCAAACGTTGTATAAAACATCCACCCAACAAAAACACCTATGAAAATTAATTTCAGAACAACCCGGCTAACTCTCATCCATTTTTTTTCAAAATGAACATTGTAAATACTGCATGCGCCAACAGGTTTATTCAATACAAAAAATGAAAATATCCGTTTGTATTCATGCGCCAGTAAAAAGAGACACATGAATACAAGCCTCATTGAAAAAATTTTGACAGGAATGTCATAACTCAAATTCATCATCATCACATTAGAAAAAACAGCGGTAGCCAGAACAGTGCCGAACGTAGCAGTTCTTCTGGATAATAATAATATCCCTGCCAGTACCTCCATGGCTCCGGAAAAAAACTGGTAAGGAGTGGAATAGCCCATGAACATCCATGATAAACGCATTGGCAACAGATCACCAAGCGGAGTGGCAAGCAAACTCGGGTTGGGAAAACCCATTTGCAATCCAAATAATTTTATGATCCCATACAAAAAAGCAAATAAGGCAATATAGTAACGTGTAAAAAGGCAAAGCAAATAATCAGCTTTATTATATCTCTTTCTTTTGCGATCTAATATTGACCAAATAATACAACCAACGGCAGCAAGAAATAAAAATAAACATAGCTGTGCCCAGCCCCAAGAGGTATCGCCACTGCCTGCAATTGGAACTAATTGTTCTTTTATATGAAAGAGTTTATCATTGGCAAAACGAACAGCCCAATCTTCCAGGTCAGAATACCATTCTGTAAGCCATGATAATTTTATTTCAAAAAGCAGTGAATCAAACCAACCCCAGGGCGCCATATACAGTGTAAGAAAAATAAAAAAGAAACGAAATAATATTCTTTTCCATAATGGCCAGTTAATGTTGCAAGTCGAGTCCAAAAGCATAAACAGTTATTTGCTTTTAAAGATATTAATTTCTTATTCACAAAATCGCTGCTTATAACACTACGAATGAATAGTAAATCCTTTTGAAGTTTTTATTCGCCGTTGGTCAATTCCTTACCATTTACTAAAAGAGATTTACTATTTTCCCCGATTATTATCATCACTCATGCCAAAACAAGTAATCGCAATTTTCTTTCTGATCCCTGCCTTTTATTCTTATTCGCAGGATGCCGGCGTATTTAAGCCTGATGTCGCAAAAAAAGAAATGATAGCTGTTCAAATTAATACTACGATCAAAGTGGATGGCGTATTGAATGAAGAAGAATGGAAACTTGCTAAACCATCACCAAGATTTGTACAAATAGAACCGCAGCAGGGGATGCCTGCGAATTTTGAGACTGAAGTAAAAGTTTTATACAATCGCCAATATCTGTACGTTGGTTTTATATGTCATGATTCGTCTGGCAAAAAAGCAATTCGTGCTACAGATTTTCGCCGTGATTTTGGTATTCGCAGTCATGATCATGTTGCTTTATCATTTGATGGTTTTAATGATAGCAGAAATGCAATGGCATTAATGGCAAATGCTTATGGTGTGCAAAGAGACCTGCTTGTCTTTGATGATATTTTAACCGATGTAGATTGGGATGGACTTTGGAAAGTAAGAACTACAAGAAATGATTCGGGGTGGATAGCAGAAATAGCGATACCGTGGCAAACACTTCGTTATCCAAAAACAAAAGATTCAGTGCAGCAATGGGGTTTCAATGCTTATCGTACGAGAAGAATGAGTAATGAAATAAGTTCGTTTTCCGGTTATCCAAGAAATTTCAGTTTTACAAGAATGGCATATGCCGGTATTTTAAAAAATCTGCAACCGCCGCCGCCAAAACCAAATATCAGGATCCAACCTTATATACTTGGCTCGTATGATCGTTATAAAAATTTTCCTGCATCAACCAAACCTGAAAAAAATAATTTCCGTGCCGGAGGAGATATTAAATGGGCAATCAATCCAAATACTATTCTTGATGTAACCGTAAATACAGATTTTGCACAAGCTGATGCCGACAGGCAAGTCAATAATGTAACAAGGTTTTCTGTTTTCTTTCCCGAGCGCAGACAATTCTTTTTGGAAAATGCTTCATTATTTGGGGTGGGAGTAAGGCCTAATGAAGATGCATCCGGCGGTGCCATGCGAATACAACCTTTTTTTAGCCGGCGAATTGGCTTAGATGATTTTGGAAATCCAATTCCTCTTGATGCAGGCGGAAGATTTGTTTATCGTTCATCAAAAAGAAATGCAGGTGTTATTGCAATGCGGCAAAGAGGATCAACCACAACACCCGTCACAAATTTTTTTGTAGGTCGCTTCTCAGAAAATTTTGGTAAACAAAACAGGATAGGTGGCTTGATGACGTATAAAAATAATTTTGATGGCACAAACACAGTTGGCGCTATAGATGGTTTTTTCAGAATGGGTGAATCTCATTCCTTAAATACAATGCTTATTTATTCAAATACCAACAATAAAAATTCATCAATCGCTGACAAAGGCGGTTTTGCAGGCTATGCACAATATTATTACACCAGTAATCAATGGAAACTTTGGTGGACACAATCTATAGTTACAGAAAATTTTAATCCTGAATTAGGTTTTGTTTCCAGGAGTAATGTCATCGGTACAACACCAGGGATATTTTGGTATTACCGGGGAAAAAGTTTGCCTTTTAAAAAATGGATCCGTGCATTTGAACCGGGAGTTTTTCCTGAGTTTTATCACGAGGCGTCATCAGGTAAATTGATAGAACGACAACTGACCATGAATCCGATCTGGATCAATTTTCAGAATGGCGGATACTTCGGATATATTATTACGCCAACATATCAGCTATTAACCGAGCCATTTGCACCATTAGGAATAAATATACCAGAAGGAAAGTATAATTATTTAAGACATATATTTTATTTCAGTACTGACCAATCGAGAGTAATTAGCAGCAATATTAATTTTGAAACAGGTTCCTATTTCAATGGTAAGTTGTTTGCAGGAAATTTTACGCTAAATTTTGCCCCAATTCCTCATTTCTATTTACAGGGACAATTTAACCGCAATCATTTTAAAGAGGTAGGTGATCCGGCAATCGATAAAACGGTTGATCTATACAGTATTTCCGGAAGACTTGCTTTAAATCCAAGATTGCAGCTGATCGGTTTTTATCAAAAGAATTCCGAAAATGATCTCAACAATTACAATATTCGTCTTTCATGGGAATATCAACCGCTTTCCTATGTCTATCTTGTATTCAATCGTCGTGGTTTTGATAATCTGCAACAAAAAAGACAAACAGAAGATCATGCGATCATTAAAATAAGTTACCTACGACAATTATAAATTCTTTAAAAAAAATACCCGGAAATGACCGGGTATTTTAAATTATATATGAATATGTATTATTGAGTTGTAAATATTTTTACAACACCATCTACCTCACTGCTTACAATTAATAATCCTTTCCCATTAGGGCTATCGCTGGCAGAAACAAATGCAACACCTTCAGGCCCTACACCACAATTGAGCCACTGCAAATAAACAGGGCTATCAGGATCAGTAATGTCATACACAGCAACTGCATCAGCTCTTTCCATTCCTACAAATAAAAGAGTTTTATTTCCTACACGGCCTATCGTTATTCCTTCCGGCTCAATTGATTTATCATCACTACGGGCATCCGGGTATTTATTTGCTGCCTTTGCCCTGATATCAAGATCATTTTTACTGTCAAATATTAATTCTCCTGTATTGCCGTTCCAAATGCTAAAAGATCTTGCACCTTGTGCATATATCTCATCATAATCACCATCGCCATCAATATCACCCAATGTTTTAGTAACATTCAAACGACCCAATTTAGAATTAGGTTTTAAGTTAGTTGCCGCATTAGGAAATACTGTTGGGTCAAGATGATAAGCAGCATTACCTAATCTTACGTTTTCTACAAATCCCGCCCATTCCCTTGCATCGCCTTCATTAGCGCTGTATACATACGGAATTCCATTATTTGGGTGAACAGCGATGCCATCAGGGCAATAGATCCCTTTTACAGGCCATGGGTTAAATGATCCAATTACCCCATCCTGATCGCTGGGATCAATTGCATTTATATCAAGATTGAAATTCTTAAATCCAAGAGGAAATATGGATTTGATAGTTTTTGTTCGCAGATCGATCTTGGCTAAACCATTATTTTCCTGTAGCGTTACCCATGCTGTATTTGAATTTGCAGAAACAGCAATATATTCCGGCTCCATATCCTGGGCAAAGCTTGCATTAGGCCCAAATATTCTTAATCCTCCTGCTTTCAACTGTGCAGCTTGTGAAGCAAATCCGCCAAAATCAAGCGTAGTTACTGAATAATTATCTTCTACATCAATAATAGAAACTGTTCCTAACGGATCTATAGTGTATGCATCATTAGGCTCTCCTTCATTTGCACTAAGAATATAATTTCCATCTGGTGAAAACATAACCATATCAGGCAATGCACCGACAGTTCTTACAGCTATCTCAGCATAAGTAGCCGTATTAAAAACAACAACCTTTCCATTATTTGTTTTGACAGATGCTTCAATTGCAGCGGCGAGTTTACCATCCTTTACATACACACTATTTACCAAACCACCATACGGTGAAACGGGAATGTTTGTGATCAAAACCGGAGCAGAAGGATTTGAAAGGTTAACAACATCAATTCGATTATTACCAGCCGTATTATTTACAACAAAAAGTTTTTTAGTAAGCGGATCAAAAGCGCTGATCTCAGAGGCGCCGGATTCTCCAAGATCGATCATTCCTGTTTCTCCAAAAGTTGCTGATTCATGATTTGAGTTTCCACCCGAAGCAGTTGCAATTTCTTCATCATTTCCCTGGGGTTCCTGGAAAGTTTTAGTACAGGACGCTAACATTATAATGCCAGCCAATAGCAGATAATTCTTTTTCATTTGTTTTAGGTTTGAATGATACAAATAAATCAGAGGGATGTTGCCGGAATGTTACTGGCTTATTAAAAGGATATTAACTTTAGCGATAGCTAAAATTAAAGAAATAGAAAGCTTTTGTAGATAGAAGCAATGATTTGTGAATAAATTTTATCGGGGGAAATTAATAGCGTCTATCTCTTGGCCCACTTGGGCCGGGTCTCCTGTCTCCGCCGCCACCACGATAACCACCGCCGCCGCTACCTCCCCCGCCACGATAACCACCGCCGCCACCATGCGAACCACCGCCAGGTTTATCTTCAGCCTGTTTAACTATCAAAGGTTTTTTACCGAGGGAAATATCATTAAGACTTTCAATTGCATCTTTTGCTTCAACTTCGTTTGGCATTTCTACAAAACCAAAACCTTTGCTCTTACCTGTTTCTCTATCCATTGCAACTTTAGCTGAAACCACTTTGCCAAATTTTTCAAATATCTCCTCCAATTCTGCATCATCAAGATCATAGGGCAAGCCGGCAACAAAAATTTTCATGTGCTTATTTTTTGTAAATGTAATAAACTATATGCTAAAATTAGAATGACTCTTAAATTCATTATTGAGGAGCTTTTGCATCTACAACTTCCACTTCAAAAACCAAAATACTATTAGGTGGAATTTTTGCGGCTCTTGTTCGAATAGAGTAGGCGAGGTTTGATGGAATAATGATCTTGATCTTACCACCTACTTTACAAAGTGGCACTCCGATTTGCCAACCCATGATCAATCTCTTTAAAGGAAATGTTGCAGGCTTATCTTTTGTTTCATCAAAGACAGAATTGTCGCTTAATAAATATCCTTTATAAAAAACGGTTACAGTATCATTGACGGAAACCTGGCGGCCATTTCCTTCTTTTAGAATTGTATAATAAACTTCATTGTGAATATTTTTTGCATCTGTTTTATTTTCATCAATTGCCGTTGCAATAAGTTTTTTGTCTATTTCCAATTGTTTTAAACTATCACCATGCGATAAAAGATTAACAACGGGCAAAGCAAGATTTTTTTCCAATAAATTTTTCCATGAACCATTACTACGTTGGCACCAGGCTTCATTAATGTTTAGCTGCAAAGGGCTATTTTTTATTTGAGAACGAAAAGCCGAAGGTTGTTTCAATGTATTCCATTGCCCCAAAATTTTACAAGTGCCGATCAATTTCCATCTCTTTTCTTGCGGTAAAAAAATATAGCCGGAATACAAAGCAAAATTCCCTGCCGAATCGCTGGCTGTTGCAATAAGCAACCTGTAGTTTTCATTTTCCAGCCAATTATAAGCCCAGCTTATTTCGCCTTTTTCAGTTTTCACTCCAATCCCATTTACCATTACTGTTGCTGCAGATGGGAATTCAAAAACAATTTCTCTCGCTTTTTTATCTGATTCCAATGAAAGTTTTACAATATCGGTTTTAATACCGGCAAATACTTCCTTTTTTGTGGTGATCGTACCGACTGAAATATCGACAAGAAATGAAACGGCTTTTACACTATCAGGTAACGGGTAATAAATAACAGAGTCTTTATTATTTGCATATGAATTAAGAAACGTAAAGAATATAACTGCAAAAACTAAAGATCGTTTCATGTTTCAAGTTGTTTAAATGCTTTACCAATACTATCAATGATATCTCCTGCAATCATTGCTTCTTGTGAAATTTCTTTTGCTGCAATATCACCTGCTGAGCCATGAAGATACACAGCAAGCATTGAAGCTTCTTCTGAAGAATAATCTTGTGCCAATAAACCAGTGATCATCCCGGTAAGCACATCACCACTCCCGGCAGTTGCCATTCCTGCATTGCCTGTATTATTAAAATAACCTTTACCAGAAGGTGTCGCAATGAAACTATGATGCCCTTTCAAAACAATTAAACAATTTAACTGTTTAGCATAATGTAATCCTTTCTCAATTCTTTCAAAATCATTTTTACATTCACCAAATAACCTTTCAAATTCTTTTGGATGTGGAGTAAGAATAGTACCTAGTGGGAGGGAAGGCAAAGTTTTCTCCATTGACATCCCATTCAATGCATCCGCATCGATCACTATTGGTTTTTTATAAATAGAAAGTAATTCTTTAAAAGCCGTTCTTGTTTCTGATGCAGTTCCAAGACCGGGTCCAATTCCAATTGAATCATATTTTAAAACATCATCATCTTCAATTCTTGTAATGATAGATGAATTTGAATCTGTCATTACCATTGCCTCTGAAACAGCAGTTTGTAAAATATCATAGGCGCATTTTGGAACAAAACAAGTAAGCAAACCCACACCACTTCGTAAACAAGCTTTTGCCGATAAAACTGCAGCCCCGATCTTTCCATAACTACCGGCAACAATCATTGCGTGTCCAAAATTTCCTTTGTGTGCAAACCTGTTTCTTGGTTTATAAATTGAACGAACAATCGAATTATCAATTAATTCAAGATTTGTCCCGATCGTCGGAAGAAATTCCGGCAGCAATCCAATATCAAGAATGATCACATCACCAATAAATGCCGTATTTTCTGCTACAAGAAATCCCAGCTTATAACATTGAAAACTTAATGTATAATTTGCTTTTACAATTTTATTCCCTTTAGATGATAGATCAACCGACATGCCGCTTGGAACATCAATTGTAATAATTGTACAACCGCTATCATTAATATGATCGACAAGTTTTGCAGTAATTCCTTCTAACGGCCTTGTTAACCCTGAACCAAATAATGCATCAATAATTACCGTGTCTTGTGATAATGAATGAAAATTATTTTCATCCTGTATAAAATGAATATCAACAGAAGGATAAAGATGAAGCTTTGCAAGATTGGTTTGAAAATCATCAGTTCCTTTATGACCAAACTCAAGAATATAAACTGAAACTTTAGAACCGCGGCCTGCAAGCATCCTTGCAATAGCCAGTCCATCTCCGCCATTATTTCCTTTGCCACAAAAAATTCCAAATGAATGAACGAACCAGCCGTTATCACTGAGCCATTCAAAACATTTCGCCGCTGCTCTTTCCATCAGGTCAATGGACGCAACAGGCTCATGCTCCATTGTGAACTGATCCCATGATCTTATTTGATCTGCTTTTAAGATTTTCATTTCTAAAATTCCTGCTTAAAGTTGAGAAAGAATTGTCAAAAAAGAAATGAATTAGCGTCTTGTTTTGGATGATCTGGTTTTTTTAGCAGGAGCTTCCACTTTTTTGGTACTTTCCACCACAGAGTTGTCTGCATTATCATCATCATCATTATTTTGCTGGTCATGGCCGGGCAAGTAATTACCAAAAAGATTATACGCAGTTTTAGCAGAGTTATAAATGTTCCGGTTGAATTTATTACCGATAATTATCATCGTTGCATTCTCATCAGGAAACCTTACAAACACCGCATTCGAGCCATGCCACCGGCCATTGTGATAAATAAATTTTTTTCCACCTGGAAAGATCATCATTCGCCAGCCCAATCCATAATTATGGATCGACTTTCTTTCATTGCTTAATGGTGTAAATGCAGAATCCAATGTTTCCTTTTTAAATAATTTCCCGCTGTCCAATGCCTGGTCCCATTTTAAAAGGTCATGAGAAGTTGTATAAAGGTTTTTATCTCCATAAGTACAATCAAAAGGATCGGGTTCCCAATACCGGCCATTCCACTCAAAACTTGGCGTAGGCGTCAATGTATCCTGCTTTGCATATACAAACGTATTCTCCATTTGTAAAGGAGTAAAAAAAGTTTTCTTCATGAAAGCTGGAAAAGATTCGCCTGTTATTTTTTCAACGATCATTGCAAGCAATACAAAATTGGTATTACTGTAATTAAATCTGGTTCCGGATCTGTGCTCAAGCCCAGGCTTAAGAACATACAGCGAGTTCAAAACATCCTGGTTGCTATAGCAAGTATCGGTATTTTTCAATTTAGATAAATAGTGAAGATAATTTGGTAACCCACTTCTGTGACTCAATAACATTCTAACCGTAATTCCAGGGTAGGGGAACCCCGGAAAAAATTTGCCCAAAGTATCATCAAGATTTAAAATTCCAGCTTCCTTTAAATGCAAAATAGCCATTGCCGTAAAAGTTTTACCTACGCTGGCAATATGTAGAGGGGTATTTTCTGTAAGGGTATCATTTGTCCGCACGTCGGCAAAACCCATTGCTTTTTCAAAAACAACAACTCCATTTTTTGCTATCAGTACCTGGCCGCTAAACCCCCTGTTCAATAATTTAGTCTCAAAATGATCTTTAAAAAGATTATAATAATGACGGAATTCCGCTTTTGGCAACTCCCTGGGGGTAGGGGGATAATATGCCAAAGAGTCTTCTACTGCGATTTTTTGCCGATTTGAGTAACTACAGCCAAATAAAATGACAATGGCCATAGGGTAAAGGAGATTTTTCAATGAATACGTTTTTACAAAAGTACAACGAACAAATGCTAGTCCATAGTATTTCGCAAATTTCGGGCAAATTCTTATAGTTACAACTCTATATTTGCAGAAATGGAAGCAAAAAAAACAAGTTATCCTAAAGAAAAAATAAGGATCCTTTTTCTCGAAAACATAAGTGATACGGCTGTAAATAATTTTCGCAGTAATGAGTACACAAACGTTGAAAAGATCACAAAAGCCTTAACTGAAGAAGACCTTATCAGGGAAATAAAAGATGTACATATACTTGGCATTCGTTCAAAAACTCAAATAACAAAGAAGGTACTGGAGGCGGCAAAAAAATTACAGGCAATCGGTTGTTTTTGCATCGGGGTGAACCAGGTTGATCTGAAAGCAGCCACTAAAAATGGAGTAGTGGTTTTTAATGCGCCTTATTCAAATACAAGATCAGTTGCAGAATTAGTGATCGGTTTATCCATTATACTTATTCGCCGCATACCCGATAAAAATAAAGCCGCACATGAAGGTACCTGGATGAAAGAAGCAAAGAATAGTTTTGAGTTGCGTGGAAAAAAGCTTGGTATTATTGGTTATGGAAATATCGGGAGCCAGGTAAGTGTGCTTGCAGAGGCAATGGGAATGAAAGTGATCTTTTATGATGTAGAAACAAAACTGCCGTTGGGCAATGCCGAAGATGCAAAATCATTGAAAGAACTTTTAAGCCATGCTGATATTGTAACACTTCATGTGCCCGAAACTTCACAAACAAAAAATCTTATTAATAGATCAACTCTTAAATATTTTAAGAAAGGCGCCATATTAATTAACTATGCAAGGGGGGAAGTGGTGGATCTTGATGCACTGAGAAAAGCGATCATTGATGGCGCAATTGGTGGCGCGGCAGTTGATGTGTTTCCTGTGGAACCTGAAAAAAATGGCGATAAATTTCAAACTCCTTTACAGGATCTGCCCAATGTTATTCTTACACCGCATATCGGTGGCTCTACTGAAGAGGCGCAGGAAAATATTGGCGAAGATGTCAGCAACAAACTTTTTAATTATCTCGAAAAAGGGATCACATTTGGTTCACATACCGTGCCGGCACTTGCATTACCACCACAAGAAGGTTCACATCGCATTTTACATATTCATAATAATGTACCCGGTGTATTATCAGAGATCAATACAACGCTTTCAAAAAACAATATCAATATCCTTGGTCAGTACTTAAAAACAAATGATGACATCGGTTATGTGGTGCTTGATGTTGACAGGCTGATCTCAACAAAAGCATTGCACTTATTAAAGGAGGTAAAGCAAACAATAAAAGTGAGGATATTGTATTGATCGTGAATGGTGAATAGTCAATGCTGAATAAGAAGATTCATATCAGTTGACGGTTGCTATACGCTATTCGTAAAAGGTGAATGAGATTCACTGCATTCACTATTCACCATTGACCATTCACCATTGCCACCCTATATTTGCAAACATGTCTACATCCCGAACAAGCTATCCCAAAGAAAAGATCAGGATCCTTTTTCTTGAGAATATCAGCGAAGAAGCTGTAAAATATTTTCGTAACCAGGGCTACACGAATGTGGAGAAAATCAACAAATCGTTAAGCGAAGAAGACCTGGCGAAAGAAATAAAAGATGTACATATCCTTGGCATCCGGTCCAAAACCCGCATTACAAAAAACGTATTGGACGCTGCAAAAAAATTGCAGGCTATTGGTTGCTTTTGTGCCGGTGTAAACCAGGTGGATCTTAAAGAAGCTACCCGTAAAGGAGTAACTGTTTTTAACGCACCCTATTCCAATACAAGATCAGTTGCAGAATTGGTCATTGGTGCCGCTATCATGTTGCTGAGGCGGGTACCGGATAAAGACAAAGCGGCTCATAATGGTTTATGGGCAAAAGATTCAAAAGGAAGCTACGAACTCAGGGGTAAGACCATGGGAATAATCGGGTACGGTAATATAGGCATGCAGGTAAGTGTAATGGCCGAAGTATTGGGAATGAAAGTGATCTTTTATGATGAAGAAACAAAACTGCCATTGGGGAATGCTGAAGAAAAAAAATCAATAAAAGAACTGATGGGTAGTGCCGATGTTGTTACGTTGCATATGCCCGAAACACCGAAAACAAAAAATTTTATAAATAGCACAACGCTAAAACATTTTAAGAAAGGTTGCATACTTATCAATTTTGCCCGTGGCCGGCTTATTGATGCAGATGCTTTGAAAGCGGCAATACTCGAAGGACAGATCGGCGGAGCAGGCATTGATGTTTTTCCTGATGAACCGGAAAAAAACGGTGAACCCTTTGCATCGGTTTTACAAAATGTACCCAATGTACTTCTTACACCGCATATTGGCGGATCAACCGAAGAAGCGCAGCAAAACATTGGCGAAAATGTAAGCATCAAGTTGTTTAATTTTCTTGAAAAGGGAGTCACATTGGGTTCGCATACTGTGCCGGGCCTTGCCCTGCCACCGCATGAAGACAGCCACCGCATTTTGCATATTCATAGCAATGTGCCGGGAGTTTTATCAGAGATCAATACCACACTCTCACAAAACAACATTAATATTCTTGGTCAATACTTAAAAACAAATGAAGAGATCGGCTATGTTGTTCTTGATGTTGACAGGCAAATCTCTTCAAAAGCAATGCAACTGCTTAAAGAAGTGAAGCAGACGATCAAAGTGAGAATGTTATATTGATACCAGCTTCGTCCCGATAGCTATCGGGATTCATGGCATTGCCTGTTGCGACGCTTCGTTTTTATTTCTGTTCTTTGTTCAACAATAGTCGTCCCGATTTAATCGGGAAGCTTGTCGAAGGGTCACTCACTTGTACTTTCTGTTTTCATGGCATCTTGTAAGTAACAGTATGATGTATTAAATTGCACACATGGCAAATGCACTAATCAATAACCTTTTGGATGCACTCAAGCTTTCACCAGATAACGTCCCGCTTCGCTTACAAGTTGCAGACCTGATGCTGCATGAAAAAATGTATGCTGAATCAGCAACACAATACCAGCAAATACTTGAAAAAAGTTATGGCAATACAAAAGCACAATTAGGATTGGCAACCTGTTATTTTTACCTGCAAAAAAATTCTGCAGCGATCATTATTTACGAACAGCTTCAACAATATCTTTCATTAGATGACCAGGTTCGTTATATAAAATGCCTGATCAAAGAAAATTCAATGCAGCAGGCGACCACTTTATACCAGCAACTCATTGCGTTGAATCCTGATTTTACAGATGAAGAAATAGATGCGCAACTTAGAATGCCTTCTTCAGTTGCCGAAGCTGACGATGATTGGGATGAAGATGAAGAATACTTTATGGAAAAGCCTTCGACAAAGTTTGAAGATGTTGGCGGCATGAAAAGAGTAAAAGAAGAAATTTCAATAAAGATCATTCAACCATTACAAAATCCTGATCTCTATAAAGCATTTGGGAAAAAAACCGGCGGTGGTATTTTATTATATGGCCCTCCGGGTTGTGGTAAAACATTTATTGCGAAAGCAACAGCAGGAGAGATCAATGCAAAATTTATAAATATCGGCTTGCACGATATATTGGATATGTGGATGGGTAATAGCGAAAAAAATCTTCACGGGATCTTTGAAATGGCTCGTCAGAATACACCCTGTGTTCTATTCTTTGATGAAGTAGATGCAATGGGAGCCAGCCGAAGCGATATGAAGCAGTCGGGAATGAGACATGTTATTAACCAGTTTCTCGCAGAAATGGATGGGGTGGAACGTGATAATGAAGGTGTTTTGATACTTGCTGCTACAAATGCGCCGTGGAGTGTTGATGGAGCATTCAGAAGACCGGGCCGTTTCGACCGCATAATTTTTGTTGAACCACCTGATGAAGAAGCAAGAGAAGATATTTTGAGATCGATCTTAAAAGATAAGCCTGCAACAGACATCGAAATAAAAAAAGTAGCAGCAGCCGCAAAAGATTATTCCGGCGCCGACCTGAAAGCTGTCGTTGATATTGCTGTTGAGGATAAGTTGCGTGAATCAATGAGCAAGGGATCATTGCAACCAATTAAAACCAAGGACTTGCTTAATGCAATAAAACAACATCGTCCAACAACTTTGGAATGGTTTTCATCAGCCCGCAATTATGCTCTTTATTCTAATGAGTCGGGATTGTATGATGATATTTTAAAATACCTGAAGATCAAAAAATAATTATGGATGTAACCGGACTATTAGACAGAGCCAATTTATTATTGGAGCAGGGAAGGAACAAAGATGCCGAAAAACAGATCAGGCAAGTATTGGAACAAGAACCAAATAACGATCATGCTTTATCGATCCTTGCAAGATGCTACATGAATAATGATGAAGTCGATAAGGGGATCGAGATCATTAACAAAGCGATCGCTATCGAGCCTAATGAATCATTTTATTTTTATTTGCTTGGTTTTGGTTATTTCCAAAAAGATATGGCTTTGCCTGCCAAAAACAATCTCCAAAAAGCAATTCAATTAAATCCATACAATCCTGAATATTTCGGCATGCTTTCATTTATTTTTCTTAATGAAAAAGAGTATGACGAAGCATTAGCAAATGCGAATGAAGGTCTTGAGCTGGATCCTGAAAATATTACCTGCCTGAATGCAAGGGCAAGAGCTTTGAATAAACTAAAAAGAACCGATGAAGCAGTAGATACAATTGGCGATAGTTTATCAAAGGATCCCGATAATAAATTTACACATGCAACGTTCGGCTGGAATTATTTTGAAAGGGGAGATCAGAAAAAAGCTGCACATCATTTCAGAGAAGCATTGCGCAATGATCCGAATTATGAATCTGCACGGCTTGGATTAAAAGAATCGCTGAAATCAAATTTTACGCCGTACAAACTGATACTGCAGTTCAGTATGTGGATGTCAGAAAAAGGCAAAAACTTTCAATGGATCTTCTTTATTAGCATTTATGTTATTTTCAGAATCTTAAGAAGTGTTGCATCAGCCAATTCAGCACTTCGGCCTTTTTTACTTCCATTGATCGTCTTCTATTTTGTTTTTATCTTCTTTACATGGATCGCAAATCCTATTGCAAACTTTTTTCTTTTATTCCATAAAGACGGAAAATATTCATTGACAAAAAGTGAAACAACAATTAGTATTTCAACCATTGTACTTTTAGTTTCAGGCATCTTATTGGGATGTTATGCGTTTTACTTCTTTAAGGAACCACCAGCTGAACTACTTTACCCGGCAATCATTCTTGCAACCATGTCAATTCCCCTTGGAAAAATTGAATTGCCTCTAAATCTCAGGTCCGGTTCGATAAAAGTGTGGTATCCTGCCGGACTTGTCTTATTGGGAATATTGGCAATACCGGTAATTTTTCTGAATTCAGAAATTGGCACCTTGTTAGCTTTAATTTACGGCATTGCACTATTAATTTTTACATGGGTTGCTAATTCATGGTAAGCGGGAATTAAATATTTTATATTTTCAATAAATATTGAAAATTATGTAAATTTGCCTTGTAAATGATACTCAGATGAAAGTAATTATCGTTGGCGGTGGATTTGGCGGATTGAAACTTGCAAGAAAACTAAGTAACAAAACAGGTTTTGAAATACTCCTTATTGATAAATTTAACTATCACCAGTTCCAGCCTTTATTTTACCAGGTAGCCACAGCAGGACTTGATGCAAGTAACATTTCATTTCCTTTGAGAAAAGCCTTCCAAAAAAGTAAAAATATCCGCATAAGAATTACTGAATTAAAACAAATAATTCCTGCGGAAAATAAAATCGTAACCGGAACAGGAGAGGAGCAGTATGATATACTTGTGCTTGCCACCGGCGCCGACACAAATTTCTTTGGCAACAAGCAATTGGAAGAATATGCTTTTCCAATGAAATCAACTGTTGAGGCATTACAACTTCGTTATAAACTTGTTCAGAATTTTGAAGATGCATTAACTACAAAAAATGAAGAAGAACTACAGCGTTTGATGAATATTGTAGTGGTAGGCGGTGGGCCGACCGGCGTGGAAATTTCTGGTGCATTGGCAGAAATGAAAAAATATGTTTTACCTAAAGATTATCCGGAACTTGATTTTTCTAAAATGAATATTTTTTTATTGGAGGGCACTCAAAAAACACTTGGTCACATGAGTGAGATATCTTCTTATCGATCAAAAAAGTACCTGGAAAAATTAGGAGTAAAAGTGATGACAGGCTCTCATGTTAAAGATTATGATGGCAAAAATATCCTGTTGCAGGATGGACAAACAATTCCTTCAGCAACAGTTTTATGGGCGGCCGGAGTTAAAGGCAATATTCCAGATGGAGTTGATAAAACTCTTATAGCCAGAGGGAACAGGATAAAAGTGGACAGGCTTAACCGTGTACTTGGTTCTCAAAATATTTATGCTATCGGCGACCTTGCTTATATGGAGACACCTAAGTATCCAAACGGGCATCCGCAAGTGGCTACCGCTGCTATTCAACAAGCAAAACTGCTTGCAGGAAATCTTATGAAGATCAAAAGGGGCGAGGCTGGTTTGAAAGAATATGAATACAAGGACAAAGGCACAATGGCAACTGTAGGAAGAAATCTTGCCGTGGTAGATATTCCAATCCCGATAGCTATCAGGACGAAGTTGCATGTGGGTGGGTGGTTTGCCTGGATGATCTGGATGAGCCTGCACCTGATGCTTATACTCGGTGTAAAGAATAAGTTTTTTGTTTTTATAAACTGGCTATACAATTACTTCACGTATGATCAAAGCCTGCGCCTGATCTTCAAAGAATTTAAGAAACCGAAAAAATGAGCCAACAAAAACTTCTTGTTGCAGAATGGCGAAAGTTGATTATGGCTAACTATGAAATGGACCCCGGTTTTTTAAAAAAATACCTGCCTGCCGGAACAGAATTGGATGAATGGGAAAATAAATATTACGTAAGTCTTGTTGGATTTATGGTTTTAAAAACTAAGCTGCATGGCTTCAGGATACCTTTTCATTCAAATTTTCCTGAAGTGAATCTCCGGTTTTATGTTCGGTACAGATCAGGCAAAGAATGGAAAAGAGGAGTTGTTTTCATCAATGAGTTTGTTCCCGAACATGCAATAACTTTTGTTGCCAATAAGGTTTATAAAGAACGCTTTGTAACATATCCTATGAAGCATAAATACGAAACAGGTAATAAACTTATGATTGGTTATTATTGGAAAAAAGATCTTAAATGGAATAAATTGGAAGTCACAGCTGATCCAAATTTTTATGGATTAAAACCCGGGAGCAAAGAAGAATTCATCATTGAACGTTATTGGGGTTATTCATCAATTGATAAAAATAAAACGGAAGAATTCCAGGTTGAACATCCGCAATGGAATATTTATCCAATTGAACAATATGATATTGATTGCAATTTTAAGAGCCTGTATGGAAATGACTTTGAAACTTTAGATCATTCGAAACCCGCTTCAGTATTTCTTGCTGAAGGTTCACCGGCTGTTATTTTTTCTAAGAAAATTCTTTAAGTAATTTCTTTGCCCTTGCTTTAAATGCAGCCGACTCATAATCCCATCTTTCTTCAATGATCAATTTAATTTCATTGATGATCTCAGGGTATTGTTTGGCGAGTTTCTGTAATACAGTTATAGAAAAAGCTTTTATAGCTATCGCCTCAGTAGGTGAGGAAAAATATCGAAAACAAATATCCATTACCTGCCCATGAAATTTTTTAGGAATATCAATGTATTGCAAAAAACGAATGCTGTTTCTTTTTACTGAATCGTGTACTCCGGGTTTTTCAAGTGCCTTTAAAACCTTTGCAAAATGTTTTTTTACAAATTCCGGGTGATCTTCTACGCAATAGGTCATTGGCCATGCAGCCCTTTGCACCACACGATATTCATCATTTAAAAACAAATGGAACAATTCATCAAACTTTTTTTGATCATCGCCAACCCATTTTACAATACGCATGCAATTGGCTTTTGAATGTTCTTTTAATATCGTTTCTCTTAATTTCATTAATTTGAGTACTCTTAAAAATAAGAATAAATGCAAAAAAGATTTATCATTTTAATATGCGCATTATTTTCAAACTGCATATTTGGCCAGGTAAAGACAATACAGGAGAGGCTCGGTTATCCAAAAGATGCAAAGATTGTCATTATTCATGCTGATGACCTCGGGGTCTCGCATTCAGAAAATGCGGCTTCCATAACAGCTTTGGAAAAGGGAAGTGTAAGCTCCGCAAGTATTATGGTGCCATGCCCCTGGTTCCCGGAAATAGCCGCTTATGCACAATCACACCCGGCGGCGGATCTTGGTTTGCATATAACATTAACGAGTGAATGGAAATATTATAAATGGGGACCTGTAACTGCAAAAGAAAAAGTGCCGGGTCTTGTAAACAAGAATGGCTTTCTTTATTCAGATGTTGATAGTGTTTATCAAACTGCCAGTGCAGCAGAAGTTGAAGAAGAGATACGCAACCAGGTGATCAGAGCAAAGCAATTTGGCGTGGATCCAACGCATTTGGATGCACATATGGGCACTGCGCTGCAACGGCTCGATTATTTTAAAGCATACATGAAAGTAGGACATGAGTTTAAAATTCCTGTTTTTATCCCGCGCCTATTAGAAATTCCTTTAAAAGTAAAATTTGATACGATCGTCTCTGATAAAGACGTTTTGGTGGATTATATTCTTTCCGCATCACCACAGGATTTTAAAAATGGTTTTGCAAATTTCTATACCAACGGTTTAAAAAATTTAAAGCCCGGGCTTACATACCTTATTATACATACCGCATACGATGATGAGGAAATGCGTGCCGTAACGATCGATCATCCGGATTGGGGCGCTGCCTGGCGCCAGGAAGATTTTAATTTCTTTTCAAGCCCTGAATGTAAAAAGGTTTTAAAAGAAAATAATATTTATGTAATCACCTGGAAGGAGATAAGGGATAAGATCGTAAGGAAATAGAATTAAGGCTTAGACTTAGGCTTAGACTTGGGTTTGGATTTGGGCTTGGATTTGATTGACGGCGTTTTGCCAAACTTGGCGTACAATGATTCCATAATTCGTGGTTTGAAATCGGCACAGGATTGTATTATTTCAAGTTCAATCATAATTTCTTCTTCGCCATAAAGTCTTCTGTTAAGCACTTTATTCGTTGCTTGTTGCAAGGCGATAATTTCAACAAGCAATTCAAACATCATCTGGAGATTATATTCCGGATCAAATTGTAGATGATCCAGGCTATCAGGAATCTTTTTCATGTGCATAAATATACAATTGAGAATAGTTTAAAATAAAATGAATATTTCAACATAAATTAATCTTCAATAGTCTTATGTCAAAGTTAATGCTTTTTCTTATAATGTATATTATGTTAAACAGGCGCACAGTATCTTTGCTGAACATTGAACACCCTCCCACAGTTTCCGGCGTTGCCGGAATACGGAGGCGACATAAAACTTGGGCTAATCACATCGTAATGGAGCTTTTTAAAATTATATTTCCGATAATATTATTATCTTTTGGTTCGGGGTTAGTCTTGGGAGCAATTCTGATGCTATATCCCAAAAAGCAAGATGATAAATTTGCCTCTAAATGATTTGTGGCTACCCCTCTTAGGATTTGTTCCTATCATAGTCGCTTTCTTTAATATTAGAAAACAGAAAAAGATCACCGGACACTCTTGGTTTGAACTTATCGTTGGCTTCCTTGTTTTATTCTTCTCTATCAACAACAGCTTTAATGATAAAGCGGGAAAAAAGAATCAACAGAAGGAGTTCGCAGCGCAATTTCAGCAAACAAGAAGGGATATTGTTGATAGCATGAGAAACATCTACCAAGTAGCTGCACCTGTATTATCGTTAGGAACAGGCGATATAAGAACGGGAATTAAAGTTTTAGAAAAATTGCCAAATGGATATTATAAAATAGCAATGACATTAATGAGCAGAGAGGCCGCAAGTGCTTATTTTAATATAAAATATGACTTCCTTGTGCAAGGTTTAGATAGCGTGTATCGCATAATGCCAACCCCTAATACTATTCTTGAGAATGAATCAGTTTTAAGTAAAGACGAGTCTGTCACAGCGACTCATATTGTTATGGCTCCCAATATTCAAATTTTATATTTGTGGATTAGGGGATCATATAAAAGAAGGGACGGAAGTGGAGATTTTAAAATAGATGATTTATACGGACTAAACCCAAAATCCGATAGTATTCTTTTATATCAAGGTGGAACCAAAAAGTTCGTAACTAATTTTATCACAAATCTCTCAAAATAGTTACATAATATTTACTGGCCGCTAGTTCAATGTTCCCCTCGCTTCCCCTCCCGTCACTTGCTCTTCTTCATGTTGTTTGCTATAAAATAACTTAGCAAACAACGCTTGTACACGCCAACCTATTCTAACATAACAGACTTTTATCCTAGAAAATATATTAAGGAATGAATTTTTAAAAATCTTTTTCATACATCTATTTTAATACTGCCTCTGTATTGCGATTTATTAAGAATTATTATTTAGGAAATAATAAATCGCAATACAGTGGCAAGGAAAAAAGATTTTTAAAAATTCATAATACACTACACATATTTTTCCGATAAAATCCCTTTATGTTAAATAGGCACACAGCCCTTACAGAACAGGAAAAAGAAGGCCTGCGCACTCGTGAGAACTACGAGACACTCCTTTCTTGTTACGACGGATTCACATTGTTTGTATTGAAAAATAAGTACATTCGGTAATGCCACAAATCTTCACCTGTGAAGGATACTCTTTTAGGTTTTATTCCAATGATCACACTCCAGAGCACTGCCATGCTGAAAAAAATGGTGCTAAGATTAAAGTGGAGTTTAGTGGCGACGGAAAGTCGCACAAGGTGTCGAAGTTAATACCAAAATCTAAGGTTAAATTTAAAGAGCAAGAGCTTAGAGATATAGTCGATTTTTGTAATAAATACGCCAACAAGATCGTTAAAAAGTTCAGGAACCATTTTGAAAAAGGACTAAAAATAAAGTGTGAAAACATTAGGAAAATCAAATAGTAAGAAAAGGGAAAAGCCATCTGCCAAAAAATATGGTAAAACCAGGGTTGGTAAGCATAAAGCGCCTGTTTATAGGGGATCGTCCGTTATAAAGTCTAAGTCAAAAAGAGTAGCTTTGCCTTATAATATTAAAAGAAGAAAATTCTTGGAAAGTAAATTATTAAATATAAACAGTCTTACGGTAGCGGATGCAAAGTATCTGCACGACTATGTTATTTCAATTACATTCAGTGATGGCGAAAACAAGAAAGTTGATTTTACTAAATCCATAAACTCTACTAAGGGCTATTATACTAAATATAAAACTCCTCGAAATTTTAAATCATTCAAAATTGAGGATGGAAATATTGTTTGGGGCAAGGATTGGGATTTGATTTTCGAAATTAAGAACCTCTACTTAGGCCTCGTATAAATAGTAGTGAAGATTCCCAAAAACCCCACTCCTGTCAGAGTGGTTTTTTATTTATAACAAGTTATAAATATTGCTCGCCTTACCGACTCGCCTGCATAAGTCGTATATTCAGGATGCCAAAACTATTCTTATATGTCTAACTCTGACAACCATGCTCTTTGCTATAATAAGGCAACAGAAAGGCGTGGTATTTTTTTGTCAAAAGCTGTTATACTTGAAAGGGCAATCGACCTTTATATAGCTGGTCATTTTTGCAAAGAAGAGGAAAAGAAAAGCGAACTATTAGATTTAATAATAGCAACCAAAAGAATGATATTTGAAAACAAGGTTCAGGTATTTAAAGTATTAGGAGAAAGACACGAAAGAGGGTTTCTGCACAACAATCCTAAACTAATTAATGATATAATATCGATTATTGAACATAGAAATATTCTGGCCCATTACAGCCAATTCTCCGGTGGCGAGGCTTTAGATAAGTTTGTAGAATCTGGAATTATAACCTTTGTAAAATTTCAAAACACAAGAAATTTTCTTGAATACAAACCAGAAGATTTAGACATAATGGAAATTTTGGCAACCGATTGCGCAACGAAAGTAATTCAATTGATAGGTAGTAAGAAAGCTTCTCCCTCTATGGATAACCCCAAGCGCTTGGGTAATAGCCATTCAAACAAGGAAGAAACAACTTAATTATTTATTGAGTGCAATACGCATTCGCCGTTGGCTCATATTTCCCTAATACATTTCTTTTTCCCGTTCCCAACGCTGCCCCACGCCCATTTGCCAGCCCTTCACATGATTTGTATTGAGAAAAATATAACAAATCACGGCCTGTACACAGCAAACCTATATTAACATAACAGAGTTTTATCAGGCGTTTGGCGCTTAGGAATATTTGAAATAAAAAATGCAACGATGCCAAAGCCGATAAAATCCCTTTTTATGCCCCGTAGTTGCTCCTATTATTTGGTATATTCATTAAATGGAACCTGAGGTATGTAATAGAATAATACACTATTTACTTAACCAAGAAGACTGGGTTTCTTATGACCAACTTAG
>Ga0070698_100001721_pt1 | contig 24403 bp, 18 predicted proteins | sample KBSK1502metaG_FD_65477 | JGI IMG/M metagenome (GOLD analysis project Ga0070698, IMG submission 65477) | Corn, switchgrass and miscanthus rhizosphere microbial communities from Kellogg Biological Station, Michigan, USA - KBS K1-50-2 metaG | ecosystem: Host-associated > Plants > Roots >... | reverse complement strand
CCCGTCGCGCGTCCCGCGCCCGGTCCCGACGTTCGAGATCATCGCCGCCACTAGTTGTCGCGCGGTATGATCGTCGTCGGTGAGTGGGCCTGACGACGCGACCGTGCCGCAGCCCCGCCCGGAGCGGTTGCCCGCGCGCTATAGGCTGCTCGAAGAAATCGGCAGCGGCGGCATGGGGCGCGTGTATCGCGCGCACGACGCGACGCTCGACGACCCGGCGCGATGGCTCGCGCTTTCGGATGCGTGGACGGGAGAATTTCAGCACCCGGCCATCGTCGAGATTCGCAAGCGGCTCGGCAAGCTATAGCTTTAGCGGGATCCAGAAGTCGCGCGGATAGATCCGATAGAGCGTCGTCGTCTTGCCGACGGCGGTGTGGAGGTAGTCCTGGTAGGCGGCCATCTGCTTCTCGGGACCGATCACGAAGTAGAGCGCGTTCGGATCGACCTGCTTGCCGTAGCCGGGCAGCACCTTGCCGTACACGGCCTCCATGCGCGCGAACAGCGTCTTGTGGAGCTCGGGCTGCTTCGCGGCGTCGAGCACCTTCGTGCGGAACGCGCGCACCATCTCGGCGGTGAGGCCGTCGACGAGGTTTTCGGCCATCGCGCTCGCGCGTGCTTCGAAGCCGCCCGCGATGCGCGATTCGAACGCGCGCGCGATCGCGTAGCGCGCGATGTTCGGATCGGGCTGTGCCTTCTTGAGCTCGTCGATCACGAAGCGCAGCGTCTGCGGCAAGAGCGGGCAGCGCTCCGCGTAGTAGTGCAGCGTGCCTTCGGTCGGGTGAGGGCGCAGTCCGTTCGAATACGCGAGGCCGGCGGCCCACGTCTTCATGAAGATCGAGTGCGCGCCGTGGCCGGTGTAGAGGCTCGACGTCAAAAAGTCGAGAATCTTCTCGTTGTCGGTGTCGCCGTAGTACGTGGCCTGCGCGAGGTTGAGAAAGACACCGCTCGACGTCGATGGCGCGACGAGACCGACGAACAGCGGCTGCTTCGCTTTCGGATCGCGCGCCGCGAGACGCGCGAGGAACGGCTTCTCGGTGCTACCGGCGATCGGCTGCGTGGGCTCGACGGGAATCGCCTGGACGACCGCATCGAGCTCTTTCGCGAGCGCGGATTGGTTCGCGGTCGAGCCAACCTCGACGAGGCGCGCGCGCGCGCCTTGCACGATCTGCTTGCGCACCTGCGCGAGCTTCTCGAGTGCCGCCTTCGCGCCGAACGCGAGATCGCGCGACATCTCCTTGCAGAGGTAATCCCAATCGCCGGGGAGCGAAGCGTCGGGCAGATCCGCGAGCAGCGTGCCGAGGTGCTTGCCCGCTTGCATCACGAGCGGCTTCGCGGCGGGCGATAGTTTCGCTTGCGCATCGGTCCAGCGCGCGAGCTTCGCGGTCTTCGGCTTCTTCTCGAGCGCGAGCGCGTCGGTGAGCTCGAGCAGCTCGGCGCGTTTGAGCGTCTTGGCCTCGCCGAGCAGCGTGAAGAATTTCTGGACCTCGAGGCTGACGTTGACGTCGCCTGGATCGGAGAGCATCCAGCGCAGGCGATGGAGGTCGTGCGCGCGCGTGAGAAACGAGCTCGAGTGCGCGTGGAGCGACGATTGCAGCCACCACGCGTCGCGCGGATCGTCGACCCAGCCCTCTTCGGCGCCGAGCATGCGCTGGCGCAGCGCGGTCAGGCTTTGATCGAGGAGGTCGCGCAGGCGCGGCAGATTCTCGATCCGCCAGTCGGGCGTGAGCAGCACGCGACGCATCCACGCGAGCGCGAGCTTCGTCTCGGCGCTGCCGTTGCCGGCGCCGGCGACGACGAGCTCGATGCGACCCGTCTTTGGATTGTTCGTGTAGTAGACGCTGAGCTCGAGGATCTCCTTGCGCATGCGCTCGCGCATCTCGTCGGCGGGAATCGGCTTGCCCATCTCGAGCACGCCGGCGTCGCTCATCAGTGTCGGCAAGCCGGCGAGGTACATCTGATCATCGGGCGCGACGGCGCCGCGCAGATCGAAGGAGAGCTGCACGCGTGCGCTCGCCATCGAATCAAACGTCGCGACGAACGTCGGCGTGCTGCCGATCATGCCTTGCTTGTATTTGAGGCCGTCGTCGAGCGTCATCGGCGGCGTCGCGACGAGTGGCGGCAGCTCTGTCGCGCGCTGGGAATCCTCGAGCTTCTTCGTTTCGTTGTCATAATCGCGCTGGTACTGCGCGAGCGTGGCGGCGGTGTCCTTGAGGCCGTAAAGCTGCTGCAAGCGCGAGAGCTCGGCATCGATGCGGTGCTTGCGCTCGTTATCGATGCGGGTGCGCTCGGCGGGACTCGGCCGCGATGCGATGCCGTACGGCTGCTCGAGCAGGCGCCATGTCTTTAGACGCTCGCGCCATGGGTTCTGCTTCGACGACAGGATGCGTTCGACGTTCGCGAGCGCCGTGCGCAGCGTGAGCGATTTCTTGAAGCCCTTCGTCTTCGACAGCTGATGGAGATGATCCATCCAGCCCGAGCTCGTGCCGCGCGTGCCGAAGCCCGGCGGCGTATCGAGGAACTTGTTCAGCTTGCGGCGCAGATCGATCACGCGGCTGCGAACGCGCTCCTGGAGCGCGGCGAGCTCGGTGTCGCCATCGGGCAGCTTCGCGACGCGCTCGAGCTCGGCCATCACGAGCCTGCGCACTTCCTCGACGGTAGATTCGTCGAGCTTGTCGGCTTTGACGCCGGAGAGCCCGAGAAAGACGGGCTGGCCTTGGTCGCCGGAGAGATACGACCACACCGCGCTCGCGCCGAGGTCGGTGACGCGCGTCTTGCTGTCGATCAGTTTTTTGTAGAGCGTCGTGCTCTCGTCGCCGGCGAATGCGTCGAGGAAGAGGCCGAGCAGCGTGCGCTCGGTCTCGTCGAGATTGCGCACGGCGGGCCACACGAACATCATCGGGCCGGGATTTGCCGGCGAGGCGTACGGGTACTCGACGATCTTGATCGTGCCCGGCGTCGCGGGCGTTGGCTTCGGCAGATCCGCTTCCTTCGTGACCTTCCCTTTGCGGCCGGCGGCTTTTTTGAGGATCGCGTTCGTCTGATCGAGCACGGTCTCGAGCGGCATCGACGATGGAAACGCGCCGATCATGCCCATGTTCGCGAGGTGGTACGCCGCCGCGTGGAACGTGCGGATGTGCTCGGGCGTCATGTCGCGAATCGCGTCGGGGAAGCCGCCGGAGTCGAGCGCGAGTGGATGCTTCGCGCCGTACACGAGATAGCCCGCGGTGCGCCACAGCATCGTGTCGGGCGACTCGTACGTGCGGACCATCTCGTTATAGACGGTGCCTTTCTCCTCGAGGCGCAGCTTGCCGTCGTCGCCCTTATCGACGCCGAAGTTGCGCACCTCGCGACGGATCTCTTCGTCGGTGTAATCGGGGTTGAGCAGCGCGTCGAGGTGGTTCTCGAAGACCGGCCAAAACACCTCTTGCCCGGCGACGGTGTGGAAGTGATACGCGGTTCGCCACTGCGCGGTGAACGCGGATGACTCCGCGAGTGCCATCGCTTCGCTCGAGCCGAGCTTGCGGCCGCGATCGCCTTTGCCCAGCAGCAGGTGCTCCTGCGTGTGCGGCTCGCCCATGTCGGACGTCGGGAACGAGTTGACCCAGATGAAGCCCTGGGGCGCGGTCTCGATGCGCAGGTAATCGAACGTGAAGCTCGTCGCGTCGTGCACGAAGCGCGCGCCGATCGGCTTGTCGGCGTCGTCGAGGTAGATCGAGGTGACCGTGAAGCCGCGGAGCTTCTGGCCTTCGCCGAGTGTCGCGAGGGCGGGGTTCGTGGGCGGAGGTGCCGCGGAACCGCCGCCGCCACCGCTTTTGTTCGAACACGCGATCGTGAGTGGCACCATCATGAGCAGCACGCGATGACGAAGCATCGCGGGCACTCTACTACGCGGGCGCGCGCTCGCGGAGCCAGCGGTCAGTCGTCTCGGCGACGGTCACCAGCGCGCCAAACATGCTCTTCGCGAGCGGCGAGCGTGGTTTCGTCGGAAAAAAGAACTCCTGGAATGCATCCTGCGCGGCGCGAGAAATCTTGAACAGGCCTTTGATGGACGCGGCGTCGGCGCCCTTGCCCGGCTTGTCCTTGCGCATGCGGCGCAGGATCTCGGCGTGGTACTTGAAGCCCTGCAGGTTCATCTCGGCCTGATCGATGCCGAGGTCATCGAACGCGTGGCGCAGCGTGATGCCGCCCATCAGCATCTCGAGGTTCATGCGCGTCTGGAACCACCATAGACGAAGCGCGTCGCGCTCGGTCAGGCCGCCGAGCACGTCCGGTAGCGTCAGCACGCCGAGGCCGACGTGGCGCGCTTCATCGCGCTCGAAGTAATAGAGCAGCTCGCTCAGCACGGGCTCGAGCTTCGCGTCGGCCATGAAGCGGAACATGACGACCGCCGTGCTCTCGACGAGCAACTGCATGCCGACCACTTTGTAGAGGAGGTTCTCGGTCTCGAGCAGCTCGACGAGCAGCCGCCGGCTCCAGCCGCCGAGCCGATGCACCGGAATCTGCGCGCGCCACATGTAATCGCGGAGCACGTAGAAGTGGCGCGCTTCATCGAACACCTGGCTCGATGCGGCCATCTTCGCCGGCGTGTCCTCGAGCTTGAGTGCGAGGTCGGCGCTGATCGACCACGCGGCGAGCTCGCCCCAAAGCAAGACGGACGCGACGCGAGAAAATGCCTGCTTCTTGTCGTCGGGGAAGTTGATGCCGCCGTGCTTGCCGACGAGCTCGTCGAGGACGGCGCGCCCATCCCACGCCTGTTCGTGCCCCTTGTGATAGATGCGCGCGACCGTGCTCGTGCGCGCCTCGGCGAGCCCGACGATGGTCGGGTCGCCGTACTCGTACGGCGGAAACTGCGTGCGTGGAGTCCGTGGACGTAGCCATCGTTCGGTGAGTGTCGCCATGGTGTTCTCCTAGTCCGGTTTCAGCCGATCCGAGAGTGTGCCGATCGCATGGAGCTGGGTCGCTTCGCGCGCGAGTGCGTCGAGGTCGACGGGCGCGTCGCCGCGCAGCGCAGCAAGCCCGAGCTTCTCGACGCCGCCGACGATCATCGTGGCGACCATGCGCGCATCGAGGTCGCGGATGTACCCGGCCGCGTGCGCGCGAAGCAGATCGCGCTCGACGATGCCAATCAGCGCATCATCGATCTCGCCAAGCAGCTTCTCGACGCTCGCATCGAGCCCGACCGCTTCGCGCAGCAAGATGCGCAACGTATCGCCATCCTCAAAGACGACGGCGAGCACGCGGCGCAGCTGCCGCGAGGTAAACGTGATCGCGGCTCCGCGCTTGATTTTCTCCGGCGGCGGATACTCCGTTTGCGCCGCCATCTCCTCCATCAGCGCGCGCACTCGCTGCAGCGTCTCGCGCAAGATCGCGGTCAGCACCGAGTGCTTGTTCGCGAAGTACTGATAGAGCGTGCCGCGTCCGATGCCCGCCGCCGCGCAGATGTGGCTGACGTTCGCCGCGTGAAACCCGCGCTCGGCGAACACGCGCTTCGCGCAGGAGAGAATTTGGCGCTGACGCGCCTCGGAGCGCATGTAACTCATAAGGACAATTCGGAACTGACGTGTCAGTTCTACCCGGTCCCAGGTTCGTTGGCAAGAGCGTTTCTGAGAGTGTTTCCGGGACACGATTTGGGTGAACAACCGGCGGACATATGCGTCGATTGCAACGGAGCGTGTTGCGCTCCAGCAAAGGGTGAAAGAGAAAATGAACCGCCGTCTTCTTCTGTCTTCTATCGGCGCCGTGTTGGCCCTCGGGTCCGGCGTCGCTTCCGCAAATGCCGACTACTGGCGCAAAGAAGGGCTGCTGCTCGAAGTCAGTGCCGATCCGCGTGATGGCACGGACTTCGTCCAGGTCAATCCGCAGCGCGCCGATAGCATCGAGCTCGTCGCTCTGAACGCGCGCGTCGATCTGCGCGGCCTCACGCTGCACTTTTCCGACGGTCGAACGTTCCACGCGACCGGCCGTGGTGTGATGCCGGGCCAGCCCGTGACGATCGATCTGCCGCAGAACTGCGGCCTGATCACGAGCGTCGATCTCGAATACATCCCCACAGAGATGCGGCGCACGGACCGCACGCCGGCGCGGCTGCAGATCATTCCGCGCGCCGACTTCCACGCGTATCGCGAGCGACCGGGCTATTGGGCGTACCAGCCGCAGCCGGCGTACCAGCCGCAGCCGACCTACCAGCGGCCAAGCTGGCGCTACCAGCCGCAGCAAACGTCGTGGACCGGACGGATCCAGGCGCGATTCAGCTTCTAGTAGGCTGAGCTCGCAATGCGAGCGACGATCATCGGTGGCGGCATCTTCGGCGTCACCGCGTCGCTCGCGCTCCGCGATCGGGGCATGGACATAACCCTCGTCGATCCGGGTCTGCCCCACCCGCTCGCCGAGTCGACGGACATCAGCAAGGTGATCCGCATCGACTACGGTGCCGACGAGGACTACACCATTCTCGGCGAGCAATCGCTCGCCGGCTGGCGCCGCTGGAATGCCGAATGGCCGCGCCCGCTATTTCACGAAACCGGCGTGACGTTCCTATCGCGCGCGCCGATGGCCGGCTTCGAGCGCGACAGTTACGACCTCCTCGTCCGCCGCGGCCACGCGCTCGAGCGTCTCGACGCTGTCGCAATCGCGACGCGCTTTCCGGCATACCGCGCGGGGGCATACGTCGACGGCTATTTCAATCCGCAGGGCGGATGGGCGGAAGCAGCGACCGTCGTCCGCCAGCTCGCAGCTCTCGCGATCTCGCGCGGTGTCGAGCTGCGAGCCGATCGCGTGCACACCCTCGATGAGATCGACACTGATCTGATCGTCGTTTGCGCCGGCTCGTGGGTGCCGCTCCTCGTGCCCGCGCTCGCGGGCTGCTTGCGCGCGGTCGGCCAGCCCGTGTTTCATCTGCGCCCCGCGGATCCGTCGCTGTTCGAAGCCACGCGCTTTCCCGTGTTTGGTGCCGACATTTCGCGCACCGGCTATTACGGCTTTCCCATCAACGACGGCGTCGTGAAGATCGCAAACCACGGTATCGGTCTCGAGCTCGCGCCCGGTGACGCGCGCCCCGAGGTCACGCGCGAGCAAGAGCTCCAGCTGCGCGCGATGTTGTCGGACTCGTTCCCCGCGCTCGTCGACGCGCCGATCGTCTTTCGCCGCCTCTGCGTTTACTGCGACACGACCGACGAGAATTTCTGGATCGCGCGCGATCCTGATCGACCGCATATCGTCGTCGCGACCGGAGGCTCGGGTCACGCATTCAAATTCGCGCCCGTCCTCGGCGACCTCATCGCCACCATTGCTCTCGGCGAGCCGCAACCGCTCGCTCCCAAGTTTCGCTGGCGCTCCGAGCTCGCGCTGTCGCGCGGCACCGAAGCGGCTCGACATCACGGCGATTAGGACGCACACTGCAGTCGTTCTTTGACATGGGGGCGTACCGGATTCGACGAGGATGTCGATGCTCGGATTGCGCGTCGTGGCGCCCATGGCCACGTAAAAATGGGCAAATCTGCAACTGCGAACGATAACGCTGTTGCTCTCGCTGCCTAATATCAGGCAACGACGGTTCTCGTAGCTTCCGTCTGTAGCCGCGAAGGACCGACACAATCAGGCTGGACCTCCTGACCCGCTGACGCATGGAGGTCGAGATCTAGTCAGCTCGTCGCGCCCGCAGGCCGGCCGCCGCCGGCGGGCGCGAGACCTCAATCGGCGTGCCTACACGCGTAGACGTTCGTTCGGACGCATTTTCGGACGCGGGTTCGACTCCCGCCGCCTCCACCAGATGTCACACGCGTGGCCCGAGTGACTTGATGGCGACATTCGCAACGACGACGAGGTCACTGCCGCCACGCACTTGTTCGAGCTTTTCGGTGGCGATCGTGCGGATGGGACGTTCTTGCTTGCGAGGTTTGAGTTGCTTCATAGCGTGATGACGGAATGACCGCCGATCATTTGCGCTCGGATCTATCGGCCCGCACGCAGCATGCGCGTGAGACTGAGCGGAAGCTGCCCGACAACCATGCGTTCCATGCTGCTTAGCTGCGAGTCGCTGAGCGCGAGCTCGCTCTTGAGCGCTGCGCGAGTGGTCGTTGCCAGCTCGTCTTCGATCTTGCGAAGCCTGCGCATCACGGTCGACGCGTGCACGCCGTGGATCTTGCCAAGCGCATCGAGCTCGAGACCGTCGACATAGCGTTGACGCAGCAGGGTGCGGTCGCGTTTGGGCAGCAACTTGACGGCGTGTGCGAGCGCGCGTTTGTACGCGTCGGCGCACGTGTGCCAGATCAGCGCGAGCTCGGGATCGTCGGGTGCGACGAGCTCGGCGATCGCTTCGTCGCCATCGACATGCTCTCGCGCACGCGTGAGATCTACGGCGGTTCGCGTCGCCACGACGCGGAGCCAGCGGGTCAGCGGCCCGGTGCCGCGGTACGAGTTGATCGCTGGTTCGCTACCGGGCTCGCCGACGAACAGCCGGTGGCGGATGCGTTGAATAACTTCGTCCATGACGCTGCGATCAGCATCAATCTTGCCAGCCGCCTGACGCATGATCGGAACGAGGTCGCGCTCCGCGAGGGCGAGAGCAGCTCTGTCGCCCGCTGCGAGCGCAGTTGCGAGATACAGATCTTCGATCGCGAGGCGATCGAGCGTGGCAAGCTGGAGTGCTCCTTCGCGAGATAGGAGTGCGTCACCGATGCGAATGATGAACGCCGCGCGATCGACGACCACGTTCGGCATTTGCGTTTCGCAGCGCGCGACGAGCGCTTCTAACTTCTCCTCGAGTGCCGGATCGTCGATGTCGACAGCGCGTTCGCCCAAGCGAGCGAGCAGTACATCGCGGAGCACCCAAAAACGATGCCACGTTTCCGCGCAGCGCGTGTCCCAAATGCTTGCGGTTTTCACGCACACGCTAGAGCTTGCGCCCCGCCATGCTGAAGCCGATCGCACCTTGCGACGTCGACAGCTGACCACTCGCGTTGAACACCCCACTGACGACGGTGCCCTGCCCCATGATCGTCACGCTGTATGAACCACCGGTCGAGCTCGTCAGCGTGATCTGTTGTTGATCGATCGAGAACGCACCCTTATTGAGAATCGTTGCGTGGAGAGCTCCGAGCTGCTGCGACTGAATGATCAGATCCGACGTCGTCCCTTTGGTGATCGACATCGAGTCGTTATACGTCTGGCTTCCGGTACCGGAGACGGTGATCGTCGTTTGGTAGGCGCCGACAAACGCGTCTTCGTCGTCGGTGGCACAAGCAGACAGCAGCATCATGGCGCACGTAAAAGCGAAAATGCGAAGCATGGCGACACCCCTTTGTTGGCTTTCACTGATGACGGAGATGCCGGGGCGCGTTTGCGCGCTGATCGCGCAGGCCTGCGAATTGATGGCTAAAACCGACCCTCGATGATCAGCTCGGTGCCGCTCGCCGTGACGGCCGGCGCAACCATGACGGGCCGCGCTGGCGCGACGAAATACCAGACGAGACCGGCGGCGAACGCGACACCGCCCGCGATCGCCACGCCGGTGCCGACATCGGCAAGGACGGCAGCGCGATGCACGGCGTCGCGATCCTGTGCTTGGACCGCGCGCTGGTAGCTCGAGCGCGCGATGAGGCCGACCACCGCGCTTCCACCGAACAGCGCGACGCCAACACCACCGCTGATCCACAACGGCGTGCGTGACCGCCGCAGCTCGACGACCTCGCTCGGTGGCGCGCGCTTCGCAGCCGGCAAGGCCGGAACATCGATCGTGATTTCATCGCCGGCTGCGAGCGTTTTTTCCACTCGGATCGATTCGCGCTGTGCTGCTCGCGCGGTGAGTACGATGATTCCCGGGTCGAAGATCTGGACCTGCGCCAAGGCCTCGGGCGCGAGCTGGCGCGCACTATTCGGCGGCCCGATCTCGATCACGAGACCGGGGAGCGATGGCTCGGCGACGCGAACGCGCACGAAGCCCACCTTCGCGCGCAGCGCGGTGAGTTGCTCGCGCGCGTAGGTCGCGCGCCCGCGCTTATCCGTACGCGCCGCATCCTTCTCGGCATCTTCGAACATGCGATACGCATCTGCGTAGCGGCCTAGCTTTGCCCAACAGTCGGCGACGTTCAGCTTGGTGCCAAGCTGCGGATCGAGCTCGAGGCTCCTCGCAAACGCGGTGCACGCATCGGCAACGTTGCCATCCGCGATCAGTGCACGGCCTTGTTTGAACAGCTCCGCTGCGCGATCGGTCGACTCATCCGCCTTTGCGAGCGCAGTCGTCACAAGCGATAGCGCGAGCACAGATCGTGCGAGCCTCACTTCTGACACTCCAGAGGATGTTTCTCGCACGGATCGACTTCTTTGGTCGGAGCCGTCGGTCGCCGCGGCTTTGGCTCAGCACGAACGAGCTTGATGCCGCGCTGAAGGCACGCACGCTCGACACGCGCACGCGCTGTCGTCGGCACGCTGCGGTAATAGGCAAGCGCGGCATCGCGGCGCCGCGCTTCGCACGCGGCAACTCCGCAGTCTGCGTGCTCGGTCGCCGACAAGCTCGCAGTTGCTGCACAACGGCTCAGCGCTGTGTCCCAGTCGAGATTCGAGACGGCATCAGCGATCGATGCACGCGGAGCATCGATGCCTGCATCAATATCCGCAACTACCTGCTGTGCTGTATCGATCGCGGCGACGCGCATCGGCACGACATCCTGCGTTTCGGGCTGCGTTGTCGCGCGCCACCAGATCATCGCCGCGGCAACGCCGATGACGGGCGCGACGATCAACAGCCAACCAAGATTACGCCGCGAAGTAGGTACTGGAACAGCGGGTTTGCCTCGGAGGCCGATCGTCGGCGCATCGTTCAGCATCGCTTCGATCTGGCGAGCCGCGCCCGGCCCTGCCGCAACAGTGAGCGCCAGCGGTGGCGCCGGAGCGGCTTGCGTCTCGACTTCCGCCGCGACGATGCGCACGTCGGCGTTAGGCGCGAGATCGAGCCACGGCAACGGTCGTTCGCCAAGCAGCTCTTTGACAAACCGCGCCATCGTCGTCGATGACAAGAGGTGCTGCTCGCGCATCGCAAGCCGTTCGATCGCCTCGAGCATCTCGGCTGCCGTCGCGAACCGGCGCTCGCGATCTTTCTCGAGCGCGAGCATGACGATCGCATCGAGCTGCGGCGATACCTCCGCGCGGTGCGTCGACGGCGGCGGCACTTCATCGTTGATGATCGCGTGCATGGTCGCGATCTCGTTGTCGCGTGGGAACAAGCGTTTGCCGGTGAGTAACTCGTAGAGCAGGACGCCGAGCGAGAAGATGTCGCTTCGCCGATCGACGGCTTGTCCCCTGCACTGCTCCGGGGACATGTACGTGGTCTTGCCTTTGACGCGACCTGCGGCGGTCTCCTCGGAGTTGTGCGTCGCCTTCGCGACGCCAAAATCGACGAGCTTGATCGCGCCTTCGTACGCGACCATCACGTTCGACGGCGAGACATCACGATGCACGATGCAAAGCGGCCGGCCATCTGGTGCGACGCGTTCGTGCGCGTGATGGAGCGCGGCAAGTGCACCCGCGGCAACGTGCAGCGCAAGTGCGATCGGCATAGCGCGCTGCTCCTTCGCCAGCGCCTGCGCGATCGAACGCAGATCTGCGCCGTGCACGTATTCCATCGTGAAAAAGTACGCGTCGCCGAGCTTTCCGATGTCGTAGACCTGCGCGATGTTGGGATGGTGCAGCTGCGCGGCGAGGCGTGCTTCGTCGAGAAACATCCGTGCGAGTTGCGCATCGCGACCGAGCTCGGCCTTCACGCGCTTGAGCACGACGTGGCGTTCGACGCCGGCGACAGGCGTCGTTCGCGCGAGAAAGATATCGGCCATGCCGCCACCGGCGAGCCGACCGAGGATCGTGTAGCGACCTGACGTCGTTTCTTGATCCGCAACCAGCTCGGCGAGGAGCGCTTCCATCGATGCAAACCGCGTGTCTGGATCACCCGAGAGACCGCGGCGGAGCGCCGCACGGATGCGTGAAGGAACACTCCGCGCGCGCAGTGGCTCCTCGGGGCACGTACCGGCCATCGCTGCATCGAGCAGCTGCGCGACGTTGACCGCGTCGGACGGTCGCCGCCCGCACAGGCCCTCGTAGAGCGCTACGCAAAAACTGAACTGATCCGCGCGCGCGTCGAGGGGCCGCCCCAGCAGTTGCTCCGGCGCCATATACGCCGGCGTGCCGACGACCGTGCCAGCATCGGTGATCGTCTTGTCGAGCAGGCGCTCGCCGCGTGGCGATTCACTCGCCGCGCGAGCGAGTCCGAAGTCGCTGACCTTGACCTCGCCGCGTGCGCCGAGCAGCACGTTGTGCGGCTTGAAATCGCGATGGATGAGCTCGGCGCGATGCGCGGCGGCAAGGCCGCGACCGGCGGCGACGAAGACCTCGAGTACCTCGTGCAGCGGGCGCGCCGTTGCGAGCCACGCCGCGAGGTCGCCACACTCCAAGTACTCCATCGCGATGAACACGTGATTGTCGTGAACACCGACATCGAAGATCGGCACGACGTTCGGATGCGAGACCTGCGCCATCGCCTGGGCCTCGCGTAGCAGGCGCTGCTGTCCATCATCTGCCCCGACGCCGAGGCGCAGCAGCTTGATGACGACCTTGCGATGGAGCTCGCTGTCTTCGGCGAGCAACACGTCGCCCATTCCGCCCGAACCGATCTTGCGTTCGATCTTGTAGCGGCCGATCCGAAGTGCCGGCTCGCAGATCGTCGGCTCCGTCGCGACTGCCTCGTCGTGTGCGAGGCGGCCGAGCGCGACGCGACAGGAGCTGCAGTCGTCGACGTGATTGCGGATCTGTTCGGCACGTCGCGCGTCGAGTACGCCGGCGGCGAGGTCGTCGAGGTCCTCGGGTGCCGGGCACGCCGCGTCCATTACCTCCTATCTTTCCCTTGTTCATGAAGTTCTGCAAATGTGCCCCAGACCTCGTTAGTCCAAAATCGTGCCGCCTTTTTTCGGCGCCGGCGGCGGCGGTGGCGGTGCTGGAACCGCGGGCGGTGTCATCGGAGGTGCCTCGATGTGCGGAGCATCGGAGCGCAGCTCGACCTTCCTCGGCTCGACACGCGTTACCGTGGTCTTTCGCCGTTTCGAACGCACTCCGTGCTGCGGCGCGAGCTCGACCGGCACGACGCGTTCGCGATCTGGAACAACGTCTCCCACCCAGCTCGTGTAGCCCTTCGCAGCGACCCTTACATGAAGCGGATCGGTGCTGCGCAGACGAACGGCTTCTACGCCGTCGATCGGCTTGCCATCGATATGCACCTGGGCGTCGACATCGGGAGGGCGGATCGCGAAGCGCAACGCAACGACATCGAGCGTCGGCACCTCGCGCGATGGCACCGGCACTGGCGCTAGCTGCGGTGCGGCGTCTGGTGCGGGCGATGGCGCGACAGCTGGCTGCGCTGGTTGTGGCGCGACTGATTGCGATCCCCGCAGCGACAGCAATGCAACAACACCGCCCACGAGCACGCTGCCGGTACCGATAGCCGCCCACGGCGCGATTCGCCGCGCCGCCGACGACCGCACCGCGACCTGACCGACCGCACTCGACATCGTCGTCGGCACGCCACGCAGCGCGATGATCGACGGATGCACCACCGCGTGCGCTGCGCTGATGCCCAAGGTGGGCGCGCTCGGATACACGGTCGTCGGCCGTTTGCCGAGCAGGCTGGCGAGCTCGGCGGCGAGGTCTTGCGCGGACGCGATACGTGCATCCCGATCCTTGGCCATCGCACGAGCGAGTAGCGCGCTCGCGCCTGGCGGCAGCTCGCGGCGAAGCTCGTGCGCCGCACGCGGCTCCTCGTGGACGACTCTGTAGAGCGCGCCGGGAATCGTATCCGACGCAAAGGCCATCTCGCCGGTTACCATCTCCCAGATGATCGCGCCAAGCGCGAAAACGTCCGTGCGGGCGTCGACGTCTCGCACCATGCCCATCGCTTGCTCGGGCGACATGTAGAACGGCGTCCCCATCAGCGACTGGTCGCGTGTGATGACCGACGACGAGTCCTGCATCTTCGAGATTCCGAAGTCGAGCACCTTGACGAATTCATCGCTTCCGCGGCGCTTCGTCAGAAAAATGTTTTGCGGCTTCAAATCGCGATGCACGATGCCGGCCTGATGCGCGGCCGCAAGCGCGGATGCGACCTGGTCGACGATGTGGACCACGTGAACAAGCGGCAATGGGCCGCGCTCGATCCGCGCCGCGAGATCCTCGCCTTCCAGGAGCTCCATCACCATATACGGCACGCTGTCGGGCGTGACGTTGAAGTCCTGCACTTCGACAATGTGGTCGTGGCCGAGCTGACTCGCGATCTCGGCCTCGCGCCGGAAACGTCGAAACACCTCTTCGTTCGACGCGAACACCGGGTGCAGCACCTTGATCGCGTAGCGCTTGCCACCGAGGCGCGCGTGTACCGCCTCGTAAATCTCGCCCATGCCGCCGCGTGCCAGCGGACGTACGATCTGATACGTGCCGTCGAGCACGCGGCCGATCAATGGCGGCGGTTCGGCCGTCATAGCTTTGCCCGGAACGCGCCGACGGAGACGCCGAAGGAGACAGCGGGATTGCTATCGATCGCGAGCCATGGTGCGACCGTGAGGATGTAGCCGCTTTCGTTTAGCCATGCCACGTGCCCTTGCACCATGCCGCCAAACGTATTCGTGCTCTCGCCGTCGCCGTCCATATTGAGCTGCATGTGGCTATACGAGAGCTGCACGCCCGGAATCACTCCGTAGTGGTCTCCGAGCTTGAACAGACGATAGGCGGTCGTATCGAGTTGGAACGTCCAGCCGTTCGCCATCGACTCGTAGCCGTAGTCTTCGTCGACAACGGTGAAGAATCCAAAGCTCGTCCCAACGGCGAGCGAGAGCGGCATGGTGTTGCTCTGCTTGAGTGGATGCGCAGCGATGCGCGGCGCGACTCCGTACGAAGCGACGACGTCGCCGTAGGTATCGTCGGGGTCCAGCGCGATCCGATACATGCCGATGCCGCCATCCGCCCAGCCCTTGTAGGAGTAACCGGCGTACATGCTGAGGCTCAGGGAACTACCATCCGTCGATATCGCCGCGTCGCCGCCGTAACCCGACGTTCCCTTCTGCAGAAACACCCCTTGCGCCGATGCAAGCCGCGGAACCGCACACGCGAGTAACACGAACAGCAATGCTCGAATCATTGGAGCCCCCGGTTGTGGATAAGACGGTTGGCGATGACGTCGTTTGCGCGCGTGCGCGCCAGGTACTCGACGTGCTTGCGTTATTCGCGAACGCGACGCCGCCGCAGCATGAACGCGAGCACGAACAACAGCGGGCTCGCGCCGCGGCTCGCCGCGCAACCGCCCTCCTCAGGCGGTGGCGGCGGGAAATTGTTGCCGCCACCGAGCCCGCCATCGCCCGACGCGACCACGACGGTGATCATCGCACGCGACGTGGCCCCAGCGGAGTCGCTCGCCGTGACCTCGAGCTCATGCATCCCGGCCGGCAGATTCGTGACGTCGAACGAGTATGGCGCGGCGGTGTCACTGCCGATCATCGTGCCATCGATCGCGAGCACTACAGAGCGAGCGTTCGGCGCGTCGACTGTCACGATGAAGCTCGACGCGACCTGTGCGCCGTCGGCCGGCGACGTGATCCTGACGTCTCCAGACGATGGCGCGCCGAACGTCGTATAGAGCAGCAGGTTCGGCGACCCCGCAACGCCCGACAGTTTGTTCTGACTCGCACTTTGCGTCAGACCCGCAGCGACTTGGGCCGGCGTTGCGCCGGCGTTTTGCGCGACATAAAGCGCAGCGGCGCCTGCAACGTGCGGGCTCGCCATCGACGTGCCGCTGATCGTGTTGATCGCGCTCGAGCCATTGATCCATGCAGACCTGATGTCGAAGCCCGGCGCAAACAGATCGACGCAGCTTCCGTAATTGGAGAAGCTCGCACGCGCATCGGTCTTCGTCGACGCGCCGACGGTGATCGCAGTCGGCTCGCGCGCGGGCGAGACATTGCATGCATCCTGATTCTCGTTGCCGGCGGCGACGACGACGGTCACGCCAGCGCCGACGACGTTTCTGACCGCCGTGTCGGTCGCCGGCGACGCAGCGCCACCGAGGCTCATGTTCACGACGGACTTCGGGGGATGGACCTGGACGACATAGTCGAGCGCGGCGATCGTGCCTTCGCTCGGGCCGGTGCCTTCACAGTCCAGCACACGCAGCGGCACGAGCGTCGCCTTCTTCGCGACCCCGAGCACGCTGCCCGCAATCGTGCCCGACACGTGCGTGCCGTGGCCATTGCAGTCTTCGTAGCCGTAGCCATCGTCGATCGCGTATGCGGCGAGGTTCGTGTTGATGCGTCCCGTGAATTCGACGTGGCTCGTGTTGATGCCCGTGTCGATCACGAACACGGTAGCGCCCGTGCCATCGGCTGCGTAGGTGTACTGCGTATCGAGCGGCAGGTCGCGCTGGTCGATGCGATCGAGCCCCCACGTCGCGTTGTTCTCGGTGGTCGTTGCCCACACGCGACCATTCGGCTCGACGAATGCGACCGCAGGATCCCGCGCGATCGCATCGGCGGCGGCATCGCTCATGCGCGCCGAGAACCCGCGCAGTGCATAGCTGTAGCGATGGTGAAGCTGTGCACCATGCTCGGCGGCGAGCCGATCGATGAGTGCATCGATGTCCGCGCGTTCTGCCAATCGGCCGTGCGGCGCACCATCCAGCACGACGATGTATTCGCCGTCGACGCTCGCATGTTGCTGCGTCGTTTCAAACGGCGAAGATTCGATGCAATTGATCATTGCGAGCGGTGCAAGTAGAGAGATGCAAACACGCATGAATGTCCCCTTTGGCATGGAGACGACGCACCCGATCGCTGTTTGCGCAGGCACGGTCGAAGTGCCTCATGGCCGCACGGTTTTTGCGATCACGTGCAAATGCAAACGCCGCTGGCCGTCATCACGGTATGGTGAACGTGGCGATGCCGGACGGTTGCCCAGCGCCAGAGGACCTGGATGCGCTGCTCAACGACGAGCTCGCTCGAGAGCGCGGCGAGCAGATTCAGGCACACGTCGACGATTGTGCGGCGTGCCGTCTCGCACTCGGCGCTCTCGCGCAGACAATCGACGATCGGGCGCCGCAAACGCGCCGCGTCGTCAGGGTTCGCGTCGAGCGCATCGACCGCTATCGCGTCATCCGCACGCTCGGCCGAGGCGGGATGGGCGTCGTGTTGCTCGCCGAGGACGACGAGCTCCAACGCAAGCTCGCGATCAAGCTCATGCGTCCCGACCTCGTCCACGTGCAAGATCGCCAGCGCTTGCTGCGCGAGGCGCAGGCGATGGCGCAGGTGTCCCATCCAAACGTCGTGGCGATCTTCGACGTCGGTATCCACAACGATCAGGTCTTCATCGCGATGGAGTACGTCGAAGGTACCGACCTCGCCCATTGGATGCGCGGCCATCATTCCCTGCGTGAGGTGCTCGATGTCTTCAGCGCGGCAGGCCGCGGGCTCGCCGCCGCGCACCGCGCGGGAATCATCCATCGCGATTTCAAACCGCACAACGTGCTGCTCGGTACACACGGCGAGGTCAAGGTCACCGACTTTGGGTTGGCGCGGGCCGAGCTCGCCGCCACACCGCCCGCGCGCGCGAGCGTCGAGCGATTGCTCGATACGCCGATCACGCGTGTCGGGGCCGTCGTCGGCACGCCTCAATACATGGCGCCTGAACAATTACTCGGGGAACCTGTCGACGCGCGCGCTGATCAATTCAGCTTCTGCGTCGGCCTCTACGAGGCGTTGTGCGGCGAACGTCCGTTCCAGGGCAGCGATACGGCGGAGCTCTCGCGTGCCGCTCTGACTGCGGCATACCCCGAGCAGCCATTGCGCCGCGTACCTGCGCGCGTGCGCGCTGTCGTTCGCCGCGGCCTCTCACCCGAACCGGATCGGCGGTTCGCGTCGATGGACGAATTGATTGTTGCACTCGTGCCGCCCCGCGCTCGCAAAAGACTTGTGGTCGCCGGACTCGTCGCAACCGCCCTCGCCGGCGGCACGATGGTCGTTGCAGTCGGGATGCGCGCGCCCGGCGGCGCGACCTGCGACGGTGGACCAAGCGAGCTTGCGTCCGTCTGGAACGTCGAGCGCCGTCTCGCGATCCAGCGCGCGTTCATGGGGGCAGGAGGTCGCGACGCAAAGGCTTTGATCGCCGCGCTCGATGCGTACGCGAACGCGTGGCAGCGCGAGCATCGCGATGCATGTGAGGACACGCGGCTTCGCGGCGATCAGTCCGAGCAGCTGCTGGACCTTCGTATGGCATGCTTGCGCCGGCGGCGCATCGAGCTTGGCGCGTTGGTCGACGAGCTCGCGGCAGCCGACGAGGCAGTCACTCGGCGCGGCCCCGCGGTCGTCACGACGCTCGCATCGCCCGTTGCGTGCAGCGACGTCAAGCGCGAACCGACGACGGCGGCGCCGGCCGCGATGCATTGGGAAGAGGAGGCGATCGAAGCGGATCTCGCGAAGGTGCAGGTCAAGCTCGGATTGCTGCGCATCGCGGGCGTACTCGAGCAGCTCGAGGGCCTGCGTGCGCGTGCCGAACGTGCCGGCCACAAGCCGCTGATCGCGCAAACCGAGTACTGGCTCGGCGTGCATATGGCCGCATTGCAAGACAGTCAGCGCGCGGTCGCACACTACAAACGGGCGGCAGAAATCGCCGACGAGGCCGGTGCGGATGACGTGCGCGTGCTCGCGCTCGTCGCACTCATGAACATGACGAGCCGAGACGGCAAGCTCGACGACGCTGCACGGTGGAGCGACATCGCGCGCGGCGCTGTCAAGCGTGTGCACAGCCTCGAGGTCCTCGCACAGTTCGATATGGCGCTCGCGGAGCTCGCGGCTGCGCGTGGCAACGTTACTGAAGCGATCGCGGACTACGACCGAGCGAGCGAGCGGTACGCGCGCGCGTTCGGCGCCACCAGCGTTCAGGTCGCGAACGTGCAGATGAGCATGGGGTCGCTGTACGTGCTGCGTAACGAGCATGACCGCGGCATCGATCACCTACGCCAAGCGTACGAGGTGATGCGCAACGCGTACCCCGACACACTCTTCGGCGAGCAGCTCCTCGTTACGATGGCGATCGCGCGCATCCAACAAGGTACCTACGCCGAGGCCCAGAAACTTGCAGCGCAGGCGCTCGCAGAGCTCGAACGCGTCGGCGGCGATGACGAGCAACGCGCGCAGGTATTCGCGCTGCAGGCGCTCGCGCTGCAGGGACTCGGCAAACGCGACGAAGCATTCGCCAAGATGAAAGAGGTCCTCGAGCGAACGGCGAATGCACCGCCGGCTGACATGCTGCCCCTCATCGCGCTATTTCACTACGAAGGAGCGCGCTACGACGCTGCCTACGCCATCCTCGCGCGAACGCTCGAGCACGAAGAATCGAAAGGTCCCGATCGCGTCCAGGTGGCGACGATCCTGGGCGGCCTCGGGTCGCTGCGATCGAAGCAGAGGAAATTCGCGGAGGCGGCCGAATTGCTCTCTCGCGCGCGAACAATCATCGAGCGCTTGCAGCCCGAATCGAACGGCCTCGCGGAGATGCTGACGAAGCTCGGTGCACTAGAGACCAAGCGCGGAGCTGCGAAGCAGGCTGTTCCGCTGCTCGAACAAGCGCTCGCGCTCCGAGCCGCGCGCGGTGCGTCGACATGGGATACGTCGCTGACGGAGCTCGAGCTCGCGATAGCGTTGTGGGCGGAAGGCCGGGACCGTGCGCGCGCCATAGCGATGGCTCGCGACGCGCTAGCCCACGCGGAAGCGGCGAAGAATCGCAAGACGGCCGATGATGCGCGCAGCTGGCTCGCAGCGAACGCACACTGATCTACGCAAACCAACGCCATCGCACGTTCGTCGCGTTGCCTAAGACCAGCTCGGTATCACCGTCGAGGACGATCGTGCGCGCCTTTGGAAGGCCCGCGCGGCGCGTTCCATACGTGCTCGCGGTGTCGATCGCGAGTAGCACGTCGTCGATCTCGATCACGAGCATATGCACGCGCGAAATCGACGGATGCATCAGTAGCGGCGACCCGTCGCAGCGCGGGTAGCGACCGAGCAACACGCCGTCGCGCAGCGCGCGACTGCCGATCGCAAGCGAGCCTGCGGTCATGACGAGCTCGATGCCGTGGGCGATATCGTCCGTGCCATCGACGAGCATCATCGACGCATCGCGCACGCCAAGCGTGCGGAGCAGCATCCCGCGGTCGAGGGCACCGGGTCTGTCAGGTGCAGGTTCGGACTCGAGCTCGTCGAAGTACACGCGCTCGGGCAAGATCGACCACGCGTCTGCTGCGCGCTCCGGCCAGTCGGTCGGATCGCCGAGCGGCATCACAAACAGGGCAGAGCCCGCGCAACGCAAGAGCGCGGGTCCTTCGGCGCACAGGCCACGGACCTCGCGCCGCGTTTCGTCCGTGAAGCCCGTCGCGGTTCGCAGATCGAGGACGCGGTAGCGAACACCCGCTCCGCGCCGCCAGCTACGCACCGGATCGAGAATGATCGCGAGCTGACGCAGCGCTAAGCGCTCGTGTTCGCGAAGCACGAGGTCGCAGCGTTCGTGGCGGCCGACGATGGCGGCGCGGTGTTCGATCCCGACTCGCAGTCGCACGCACCCCGAGGGAGTCGACGTACGTTCGTCGACGGCAAACACGGCGAGCCCGGGTTCGTCGATGTCGCGACACCACGACGCATACGCGGCGTAGCCGTCCAGGAACAGCTGACGCATCGCGTACGGGCGACAGCTCGGTTTGATGGCCAGCATGGCGCGCGTGGGCGCGTTTGTCATCGCCGTGGAGACGGTCACGGGGTCTCCAACTTGCGTGCGTTGTGCAGAAACGCATGACGTTCGGTGCCTTGTGCGCCGCGCCCGCAATCGCGCTCGCGCGCGAACGTCTTTGCGGAGTGTAGCTGTTCGATCCTGACGCATGTGAGGACGATGCTCGTGCTGATCGCGACCGCGGCGTGCGGCCGCGTCGGCTTCGACGGACCGTCGAGCCGCGACGTACAACGTCGCGTCGGCCTCGGCCGTGGCCATTCGTGCGCGCTGCGCGCGAGCGGCGCCGTCGCGTGTTGGGGCGCAAACGAGACTTCGCAGCTTGGCGATGGCACGGCACCCATGGATGAGCTGTTACCGCGCGACAGCGGCGTGACTGCCATCGCGATCACCGCCGGTGAGTTCCACAGCTGCGCGCTTCTCGACGACGGCACCGTGACGTGTTGGGGGCAGAACCTCCACGGGCAGCTTGCGACGGGGGACGGCCTCGATCATCCGACCCCAACAACCGTGCCGAGCTCGCCGCACTTCGTCGAGCTCGTGGCCGGCAACGAGCACACGTGCGGGCGACTCGAGAGCGGCGAAGTGATGTGCGCGGGCGTCGCGCTCGCCGCAGGCGACGCGGCCGATCGCCTGACGTTTCAGCCGATCGATGGGGTCGACGATGCGGTGCAGCTTACGGCCGGCTCGACCTATAGCTGTGCGCTGCGCGCGACCGGCGAGATCGCATGCTGGGGGAACAACTTCTTCGGTGTGCTCGGCAGCCCGGGCACGGCGACGTCGACGACCGCCGTCATGGTCGAAGGGATCACGGACGCGATCCGGATCACCGCGGGCAATAACCACGCGTGTGCGCTCCACGCGACGGGCACGATCTCCTGTTGGGGACGCAACCGCGATGGTGCGCTCGGCGACAACACGCAAATCGATAGTCCGGTGCCGGTCGAGGTTCTCGGCGTGAGCAGTGCGACCGAAATCGACGCCGGCGATTTCTACTCGTGCGCACGCGTCGGCCCGAGTGACGTCATGTGCTGGGGAGTGAACGATGCGGAGGAGCTCGGCAATCCAGGCGCAGATCCGTTTCGCAGCCTCACGGCGGTGCCGGTCGTCGGGTTACCGAGCTTCGAACGGCTCTCGTCGGGCGGCATCCATTCGTGCGTCGAGCTCGTTGCTGGACCGCTCTACTGCTGGGGCGGCAATTGGCGGGGTCAGCTCGGTGACAACACGACGATTGCGCGTGGCATGCCGGGCCCCGTTCAGGCTTATCCGTGATGTCCAACGGTTGAGCGATTTCGGCGCAAGCGATCGCAGCGCGCGCCGTCCTGTGATCATGACTACGCAAGGATTAGCGATTGCGGCCGCGTTGCTCGGTGGCTGTGCTGTCGACGTCAAGACAAACGAGGCAGACGCCACGACGGCAACGTTTACGCTAACCGCGCTCGCGACAACGACTGAAGTCGTCAATCCGATGCGCGGGCTCTATCAATGGAACGACGTCGAGGTCGCGCCGGTTGTCTCGCTCGATGCGTATCGGCGTTACACGTGGCGCGACGTCGAGCCAAGCACGGACATCTACGACTTCTCGGCCATCGAGCGCGACATAGCAGCGGCAGCGGCAGAAGGCCGCAAATTCTCGCTGCGCGTGCGCGCGATGCGTGACTACGGCGATGGCCAGCTCTACGTCCCCGATTACCTAAAACCCTATGGCTGGTGGGCTGACACCGACGACAACGGCGCGCGCGACACGTTCGTGCCTGACTGGAACAACTCCTACTTCTTAGCGCGGGCGAAGAAGCTCATCTCCCAGCTCGGTGCGAAGTACGGCGCCGACCCGCGCGTGGCGTGGATCGACATTGGCATCTATGGCCAATTCGGGGAGTGGTATTTGAGCCCGAAGATCGACTACAGCACCGCGCCCTCGAGTATCGTGCCGGCGACGCTGGCGAGTCTCAACGCGCTCGTCGACGCGCACGTGTCGGCGTTTGCGAGCAAGCACCTCGTCGCCTTCTTGCGCACGGGCATTGCCTTCGACGCGATGCTGCACGCGTGGAATCAGACGACCAGCACGTATCCGGTCGGCTGGCGCGCAGACTGTTTGGGGCGCGCGCATTACTTCGATCAGTACATCAACGATTCCACGATCTGGCCGCGCGTCTCCTCGCGCTGGAAAATCGCGCCTGTCGTCACCGAATTTTGTTACGTCACACCCGGCTCGGGGGCATTTAGCGAAGCGCTACAACAGGTAAGAGACCTCCACGTCTCGCTCGTGTCCAATGGCAACACGGCAAGCTGGAGCTCGTTGAGCTCGACGGAGCAGCAACAGTTCCTCGCCGTCGGTCGCGCAGCCGGCTACCGCATCACGCTCGACAGCGTTGCAATGCCGCAGGTCCTACCGCAAGGCACGAGCTTTACGATGACCGCGCAATGGTCCAATCGCGGCGTCGCACCCGCGTACGAACCGTGGAAGCTTCGGCTCCAGCTCCGCGTGCCCGGCACGACGACCGTCGTGTGGCAAGCCACATCGTCGATCGATCTGGCAGACCTCTTGCCCAGCGTCGGCAGCTTCCATCAAGACACCTTCACGTTGCCGTCGACGATCGCGACGGGCACGTACGACGTCGTCGTGCGGATCGAGGATCCGCGCAAGACGCGAGCTCCGTTGGCGCTCGCGATCGTGGGTCGTGCGAGCGACGGCAGTTACAAGCTCGGGCAGCTCAGCGTGACGACGGGCAGCGATGTGACAAAGCCGACCGTGACGATCACGAATCCGCTGGACGCCAGCACGGTGCCGCGCGGCACCTCGATCGTATTTCAGGCGACCGCGACCGACGATGCTCGCGTCGCCTATGTCGAGTTCCTCGTCGGTAACACCTTGCTGTGCCGCGACAGCACTGTCTCGACGAGCGGCAAGTACGGCTGTAGCTGGAGCGTGCCCTCGCCTGCTGGCGTCTCGTATACGCTGACGGCGCGTGCGTATGACGACGCCGGCAACAACGCATCGCAAACGATCGGCGTGGTCGCCCAATGATTCGGCTCTTACTCGCGCTATGCGCGTGTGCCGCGCAGCCACCGAGAGCCGTCGTTGCGAGATCGACGTTGCCGGAAAACATTCGTGTGCAGCTGCCAACGCACGGGATTGTCGTCTGGATCGCCGGCGAGCAAGGCTCGCTATTCGTCACACTCGATCGCGACACGAAGATGATTCGCACCCGCACGGTGCGGCCCGCGTCCGATGAAACGCAGGCGCGCACGCTGCGCGCCGAAGACACGAAGAGGCTGTGGTCTCTCGCCGACGCAGCGTGGCGCACATCGCGCGGTCCGTCACATCCACCACACCTCGACTACAACGAGGTGCTCGCGGTCGGTGATGGCGACGATGCGTTTTATCTCGACGGCCATGGCTCGATCGAAGCACCGGCGGCGGCTGCCGCCGTTCGCGCGATGCTCGACGTCAGCAAGTAAGCGACTATCGACAGCAGCTGTGCGTCGCAATGCAGCAGACTGTGATGCCCAACGAGAACTGCGGACAGGGCGAACAGGTTAGCGACGAGGTCGTGAGCTCGTCGTTGGCCGTCTCGGTCTCTTCAGCAGCGTCGGTCGGGGTGGGCTCCGT
>Ga0070698_100001720_pt1 | contig 24404 bp, 23 predicted proteins | sample KBSK1502metaG_FD_65477 | JGI IMG/M metagenome (GOLD analysis project Ga0070698, IMG submission 65477) | Corn, switchgrass and miscanthus rhizosphere microbial communities from Kellogg Biological Station, Michigan, USA - KBS K1-50-2 metaG | ecosystem: Host-associated > Plants > Roots >... | reverse complement strand
ACCCACGCGTCAACCATTCCCCCGTCATCGAGGAGAACCGGCGTCAACTGCCGGGTATATAGACTGGTCTCGGGCTCGCCTGGACGATAGCCTTCGGTGTCGTCGAGCACATGGAGCACGACAAGAGGCTGTGTCATCTCGTACACCTCGCCACGCACGCGGGTGTCGGTTGCTGGAATTGCGGCGGGGTAGATGCCGAGATCGAAGAGCGCGGCGGCGATGCTTCCTCGTCCCCTGAACGTGAGATGGTCGTCGATACGGCGCCGCCCCGGCCTGTTAAACGGCGTCATGAGCGTGCCGTAGAAGAAGACCAGCTCCGCCATGCCTCGGAGCGCTAGAAGACCTGCGGTGCCCGTTGCCGCGGCGCCTGACGCCGCGGCAGCTCCGATCGCCCCGCCCGCGCCGCTCCAAGGAGGTCGATCAGACCGGGCGTCACGTCAAACGAGAGCGATACCGTTTTGCCTTCCCCACCAAGCTCCATCGAATTAAGCATCCCCCTCAGGTCCGGACTCTGCGCCCCCTGGATCCTGGCGAGCGCAAGGAACCCTCGGACGACGTCGCGCAGGCTCTGCGCCGATTCCTCGTCTCGCGCTTCCGCCCTTACCAGGCCGTGGACGCCGGCGTCCACACGTCCGCTCGCGGACAGCCAGTTGATCGGCGGGAGCTGTTTCGCAACCTCCGCGGGGAACGAGGCGCGACCCATCAGCGCGTCGAACCTTGCCACTGTCCACGCGCTGGCATCGTCGACATTACCAACCAGGTCCATGAATTCCTTGTTGCCGGTAATGTCGGCTGCAGCGCCCGCTTTAGTGTCGATTGCCCGACGAACGGCTACTCCATCGCCGAACAGCACAACGCCCGTTTCAAAGAAAGCCAGGGCTGCATCGTGCGTGTCGTCTTTGATGAACACAAGACGCTTGCCGCGGTACTGCGCGACGTCCGCGCCCTGTTCGCGCATGACGCCTTCGATCTTCACCACGTCGAAGCGGCCGCGCGCGACGAGCAGCGGCCGGTCGGTCCTGCCGTCGCCGTCGGACATGGCCACGACAACCCGATCAATGTCCGTTTGGAGGTTGATCCCGGTCCGGGCCTCGAGACCATCGACATTCGAGGGGTTGTCCCGCTGCAGTTGCTCGAGCTTGTCGCGGAGTGGTGAATTCATCACCTGGCGCAGATCCGCGTACGCAACCAGATGCGCATCATTGGGAACAAACCCGAGATCTTCCTGAGCGCCCGACCCAAGAGCGGCAAAGACGGGTACGCCCATCGACCAGGCGACCAGACCGGTCGCGAGCCCCGCGACCAGAACGCCGGCCGCCACGAGAAGGAAAACGCGGGTGCGCTTCGTCATTGCTGATACTCCTCGGGACTCGGGATTCGGGATTCGGGACTCGGGATTCGGGATTCGGGATTCGAAAGTCGCATCCCCAGCCCGCCTGATTATACGAGCCGGGCCTCTTGAGGGTTTCGGCGGTGCGTTTCCATTGCTCCAGTCTATTGTTCCAGCAGGTACTCCCGGTGCTCCACCCCCCGCATCGACAGGATGAGAGCGGTCACGATGGCGAAGGAGAGCCAGAAGAGGCTCTCTGCCGTCGATGGTACGTCCGACGCGACGGTTTGAAGCAGCGACAAGGTGTCCTCCGAGGGCAGCGCCTGGGGCACCAGCGCCTGCAGGTAGTAGGCAATCGTGAAGTGCTTCAGGTAGCCGGGCATCACCAAGGCAATCGGTTCCCAGCCAAACGCGAACACGAGACCGGCCACAAGCGGACGCTTGAGCATCACGCCCGCCAGCAGGAACAGCGCGCCGTATGCGGCAAGTCCGAGGGCCACAACGCCCAGGTTCCGGAGCACCGGACCAAAGGCGCTCGCCATGTCACGAAACGGCACCATGAGCAGGAACACGATCGTGACGGAAGGCAATACCACGGACGCAGCGCAGACGAGATACGCGACGTACTTGCCCATCACGATCGATCGCCGTGGAATAGGTCGCGTGAAGAGATACGTAATCGTCTTGTCCTCGACTTCGTCCGCAATGAGCGATGTGCCATAGAAGACACCCAGCGCCGGAACGATGAATTTCAGGTACAGAATCCCGATCATCGCCGCGAACATCCCCGCGCTGCCGATACGCTCGCCGTTGATCCTGAGGACCGCCATCCCGTTGGACGACGTGATGCGTGCCACTACCGAGAGCAACACGGGTGCCGCGACGAGGATCGCCATGAAGAGTGTGCGGCGCGCCCACAGCATCTCGCCCAGCGACAAGTCGAATATCCGCAGCGTCGACGCACGGAAAGACGGTTTCATTGCTTCACCAGATACGTGAAGACCGCCTGCAGGTTGTCATCGGGCGACGTCACTTCTTCGATCGAGCCGCCTTCGCCTGACGCCGCCAGCTCCGTGAGCCGCGAGTAGAAGGCGTCCGGGCGCAATGTTTGAACCACGACCGCGCCGGGCTCGAAGCGAAGGCTACTCACGTCTTCCTCCATCAGCAGCCGGCGAGCGAGCGCCCGCGGATCGGCAACCCGGATGGACACCGTGTGCGGATGCTCGTCGATGAGCGCGCGAATCTGGTGAACGTTCCCCTCGGCGAGGATCCGGCCGTTGTGAATCAGCAGGATGTTCGACGTCATCGCCTCGATTTCGTGGAGGATGTGACTCGACACGACGACGCTCTTTCCGGAGCGGCCCCATTCCCTGATCAGGCGAATCATACGGCGGCGCATGATCGGATCCATCCCGGTCAACGGCTCGTCCAGGATCAGGAGCTCTGGATCGTGCAGAATCGCCTGGGCGAGCTTGACTCTCTGGCGCATGCCCTTGCTGTAGGCCCCGATCTTTCGATCGGCAACATCGATCAGATCAACGGCCTCCAGCGCGCGGCGCGCCGCGTCGGCTGCTTCTGTCGACATTCCGTGCAACCGCGCGAGGGCCGTGACCCATTCAAGGCCGGTCATGCGCTCGTAAAACCCGTCCTGGTCCGGGCAGAAACCAAGACGGAGGTAGAGCGATGGGTTTTGCCAGATCGGCTCGTCAAGCACGCGAACGGTCCCGGTGCTCGGCCGAAGCTGCCCGGTCACCAGCTTCATGAACGTGGATTTGCCCGCCCCGTTCGGTCCGAGGAGGCCGGTGATGCCACGCGGAATCGTGACCGTGACGTCATTGAGTCCCGACACCTGGCCGTACCATTTCGAGAGATGTTCGGCCGTGATGATCGTCACCCGACAACCTCAACGGCACGCACGCGCCGCTCCAGCACGGCGATCGACACGGCGATGAGCGCGACGACAAGCGCCACCGCGATCGCGAGCGGCAACCCCGGCTCCCTCGACATTCCGAAGATCGCGTCGGTGATGACCGAGACTGTCTCCTGCGGCGATACCCACGCCCACGCCCGGCTTCCGGTCGTCACGCGAAGCGCCTGACTCATCGCCGCCGCAAACAAGACGATGCCGGCATAGAGGATTGCCACGAACCGGCGGCTTCGGGAAAGGGAGGACAAGGCGAGTACCGTAGTGGCCGCGACGGCGACCTGGAGGGCGCACGCGAGCGTGATCGCGGGGATGAGCAGCGGGTGCGCGGCCAGCAACCCGGTGCCGCCACTGAACACCATCTGAAGCAGGACCAGCAGTACGGCAGGAAGCCACGTCACCGCAACGAGGAAGACCACGAGCGTCAGCAGCTTGCCGGAGACGTACTCAAGGCGGGTGATCGGCTTGGACAGGTATATCTGCAGCGCGTTCGCCCGGCGATCGTCGGCGATCAGGCCCGCTCCCACATAGATCGTCACGAAGAACACGAAGGCGCGCTGCTGATCGAGGAACTCGCGAAAGGTCTGCGCATCTGGCGCCAGGAACGATGCCTGCGCAAAGCTCGACGACACGTAGATCTGAACGGCGCGCACGAAGAACAGAGACCACGCAAAGAGCAGGAGCGCGAGAAAGCGTCGTTTGCGCAGCTGCTCGAGGATGCCGGTGCGGGCGATCACCCACCATGCACGGCCATGGAGCGAGCGCTGCCCCGCGTAGTGGCGGTAGCTTTGATCGTGAACGGGCATGATCCGTTACGGGTCCCCCCCTATGGCTCGCGCGAACACATCCTCGAGCGTCGGAACGCTCGGGCGCAAATGTCGCACCTGCATACCGTGCCGGGCGGCGAGCTGGAAGAGCAGCTCCGATCCGTGGCCTTCTGGCAGGAACACCCGCATGACCTCGTTCATGTCGCCATGACACTCGATGCCTTCGACGCGAAGGACGTCGGCGAAACGCTGTCCATCGCCTTTGACGCGCAGCTCGAAGACGGGCCCCGTCGTTCCCTTCAACGCGCTGATGGGGCCCTGCGTGGCAATCGCGCCCTTGTCGAGCACGACCACGTGCTCACAGGTGAACTCGACATCGGGAAGCAGATGTGACGAGAGGATCAGCGCGATTCCCTTGTTGGCGGCGATATCCCGGACGAGCGCGAGCATCTCGTCTCGCCCTTTCGGATCCATCCCGTTGGTCGGCTCGTCCAGGAACAACAGATCGGGATCGTGCACGAGGGCCTGCGCCAGCTTGATGCGCTGCTTCATGCCGGTCGAGTAGGTCTCGAGGTTGCGGTACCTCGCCTCACCCAGCCCAACGTAGAACAGCACTTCGTGCGCGCGCTGCATCGCATTGGCACGCGGGAGGCCCGCGAGCTCGCCGCAGTACGCGACGAATGAGACGGCGTTCATTCCTGGAATGTGCGCGTCGCTTTCCGGCATGTAGCCGACGCGAGCGCGGATGGCCCGCGGCGAGTGTTGCACGTCGTGACCGAGCACCTGCATCCGGCCACCGGCCGGGGGAAGCAGACCGAGTAACGCCTTGATTAACGTGCTTTTGCCGGCGCCGTTTGGCCCGAGCAGCCCGACCGCACCCGGGGGAAACTCGGCGGTGACGTCCCGCAGCGCCACATGGCGGCCGTACGAGACGCTGACCCGCTCGAGAACGACCGCCGAACGTGAACGATCCGAACGATCCGAACGATCCGAACGGTTCGAACGATCAGTGTTCACAGCATCCCGCGGAGGCCGAGCGCGTCGGCGCGCTGTCGCATGAACGCGATCACGTTGGCGACGTGTTCCTCCAGCGGCAGCTTCAGCTCCTCGGCGCCGCGCCTCAGATCGTCGCGCGAAACGTTCCGCGCGAACGCCTTGTCCTTCATCCGCCTGATCACCGATGCCGGCTCCAGATCGAGGACGCTCTTCGACGGCCGGACGAGCGATGCCGCGGTGACGAATCCGGACATCTCGTCGCAAGCGTATAGCGTTCTTTCGAGAAGGCTTTCCCGCGCGACACCCGAGTAGTCGGCGTGCGAGAGAATCGCCCGCGTCACCCACTCCGGATAGCCGCGACGCTGCAGCTCTTCACATCCGCGAAACGGATGGTCGGCAGGGGTCTGGTAGCGCTCGTAGTCGAAATCGTGAAGCAGCGCGACGACGCTCCACGCCCCCTCGTCCTCACCGAACTTACCGGCGTACCCGCACACTGACGCTTCAACGGCCAGCGCGTGCTTCCGGAGGCTCTCGCTCTTCGTCCATTCGGTCAGCAACGCCCATGCGGCGTCCCTGGTGAGAAGTGAGTTCATCGAAACCAGCCTATTCGATCGCAGGACGCCCCTTGTAGGCGGGCCTTTCGGCCCGCCTACCTGACCGGCCGAGGCGCGTCGCGCGCCAGCGTGAAGCCGCGCTCGATCACCGATGTGGCCTTGTCCGTCAGCTCGTACTCGACCAGCTGCCGAGGATCGGCCCAGACGGCAGCGTCAACATCCGATCCGGCGCACAGCTCTCCAGACACGGGCCAGCACAGGTAGTCGATGAGGACGAAGTGATAGCGGACCCGCCGCTGCTCGTCACGCATGATGCGATCGAACACCTCGATCACTGGACCAACGTCGACCACAAGCCCGGTTTCTTCGAGCATCTCGCGCGCAAGAGCCGCCTCGAGCGTCTCTCCGACTTCAACCATGCCGCCCGGCAGGCTCCAATGGCCCTTCAGCGGCTCGTAGCGCCGCCGGATCAGCACGACCTTTCCGTCGTCGACGATGACCGCACCGACGCCAACGATCGGACGCTCTGGATACTGACGCGTGTCGTTCAAAGTTCTATCTTCTCCCTTCTCGGTTCGTGTTCACTTTCAGGTTCGGTTCGCCAACCGCGAACGTGAACATTCAACCGAACCTGAACACGAACGGAGACCAGAGAACTCAGACGTGCGAACCGAATATCGTCCTGAGAGGTTCATGGTTCACCCATCACCTTGACGACGACGCGTTTGCGGCGCCGACCGTCGAACTCGGCGTAGAACACCTGCTCCCACGGTCCGAGATCGAGCTTCCCTGCCGTGACAGGCAACAGGACCTGGTGGCCCATGATCGTACGCTTCAGGTGCGCGTCGGCGTTGTCTTCTCCCGTCTGATGGTGGCGGTAGTCGAGGCCCGACGGCGCCAGCTTCTCCAGCCACACCTGGAAGTCGTGAATGAGACCGTCCTCCCAGTCATTCACGTACACGCCGGCGGTGATGTGCATCGCGGAGACGAGGACCATGCCTTCGCTTACACCGCTCTTCTGCACAATCTGCGCGACCTCGTCTGTGATTCGGATGAACTCCTGGCGCTTCTTCGTGTTGAACCACAGATACTCGGTCAGAGTTTTCATAGCGTCAGGCTGGCCTCGGCGTTGATGTCGACGGGAGTGGCCGTGCCCTGACGGAACCGTCTCAGCCCGGCGGCGGCGATCATCGCCGCGTTGTCAGTCGAGAGCGCAAGGCTCGGAACGAATACAGGGAGGCCTTTCGCCTGGCCCCGCGTCGCGGCGTCGGCCCGCAGCCGACTGTTCGCCGACACACCGCCCGCAATGCCGATGCTCCTGGCCTGGTACCAGCCCGCCGCCTCGAGAAGTCGATCCAGCAGCGTCTCAACGACGACGCGTTGAAAGCTCGCGCAGATGTCCGCTGTCTCGATCTGAGGCAAGGGATCGGACACCGCGAGGCCGAGTACTGCGCGCCGGGCGGTGACATGGCGCAGCACCGACGTTTTCAACCCGCTGAAGCTGAAATCGCGGCGACCCGGCAGATGCGGCGCGTTCCGATCCACATGCGTCAGCCGCATTTTCGGGAACGGCACAGAACGGTCGTTGCCGCGGCTGGCGAGACGATCGACGACTGGCCCCCCCGGATAGCCCAGCCGCAAGAGCTTGGCGACCTTGTCGTACGCCTCACCCGCCGCGTCGTCTCGTGTGCGTCCCAGCAGCTCGTACGATCCTGGAGTCATGACGCGATACAGGCTGGTATGACCACCCGACACCACGAGCACGATCGCCGGCATCGGCATCTCGCCGCCTTCGAGCACGAGCGATTCGATATGACCGGCAAGATGATGGACCGGCACGACGGGCACGCCGCGCGCGTAGGCGAACGACTTCGCGAACGACAGCCCCACGAGGAGCGAACCTACCAATCCAGGGCCCTGAGTGACGGCCACCGCGTCGATCGGAGGCGTCCCTCCATCGGAAATGGCGCGCTCGACCACGCCACAGATGTCGCGGATGTGCTGCCTCGCTGACAGCTCGGGGACAACGCCGCCCCATTCGCGATGGATATCGACCTGCGAGGCGACGACATTCGAGCGGATCCGCCATGGACGCGCCTCGTCACCCGTCTCTTCGACGAGTGCCGCGGAGGTTTCGTCGCAGGAGGTCTCGATGCCGAGCACGATCATGTCAGGCGGCAGGCGGCAGGTGGCAGGCGGCAGTGGCCGGTGGGCAGTAGACGCGGGCAATCATCGTGGACCTCCAACCGGGTGCTGCGTGCGGTCGACTGCAGCCCTGCCCACTGCAGCCTGCCCACTGCCAGCTATGAGCGCGGCGAGCGAGTCCTGGAATGGCGCCCGCGCAATACCGCGTTCCGTAATGATCGCGGTGACGAACTTCGCCGGAGTCACATCGAAGGCCGGGTTGCGGATGTGGGCCCCTTCCGGGGTGAGGCGATTGGCGCCCACGTGCGTCACCTCGCGAGCGTTACGTTCTTCGATCGGGATGTGCGAGCCGTCCGGCGTGTTGAGATCGATCGTCGATAGCGGCGCCGCGACGTAGAACGGAATGCCGTGCTCCTTCGCAAGCACCGCGACGCCATAGGTGCCGATCTTGTTGGCGACGTCTCCGTTCGCGGCGATGCGATCGGCGCCGACCACGACCAGATCGACGTGGCCCAGCCGCATCATGGATCCTGCCATGTTGTCGGTAATGACCGTGGTGTCAATCCCGTCTTTCACGAGCTCCCACGCGGTGAGCCGGGCGCCCTGGAGGAACGGGCGCGTCTCATCGGCAAGCACGGCAACTTTCTTTCCCTGCTCCACCGCCGCGCGGATCACGCCGAGCGCGGTGCCATACCCGGCCGTCGCCAGGGCCCCGGCATTGCAGTGCGTGAGGATGCGCGCCGTGTCCGGCACGAGCGCGGCTCCAAACGCGCCCATCGTCCGGCAGCTCTGCACGTCGGCGTCGTGAATGCGCCGCGCTTCGTCTTCGAGGCGCTGTTTGATCTCATCGACGGAGCAGCCTCTCTGTGCTGCGTCGGCAAACATCTGCTTCATGCGCTCGATCGCCCAGAACAGATTGACTGCGGTGGGTCGTGTCGCCGCCATGAGGTCGCAGGTCTTTTGAAATTCCGTGGCGAATTGCTTCGTCCCGGTGGCCTTGCTCCGACGCATGCCCAGCGCGATGCCCATGGCCGCGGCGACGCCAATCGCGGGTGCGCCGCGAATCACCATCGTCTTGATCGCTTTGGCGACCTCCTGGGCCGTCTTGCACGAGACGTAGATCTCGGCGCCGGGGAGCTTTCGCTGGTCGATCATCACGACCGCGTCGTCTTTCCATTCGATTGTAGGGAGCATCGGTTCCTGATGATATCAACCACGAAGGTCACGAGGGTCACGAAGAAATCTTGCTCTTCGTGTCCTTGGCGTGCTTCGTGGTTTCATTACTTCAACAATCGAGCGTCAAATGGAATCGGAAGAAGGTCGCTCAGTCGGTGACGTCCGGTCTCCTTCGTCAGGTTCGCGAGAATCACTTCAATGTCTCCGCCGAACTCCCAGAGGATCTGACGGCATGCGCCGCACGGCGGCGTCGGTGCCTCCGTCTCCGCGACCACCACGATGCGGCGGAACTCGCGATGACCTTCGGACAGTGCCTTGAACATCGCCACGCGCTCGGCGCAGATGGTGAGGCCGTACGTCGCGTTCTCGATGTTGCAGCCCGCGATGATCGTGCCGTCGGCGGTCTCCAGCGCGGCGCCCACCTTGAAATGTGAAAACTCCGCATGCGCGTTCAGGCGGGCGTTGCGCGCGGCGGCGATGAGATCAGAGTCGCTCAACAATCGCCTCGAGCAGCGCGATGAAGGAGCCCCGCACGCGCCGCGCCGTTTCCATGACCTCCTCGTGCAGGAGCGGTTGCGGGAGCACACCCGCCGCCATATTCGTGATGCACGAGATGCCCAGCACCTCGATCCCCATATGACGGGCGGCGATGGCTTCCGGGACCGTCGACATGCCAACGGCGTCGGCGCCGATGGTACGGAAGAATCGGATCTCCGCGGGTGTTTCGTAACTCGGACCGTGCACCGCGATGTAGATGCCGTGCGATACCGGCACACCCCTCGCCCGCGCCGCATCGTCCGCAATCCGCCTCAGGCGTGCCGAATAGACCTCGCTCATGTCGGGAAAGCGCGTTCCGAAACGATCATCGTTCATGCCGATCAGCGGATTGCTCCCCAGCATGTTGATGTGGTCGTCGATGATCATCAACGCGCCCTGCGCGAAGCCCGTATTGATACCGCCGGCCGCATTGGTCAGGATGAGCCGCCGCACACCAATCCGCCCCATCACGCGCGTCGCAAAGACGACGGTGCCAAGGTCGTGGCCTTCGTAGAAATGCGCGCGGCCCGAGAGTGCGGCGACGCGCGTGCCGCCCACATTGCCAATGACCAGTTGCCCCTCGTGGCCCACGACTCGCGACGCAGGCCAATAGGGCAGGTCGCCGTACGGCATCGTGACGGCGTCGACCAGGGTGCCGGCGAAATCGCCGAGCCCCGAGCCCAGGACGATCGCCGTCTCAGGCAGAGCGCCGCACCGGCTGCGTACCGTCGCCGCCGATTTCTCGACGCGGTCGTACATCGAGAGATCGCTCACAGCAGCATTCCGGCAATCGTCGCCGTGAGAAAGTTCGCAAACGTGCCGGCGAGCATCGCCCGTAGACCGAGGCGTGCCAGATCATGACGCCGCTCGGGCACGAGCGCACCGATGCCGCCAATCTGGATCCCGATCGAGCTGAAGTTCGCGAATCCGCAGAGCGCGTAGGTGGCGATGGTGAAGGACTTCGGATCCAGGGACGCTTTGAGCGTGCCGAGCTGCGCGTATGCCACGAACTCGTTCAACACCATTCGAGTCCCTAACAGGTTGCCGATGGTACTGGCGTCACGCCATGGCACGCCCAGGCTCCAGGCAATCGGGGAAAACACCCAGCCGAAGATCTGCTGCATGCTCAATCCCGCGAGGCCGAGGATCGCGTTGACCAGCGCGATCAGCGCAAGGAAGGAGATCAACATCGCGCCGACGTTGAGCGCCAGGTGCAACCCTTCGCCAGTGCCACGGCCCACCGCATCAATCACGTTGACGTCGGTCCGCTCCACGTTCAGCTTGACGGTCCCCATCGTCTCCGGTTGACGCGTCTCCGGCACGAAGAGTTTGGCCATCAGCAGCGTTCCTGGAGCGGTCATGATGACGGCAGTCAGCAGGTGTTGCGCTTCGACGCCGAACAGGATGTACGCCGCCATGACGCCGCCAGAGATGTGCGCCATCCCCGCCGTCATCACGGTCATCAGCTCCGACTCGGTCATCTTCGGAAGGAACGGCCGGATGGTGAGCGGCGCTTCGGTCTGGCCCATGAAGATGCTCGCGGCGACATTGAGTGACTCGGCCCCGCTCGCGCGCATGAAGCGGCGCATGACGATGGCGAAGATCCGGACGATCACCTGCATCACGCCGAAGTAGTAGAGCATCGCGAAGAGCGCCGCGATGAAGATGATCGTGGGCAGCACCTGGAAGGCGAAGATCGTCCCATATTGCACGCCTTCAGGGCCGAACACGTTGGTCATCGCGCGCGGCCACACCTTTGGATCGCCAAGCGGACCAAAGACGAATGCGGAGCCGACATAGGTGAAGTTCAACAGCTTCGTGATGTACCCGCCGAGCGTCTGGAAGACCAGGCGTCCGACGTTCGTCTTCAGGACGATGAGCGCAAACAGGAACTGCAGCGCGAGTCCCCACCCGACCGTGCGGTAGTCGATGGACCGCCGCGCAGAGGAGAGGCAGTACGCGAGAGCCAGAATGACCGCGAGTCCCGCCACTGGCTGGATACGTGTCACCCCGGCGGTGCCGAGACCGATGGCGACGACCCCCACCAGCGCGAGACCGCCCAGCACGGTCAGGTCGGCCGTGGTCCAGGGCTGACGTCCGAGCTGGGGCGTGTCCGTGTCCGTCACGATCTCCATGGAATCCTCATCGCACCTCGCCAAGCAGCTTTGCGCGTGGCACAGGCGCCTCGTCGCCGATGGATATTGATTCGCCGCACAGCGCGAGCGCCGCGCCGAGTCCCCGCCCATCGCGATGATGGAGCTCCAACAGTGGTTGCCCGCGCTCCACGCGATCGCCTGGCTTCACCAGCGTGACGATGCCGACGGCATGGTCGACCGGATCGCCGACCGCGGATCGACCCGCGCCGAGCTCGTTGCTGGCGCGCCCCAACGCCTCCGCCTTCATCCGGGCCACGAACCCGGCGCGGGACGCCTCGAATCGCGCGCGACCTGGCGCGGCCGGCAGCAACGACGGATCGTCGACCACTCGCGGGTCGCCGCCGTGCGCGTCGACCATCCGCGCGAACGTTTCCAGCGCGCGGCCGGAGGCGAGCGCCTGCGCGACGCGTGCAGTCGCCGCGGCCGCGTCCGACTCTACACCGCCGAGCAGCAGCATCCGCGAGGAAAGCCGGAGGACGACCGCGGTCAAGTCGGCCGATCCGCCTCCTCTCAGCGTGTCGATGGTTTCCATGATTTCGAGCGCATTGCCGATAGTGGAACCGAGCGGTGCCTCCATATCGGTGAGAAACGCCTCGGTGCGCACGCCTGCGTGCCCTCCTATGGACACCATCGCTTCGGCGAGCGCCTCCGCATCTTTCACGTGCTTCATGAACGCTCCGTCGCCGCACTTCACGTCGAGCACCAGCGCGTTGCTCCCTTCCGCCAGCTTCTTGCTCATGATCGACGCGGCGATCAGCGGGATGCTGGGGATCGTGGCCGTGACGTCGCGCAGCGCGTAGAGCTTCTTGTCGGCCGGCGCCAGCGATGTGGTCTGGCCGATGATGCTCGTCCCGACGTCGCGCAGCACACGCTTGAATTCGTCGATCGTGAGGTTGATCCGGTAACCAGGGATCGACTCGAGCTTGTCGAGGGTGCCGCCGGTATGGCCGAGACCTCGACCCGACATCTTTGGCACCACGACCCCGCAGGACGCCGCCAGCGGCGCGAGCACGATCGACACCTTGTCGCCGACCCCGCCCGTGCTGTGCTTGCCAACCTTGATGCCCGGAATGTCCGACAGATCGACGCGGTCGCCCGAGCGCACCATCGCGTCGGTCAGCCAGGCGGTTTCCTCGTGGGTCATGCCGCGAATCACGATGGCCATCAGCAGCGCTGACGACTGGTAATCGGGTAGGGTACCGGCCGTCACACCCTCGACGAAGAATTCGATCTCCTCGCGGGAAAGCGGGCGGCCATCGCGCTTTCCCGCGATTACGTCGACGATGCGCATTGAGCAGGCATTTTATTCAATAATCGAGACCGCGATGACCCGGACGCCCGCCCTCCTTCCGGATCCGATACCTCAGTGCAATACGCTTAACGCCTGGGAGCGCAGTGGAGGCGGCTCGTTTTCTGACAGCGGTCGTGCAATGAGACTCCAAATCCTTTGGGATTTGGGATGTGGGATTTGGGATGTGGGATTTCGATGACGACTCCTGTACCTACCGAGCCGATGTCCGTCGAGCAAAGTGCTGCGCTCGCCGATTTCGCGCGGACGTGCAAAGCGGCGGCGCGATCGGTGTCCCTCTACCCGGCCACCCATCCTGCGATCCAGGGCGCGCTCGCACGCGTGGTGAATGCCTCGCGTCGCATCACCGCGGCGGGAGACGTCACGATTACGGTCCTTCCCGAGCTGCTCGTGATCGACGGGCGCGCGCCAGTCAAACCGGATGCCGCCATCGGCGAATTCGCCGGGTTGCTGCACGATCGTCTGGTGGGCACGCTGCGCGTCGACCACGAGGCCGATGCGACCGACTGGCGAACGCTCCTGCTGCTCCTGTCGCGGACCTCGGAGGAGTTGATGGGAGACGGTGGCATCGCCAAGGCGTGGGCCGCGACGGGGCAACCGCATTTCGAGATCCGCGAAATCGACTACGCGGAGGTGCTGCGCGAGCGCGCGGGGGTGGACGGCGCCGCGTGGGATCGCATCATCGAGTTCTGCCTGCAGGGCGACGGCGGCGGATCGATTGATGAGCGCGCGCTCGAAGCGGTGATCGGCGCGCTCGACAGCGCCGAGCGGTTTGACGAGCTGATCGAGCGCATTCAGTCCGCATCGGGCGCCGGCGCCAGGATCGGGGCGCGCGCGGCCGCCCTGCTCGGCTTGATCAGCAGGGCGCTCGAGGCGCTGAAGGAACGCCGGCAGATCGACGTCGACCCCGTGCTGCAGACGATCGCCCACTCTGCGGGGCACATGACGCCGGACATGATGCTGTCCATCCTCCAGCAGGCGCGGCAGCCGACCGAGACCGGCGAGCCGCCGCTGGCGGCGGCCATCGTGCAACGGATGGGCGACGACACGATCGCGACGTTCGTCTCGGGATCCGTGGTCGCCGAGCGCGGCGCGACCGAGCGGCTCGCCCTCGCATTCGAGGCACTGGTCCCGGATGCGGAGCACAAGGAGCGGCTCCTTGATCTGGCCAGGACCAACGCGGAACAGACAGACCTCGGGACCGAATCGGGCTTCGACGACATGTGGAAGGGTGCAACCGACATGCTCATGTCCTACTCGGACAAGGGCTTCGTCTCCGAAGAGTATGGGCTCGAGCTGTCCGGTACGCGGACCCAGGCGATCGAAGTGGAGCGTGTGTCCGACGATCCGCCTGAACGCGTCCAGGGGTGGCTGGCGACAGTCAGCGACGTCGCGCTGCGCGAGCTCGATCTCGCGCTGATCCACGACCTCCTTCGGATCGAGAACGATCCGCAGACATGGCAGGCCATCGCGTCGGTGGCGTCCGCCGAGATCGAACGCCGCGCACTGTCTGGCGAGGTCGCGACGGCGCAGGCGCTCCTGAACGACGTGGTCGCAGAGCGCGGCGACGAAGGGCGCGCCGCGCTGCGTCCTGTCGCCGAATCGGTCTTGAACAAGCTTGCTGACGGCCAGATCGTTCGGCACATCGTGTTTCATCTGCGGAAGGTCGACGATGCGGGCGTCGAGCCGCTCAGCCGGATGTGCCACACGATCGGCCCATCGGTCGTGGGCCCGCTCGCTCTCGCGCTGGCCGTCGAAGAAAGCAATCGCGCCATCCGGCGACTGCGAGAGTTGCTGCTCGGATTCGGGGCGGCGGGAAGGCAGTCGGTCGAGCAGCTCAAAAACTCCTCGAATCCGGCCGTCCGCCGTACGGCGATCGACCTGCTCCGCATCTTCGGCGGCCGAGAGGCGCTGCCGGAGCTTGCGTCGATGCTGGATGACGCAGACCCGCAGGTGCAGCGCGAATCGATCCGCGCGATCGTGCTCATCGGCACCGACGAGGCGTTTGCGGTGCTCGAACAGGCGCTCATGGGCGGCGACGCCTCACGAGGCACGATCCTGCAACAGCTGATCGGACTCAGAGACGACAAAGCCATTCCGCTCCTCTGCTACGTCCTGGATCACACCTCTCCGCGCCGTAAGCTGGTACCTGTGCACGCGCAGATCATCGAAGCCCTCGGGAGTCTCGGGGCGCATCCCGACTCGACCAACACCCTGCGTGCTGTCCTCTACCGTGGCCAATGGTGGGCACCGCTCCGCACGGCTGCCCTGCGACAAGCGGCGGCCGCCGCGCTGAAACGCCTCGGATCGCCGGAAACGCTGGCCGTCCTGCGTGACGCAGCCGCCAACGGCACCCGCGGCGTGCGCCACGCCGCAAAGCGATACGTGACGTCAGCGCCGAGGGAGGTCTCGTGAACGCCGTGCAGAGGTCGCGTCTCGCCGACGATCTGGTCCGCCGCCTCGCGGCGGCGATTCGCGGTGCCCAGCTCTACGCGCCAGGTCATCCACTCGTCGTGCGAAGCGTGACGTCGCTGGCCGAAGCGATCTCGCAGATTCACGTCTCTTCCGCCTCCCTCGCGATTGGCATCGTGGGGGACGACCTGGTGGTGGGCGAGATACCGGTGCCGCGCGCCGCCGAGAACATGGGCGAGCTGATGCGTCGCCTTCAGCAGGCAGGGGTCGAACGCATCGTCGTCGATCGCGGCGTCGAGATCGCGGAGCTCACTCGGCTCGTGCATGCGCTCGCGAGCGCCGACGCCGCGCAGGTCGGATCGGTAACGGGATTGCCGCACATCCGCGTGGGGCGGCTTCAGGTCGAGCATCGCGTCGAGGCGCCCTCGGGCGACATGGCGACGTTCCGGCGGCTCTACGACGATGCGGTATCGGTGGCCTCGCGAATCTGGGACGGCGCGCAGACTGAAGGCAAGCCCGATCCGAACGCCTCACGCGGGATCGTCGATTCACTGGCTGAGGCCGTCGCGCAGAACCGGACGGCGCTCCTCGCGCTCACCGCGCTGAAGAACTACGACAATTACACGTTTACGCACATGGTGAACGTCTCCATTCTCACCATGGGCCAGGCGCGCGGACTCGGGATCGAGGGCGCTCTTCTGCGCGAATTCGGTCTGTCAGCGCTCATGCACGACATCGGGAAGGTGAAGACGCCGACCGAAATCCTGAACAAGCCGGACAAGCTCGACGACCGCGAGTTCGAGATCATGAAGCGGCATACCGTTGACGGGGCGGAAATCCTCCGACGGACGCCGGAGATGCCGGCACTGACCCCGATCGTCGCGTTCGAGCACCATCTCAGACTGGACGGCACGGGCTATCCGAATGGGGTGGTTCGCGGCCAGCTGAACCTCGCCACGATGCTGTGTGGCGTGGCGGACGTCTACGATGCCATGCGGTCGCAGCGGCACTACCAGGAGGCCTTTCCCACCGACCGCATCCTGGCGGTCCTGCAGCGGAACGACGGCACGCAGTTCGACCAGAACCTCGTACGACGGTTTTCGCAACTCGTTGGCATCTACCCGGCAGGGAACCTCGTCCGTCTGAGCACGGGCGAGATCGCCGTCGTGCTGAAGACCTACGCCCCCGATCCGTATCGTCCGCGGGTGCGCCTTCTTCGAGGCGCCGACGGCGCCGACCTCGCGCGCCCCTACGAGGTCAACCTCTGGGAACTGGAGGAAGGACGGGCGGTGTCGGTTCAAGCCCCCCTGGACCCCATCGCCTACGGGATCGATCCGCTGACGCATCTGTAGCGCATACAATGAGGTGGCCCGCCTGCCCGTAGACCGTCCGAGGCCCCTCATGCCTTTTTCCAAGCTCGTCGGCGCACTGACGGGAGCCATCGTCGCCATCGGCGCCGTCGTCACCGCGCAGAATGGGCTGCCGGCGTTCCGCGCGTTGATGTCGGACGTTGCGCCTCCCGGCATTGACACGGGCGTTCGCGGTGCGGATGCGCCACGCGAGCCCCGGCCGTACAACTACGATCGCGTCAGCCGCTCGAGCTCTCTGCCGTATCTTCGCGGAAGCATCATCGTCAAGTTCAAACCGGGAACCGCGATGACGTCGCAGCGAGCGATGCTCGCCCGCGCGGGCGCGTCGACGATGGAGGCACCGCCGTACTCGGATTTCGAGATCGTCACGATCGCCGCCACAGCCGATCCTGAGCTCGCCGCCCAGGCGTTTGCCGCGCAGCCCGACGTCGAGTACGCGCAGGCGCGGTACCGCATGCACCCGATGTTCGTGCCGAACGATCCGTTGTATTCGATGCAGTGGAACTATCCCGCCATCGACATGGAGCACGCATGGGACCTGAATCCTGGCGCCAGCTCCTCAGTGATCGTTGCGGTGCTCGACAGTGGTCTCGCCTTCAGGAACCAGGTGGTGCGCTTCAACATACCGGCGTGGTCGTGGACGGATGGCACGAGTTTCCCAGCGCTCGGCCCCACCGATATCCCGTTCGCCGCGGCCCCGGACCTCGGCGGATCCGATCGCTTCGTTTCGCCGCGCGACTTCATCTGGAACGACGCGAACCCCGTCGACCTCGACGGGCACGGCACCCACGTGTCGGGAACCATCGGGCAATCGACGAATAACGGCATCGGGGTCGCCGGCATGGCGTTCAACGTACGCATCATGCCCGTAAAGGTGATCAGCTCGCTGTGGGACGACGTCTTCGGCAGCCCGTTCGAAGGCACCGACGATGTTGTGGCGCGGGGCGTTCGATACGCGGTGGACAATGGCGCGAGGGTGCTCAACATGAGCATCGGGCGCCAAGGCCCTCCCGCGCCCGTCGTGCAGGATGCGATTGCGTACGCCGTAAGGAACGGCGCATTCGTCGCGGTCGCGGCAGGGAACGACTTCCAGGTGGGAAACGGCGTGGAGCGGCTCGCGGAGTTCGCGCCGCAAATCCAGGGCATGGTCGCGGTCGGGGCCATTGGCCGCGACCGCCTGCGCGCGTACTACTCGAACAGCGGACCGTACATCGAAATCGTCGCGCCCGGCGGTAATCAGCGCAGCGGCGGCACCGTGGGTGGAATCCTCCAGCAGACGTACGACTTCAGCGGCGTCGACACGTATCTCAACGGCGCGGCGCGTTACCGCGCTCCCCGCTTCGACACGTTCGCCTATCAGTTCTTTCAGGGCACATCGATGGCGACTCCGCACGTCGCCGGGTTGGCCGCCCTGCTGATGCAACAGGGCATCACGAGCCCCGCGGCTATCGAGGCGGCCATAGAGAGTTTCGCGACCGACCTTGGTCCGTCGGGTCGCGACGATCAGTACGGCTACGGCTTGATCAACCCGCGAGCATCGCTGCGCGGCCTGGGATTGGCGAAGTGAGCCGCGTTCACGCGTACGGCGCCGCCGTTCTGGCGCTGATCGTGCTGACGCCCGGCATGTCACGCGCGCAAGGCCGAGGGGCGTATCCCCCGTCCAGCACGACACCCCAACTGACCTTTCGCGGCTTCGGCGACGTGGGAGTCACGGTCTTCTCGGCAACACAGAGCTTCAGGGCAATTCTGGGTCGTCCGGCCGGACCTCTGTTCGGCGGCGGCCTGGAACTCGGCCTCCCGAAGCATCTGTTTCTCTCGGTGGGAGCGTCACGGTTCCGACGCACGGGTCATCGCGTCTTCGCGTTCCAGGGGAAGGTCTTCGACCTGAACGAGCCCGCGACCATCACGGTCACACCCCTCGAAATAACCGCGGGATACCGATACACGGGACCCGCGCAACCGGCGACGCGCGCGGCCTCCTCCGCCAGACTCATCCCATACGTCGGCGGGGGCGTCGGATGGCACAAGTACACGGAAACCTCGGCGCATTCGAACGATGCCGACGACGTGCACGCGACCTTCACGGGGTACCAGGTGGTAGGCGGCGTTGAGATGCCGCTTCAGAAATGGATGGCGCTTGCTGCTGAGGCGCAGTTCGCATCTGTCCCGAATGCGCTTGGGCAGGATCCGAACGGCGTCTCGAGCGTCTACAACGAACACAATCTCGGCGGCTTCACCGTCCGCGTGAAAGTCGCCGTCGGCCGGTGACGGCCTTCCGCAGGCGGGTCATCGCTGCGGTCCGCCGGATTCCACCTGGACGTGTCGCCACCTACGGTGATATCGCGGCCCTCGCTGGGCAGCCGCGGGCGTGGCGGGCCGTCGGGAACATCATGCGTGACGGGGCGGAGCCTGGCGCACCTTGCCACCGTGTGATCGGCGCCGGTGGGGCGCTCGGCGGCTACGGTGGGAATCTTCAGTTGAAGCGGGAACTGCTGAGGGCCGAGGGGATTCAGGTCGGGGCGAATCGTATTCGGAGCTTTGCGACAGTCAGATGGAACGGAGCGACCAGGAGCACAAAGACCAAATCAACCACGAAGTTTCCGAAGAACTCGAAGGAATTCTGATTCTTCGTGGCCTTCGTGACTTTCGTGGTTGAAAACTTCTGCGTGGTCTTCGTGGCTATCGGCGGCCGCGTGTCTTCTCGCGCTCGACGGCCTTGCTGATCTTCCGGCCGGCCTCGGCCGCGCGGCTTCGCAGATGACCTCCCACCTGGTTCAGTTCGCCTCGCGCCCGCAGATCATTGTCGCCGCTCGCGCGGCCGACGACCTCCTGGGCCACGCCCTTGACCTTCTGTCCAACGCCTTTGACTTCCTGCTCGGTCGCCTTGCGGCGGAACGTAGACATCCTGTGCCCTCCTCCAGCGCCCGAAATACAAGAAGCATTCCGGACAACTCGCCCAACCCCTTTTCCCGTCTAAACTGCCAGGAGACGTGAGAACCGCCGACCTGGAGCTGGCGGCGCGATGCCGGGCCGGGGACGCCGATGCGTTCGAGGAGCTGTACCGCCAGCACGCCAGACGCCTGTTCAGCCTCGTATTCCGGATGACGGGGTCTGCCGAGGATGCTGAGGATCTGCTGCAGGAGGTGTTTCTGCAGGCGCATCGGAAGCTGTCCGGATTTCGCGGGGAATCGACGCTCGGTACCTGGTTGTACCGCCTTGCGATGAATCATTGCCTCGATCATCTGCGGGGTCGCGGGGCCAAGATGGGCCGCTCCACCGAGTCGCTCGATGTGGAGGACGCGTTCGAGCCGGTGGGGTACTCGCCGATTGTGCCGACGGCCGTCAGCCGCGTCGACCTCGAGCGGGCGATCGCCGGCTTGCCGGAGGGATACCGGGCAGCGTTTCTACTACATGACGTGGAAGGATTTGAACACCGCGAGGTCGCGAAGATCCTCGGCGTCTCAGAAGGGACGTCGAAATCGCAGGTGCACAAGGCCCGCATGAAGCTGCGGGCGATGCTGAGCCAATGAGCTGCGAACTGTACAACGACGTGCTCGATGAATACGTGGATGGCGCGCGGGCCGCGGACCACGCGGATCGGGCGGATGCCCGTCTCGCCGCCTTCGAGTCACACTTGGCGGCCTGCGTCCGTTGCCAGGGGCTGGTTGCCGATTTCGCCACCATCCGCCGCACCGCTGCGGCGCTTGATGAGCACCTGCCACCACCTCGCGTCTGGGCAAAGATCGCTTCGTCTATCGAGCAGGAAGAGCGCCAGCCGTGGTGGGCACGATCGCTGGCGAACACGCGTGCTGCGCGGGTTCCCCTTGCGGCCGCTGCGTTGCTGGCGCTTCTGCTCGGAGGCGCGGCATGGCTCGGCTGGGAGCAGAGGCGTGGCAGCACTCCGCAGACAACAGCGGCGGTGCAGACGCCGGACGCGGGCACCGCGATGGCCGAACAGGACTACGAGGAGGCCATCGCCGGATTGCAGCAGATCGTCGACTCGCAGGATGCGGATCTCGATCCGGGCACACGCGCAGTGCTGAGACAGAACTTCGCCGTGATTGATCGCGCCATCAACGAAAGCCGCGAAGCCCTGTCCGACGAGCCGGCCAGCACCCTTGCCCAGGAAAGCCTCCTCGACGCGCTCGATACGAAGGTCGCGCTGCTGCAGGACACCGTCGCGCTCGCGAGCGAGATCGACGGCGACCGACCGGATGATGCGGCTGGAGCCGCCCAGGTGAATCAATGATTAATGTCTCCCGCATCCTTGCGATGGCCGTGCTCGCCGCCGCCGTCTCGGCGCCGCCGGCCGCCGCGCAGACCGATGTCACCGAACGGTTCTCGAAAACGGCTCACCTGGATCAAAGCGGCACGTTTGATTTGTCCAACATCGCCGGGACCATCGTCGTCACCGGCGGGGGCGGACGCGATGTGACCGTTGAGGCGATCAAGCGGGTCCAGCGTCCGAATCCGAACGCCGCCCGTACGCTGCTGGGCATGATTGACATCGAGGTCGTCGAGCAGGCCAACCGGGTCGAGGTGCGCACGATGTACCCGCGGCCACGCAATTTTCCGGGGTCCGTGGATTACACGGTGTCGGTGCCTGAGGACGCCAATGTCACGATACGGACCATGTCAGGCGACATACGAGTGACCAGAATCGGAGGCGAGCTTCGGGCGCAGACCGTCACCGGCAATGTGGTCGCGGTCGCGACGCGTCGGCTGGGCATGCTGCGCAGTGTGTCCGGCAACATCGAGATCACCGACGCTGCCGCCGATGATTCCGCCGTCGCGCAAACCGTGAACGGCAGCATCACCGTCCGAGGCCTCAAGGCGCGGGCGGTCCAGCTGGGCGTGGTGAGCGGAAACATCCATGTCGAGAACGCGCAGGCGACGCGCATGACTGCCAGGGCCGTCAGCGGTGACGTCGAATATGCGGGAGAGCTGGTGCGAAATGGCCAGTACGAGTTCACCTCGCACTCCGGTGATGTCCGGCTCATGCTTGCAGGGAGCACCGGTTTCGAGCTGCGCGCGAGCACCTTCAGTGGCACGGTCCAGTCGGATTTTGCGGTCGATCGCCGAGGCGAGGATGCGCCTGGACGGAGGGGGCAGGCGGCCGTCAGTTCCGGCCGCGCGGTCCGGGGCGCATTCGGCGACGCGAGTGCCATGCTCGCGTTGCGCGCATTCAGCGGGAACATTTCGATCACACGACGATAAGGAACTCAAGCGATCGACGCTCGCACTCTCCGCAGTTTTGCTTGAGGTGTGACCGCTGAATCGCTATAGTCTGAGCGGCGCCCTGTAGGTCCGAGTTCGATGCGGTGACCCCGCAATTCCTGATGAGGACAATTCATGCTGCGTAGTACAACGCACGTCCTGTGTGCCGGCCTTCTGGTTCTGACCCTGGGGTTTGTGATGGCCTGCGGGAGCGACTCGTCGCCCACGACGCCGACGCCGAGCCCGGCTCCGGTACCCGCGCCGACACCTGCGCCAACACCTGCGCCGACACCGGCACCAACCCCGACTCCGGTGCCGACTCCAGTGCCAACTCCGCCACCAGAACCGGCTGCGCTATCGGCGTTCACGATTTCGCCGACGCGCGTTCAGTCGCAGCAGGAAGCGACCGGGACCGTGACGCTCACGACCGCGGCGCCGAGCGGCGGCATCTCGATCGAGTTGTCCACTTCGGATCGAGACTTCGCGCGTCCGGCGTCGAGCACCGTAACCGTACCCGCCGGCGCGACGACGGCGACGTTCCGCATCGAGACGACGACCGTTGGGGAATCGAAAGACATCCAGATCACCGCGCGGTATCTGAACGTCGCCATCAATCAGATCCTGCGCGTCACGATTACCCCGCCCGTGGCGCGGTTCAGGGTCACCGGCACCGCCAAAGGTGAAGACAAGTGCTCCCTCACCAATGCGAACGGCGACACCGATTGCCGGCTCGACGCCTCGACGTCAGCCGGCGCCATACGCTTCTACATCTATACGTATTCGATCGGCGGATCGAACGTCACGGACGGCAAAACCGACAGGGTGGGCGACCTGGAGGTCCCGAACGCCTGCGATTTCTTCAAGGAACGCAGCACGTCGGATGACAATGGCGAGAAGTACATAAGTATGGAAGTCGCCCTCGTGCTCGAAGACCGGGAGGGCACGCGCAGTTCGCGCTCGAGCAAAAATGTCCGCGTGTACGTGAACGGGTACTGCGGATACTGACGCCGCGAATGCACAAGGCTCAATGCTCAACGTTGAGCATTGGGCTTTGAGCTTTTCGCATTGAGCATTCCGGACCTATCCGACCGCCATCAAATCGAACTGCTCGTGGTGAAGCTGGACATCCGGCTTCACCGCGATCTCACGGCCGATTGACTGCTTCAGCTCCTTGAACACCGCGCGCTCTTCGTCCTTCAGGGCGCGCGCAATGTCGGGGTTCACCCGCAGCACGAGGCTCTCCCCATCCAGGTCGCCGCTGATCTTCTTCACCTCTGACAGGATCTCGTAGCAGATCGTCGAGCGCGACTTGATGACGGCGCTGCCCGCACAGTACGGGCACGGCTCCGTCAGCACGCGCTCGAGGCTCTGCTTCACGCGCTTGCGCGTAATGATCACGAGGCCGAAGTCCGATACCTGCAGCGCCTTCGAGGGGGAGCGATCCTTCCGCAGCTCCTGCTCCACCGTCTGAAAGACCTTCTGCCGGTTCTTCTTCTCTTCCATGTCGATGAAATCGAGCACGATGATGCCACCGAGGTCGCGCAGGCGGATCTGCCGGACGATCTCCTTCACGGCCTCCAGGTTCGTTTTGAGGATGGTGTCCTCGAGGCGGCCGGCCGTTTTCTTGCCAACGTACCGGCCGGTGTTCACATCGATCGCGACGAGCGCCTCGGTCTGGTTGATGACGATCGAGCCGCCGGACTTGAGCCACACCTTGCTGCGCAGCGCGCGATCGATCTCCGCCTGAACGCCGTATTCCTCGAAGATCGGATAGTCCTTGTTGTGGAGCTTCACCTTCGGCGCCAGGGGCGGCATGATGCGCTCGATCAGCTCGTAGACGCGACGGAATTCCAGCTCGTTGTCGATGCGGATCGCCGAATACTCCTCGGTCAGCAGGTCGCGAAGCAGCTTCGCCACGAGGCTCTGCTCGCGATAGACCACGGCCGGCGCGCGCGATGTCTCGGACTTCTGCCGGATCTCGGTCCAGACTTTGTGGAAGTAGCTCAGGTCCGAGACGATGTCGTCCTTGGGCCGGCCGGCCGCAGCGGTGCGGATGATCACGCCGCCGGTGAAGCCGTGCAGCTCGCGGAATTCCCGGACGATGCCGCGCAACCGGCTGCGCTCGTCGCGCGAGTCGATCTTGCGCGAGACGCCAACGTGGTCGACCGTCGGCATGAACACCAGGAAGCGGCCGGGCATGGTGGCGTGCGATGTGAGGCGCGCCCCTTTCGTCCCTATCGGCTCCTTCGCGACCTGGACGATGATCTCCTGCCCTTCTTTGAGAAGCTCCTCGATTTTGGGCTCGGGTCCTTTCTCGCGGTCGCGGCGCCCAAAGCGGCCCTGGCCCGGTGCGGCTTGCCTCGCCGCCCCTCGGCTATCGCTCGGGGCGCCCCGAGCCACGTCGAAGGGCGAAGCGCCCTCATTCGCAACGGGCGCGGAGGCGGGCGTCGGCGGATCGTCTTCGTCCGTTTCGAGGCGATCGAACTCCTCGAACGTCGCTACGACGTCGGA
>Ga0070698_100001719_pt1 | contig 24407 bp, 21 predicted proteins | sample KBSK1502metaG_FD_65477 | JGI IMG/M metagenome (GOLD analysis project Ga0070698, IMG submission 65477) | Corn, switchgrass and miscanthus rhizosphere microbial communities from Kellogg Biological Station, Michigan, USA - KBS K1-50-2 metaG | ecosystem: Host-associated > Plants > Roots >... | reverse complement strand
AACACGCCAACGACGATCGTGTACCAATCCAAGATGCCGGTCACTTCGCCCAACTGAAAATTGGTCCACAGCGGCTCGAAGAAATATCCGCTTGCGTCGAGAGGGACTCCACGCACAACGTTTGCCAGCGCAGCGCCGTAGAAGACCGCCAGCAACAAGCTGGACGCACAGAACAGGAAATCCCAGAACGGATCCCACACGGCACTCTTGATGTGATTGCGAAACTCGATGGAGGATCCGCGCAAGATCAGCAGCCACAGCACCATCATGAGCGGAAGATAAAATCCGCTGAATCCGCTGGCGTAAAGCGCGGGGAAGGCAAAATACAGCGTGCCGCCGGCCGCCAGCAGCCAAACCTCGTTGCCATCCCAGACCGGCCCGATGCTGGCGAGCACCTGGCGCCGCTCCTCGTCGGTTTTGGCGACGAGGAGATGGATCGCGCCAGCTCCGAGGTCAAACCCGTCCAGCAACACGTAGACCGTGATCATGAACGCGACAAGGCAGAACCAGACCGTTCCCATGCGCTCTCTCAATCCGCCGCGGTAGCGATGGCCTGCCCGCTAGACCCGCCATTAGGCTCGGGTCCAAGCTCGATTTCACGGTACACAAGGAAGAGCCAGAGGATCCCCAGCACGGTGTACATTCCCATAAATCCGATCAGCGTGAACCAGGCGTTGCCGGCATCGACCCGCGGCGAAGCGCCATGCGCTGTGCGCATTAAGCCGTAAATCAGCCACGGTTGGCGGCCGAACTCTGCGGTCATCCATCCCGCGGTATTGGCAATGAACGGCAGTGGGACGCAAAGCATCAGCAGCCACAACATCCGACGCGACTCATACAACTTACGCCGCCACAGGAGCAGGGCCGCCAATACCATCACCGCGATGAAGATCGTGCCCAGGCCGACCATTACGTGATAGCTGTAGTAGAGAAGCAAGATTACGTCCGGCCACTGATCCTCTGGAAACGCATCGAGTCCGCGCACGTTTGCATTCCATGCGCGATATGTAAGAAAACTGAGCATGCTGGGAATTTCCAGCGGATTGTCGAGTTTGCGTTTCTCGAGATCGGGTTGCCCGAGAATTTCCAGAGGGGCGTTGGGCTTTGAATGAAACAGCCCCTCCATCGCCGCCAGTGTGACCGGCTGATACCTTGCGATGAGCGCTCCCTGCATGTCGCCGGTGGGGAAAAGCTGCAACACAGCCGCCACCGCTCCGACCAACACGCCGCCTTTGACAAAAATGCGTCCGTACGCCTGATCGCGCTCAGTCAGCAAGTAAAATGCGCCGACCGCGGCCATAACGAAGCAGCCGGTTTGCACCGCGCCGAGCATGGTGTGCGCGTATTGCCAGAACGCCCACTTGTTCAGCACCAGCGCCCAGAAATTTGAAAGCTGAATTTCGCCGTGCGGGCCCAGCGTATACCCGGTGGGATACTGCATCCATGCGTCTGTAGCTACGATGAGATAACCGGAGAGCCAGGAACCCAGAAACACTAGAAATCCAGCGAACCAATGCCCAATTGGGCCGAGCTTCTTCTCGCCAAAGAGAAAGAGCCCCAGAAAGCTCGATTCCAGAAAAAATGAAAATACTCCTTCCATCGCGAGGGTCTGCCCGATCACGCCGCCCGCGGCCTTCGAGAATGCCGCCCAGTTCGTGCCGAACTGAAACTCCATGGGAATTCCGGTCACGACTCCGACCGCGAAATTGATGCCGAAGATGCGTCCCCAAAAGCGCGCGGCGCGATTGTAGTGCTCGTCCCCGGTTCGCAGCGCTTTGGTCTTGAGGTAGACCAAGAGCAGCGCAAGCCCCATCGTGAGTTGAGGAAAAATGTAGTGAAATGTGACGGTGAACGCGAACTGGAGCCGGTGCACAGTCAGGGCTTGTTCCATCGCCTCACCTCGGGTCGCTTTACGGCCGCCGTATGGAGTCGCTTCGCGGGCACCTACTCTAACGCAATCTACACACTTATTTCAGTGATCGTCATCACCAGGGAGAGTCGGTCTCTTGCACATTGGCAGGACTGCTTATGGAGTCAATCGTGTGAGCAAATGGTGGGGCTGGGGAGAGTGAACTCCCGACACGCAGTTTAGGAAACTCGCCCGTTTCCAGGTTCTACGTAGAATCAACGGTTTAGCGGGCTAGATGATCGACCTAAACTGCCATTTTCGGCAATTTTCGGGCTGGCGTGGGTACAGTTTTGGGTACAACTATGGGTACAAGATATAATGCTTGCGGGGGCTGTAGCTCAGATGGATAGAGCATTGGTTTCCTAAACCAAGTGTCGCGAGTTCGACTCTCGCCAGCCCCACCACTCTTTTCCGCTTTCTGGACGAAATACGAGGACATCACACTGGGAATCCAACGGTAAAATACTGACAAATTGCCTCGATGAACCTAGCAAAATCTTCGCATAATTACCACACTATAAAAAAAGAATTTCCGACACCGAAACGCGCACCTTATCCTAAATAAAGATGTAACGGTCTTGATATGCCCGTCACATTGAAAACGCACGGTTCTGCGCCAAAATGGTGAAAATTGACCGTCCTTTCGGACAGGTCTGATTCCCGGTCAGAAGGTCACAGGCCCATTAGCAGTATAGTACTTAATTTAGCTCCTCGTACTATCGACCGCCGATGCGGCGTGTTAGAAACTGGGACGCGTTAGGGCACCCGATCTAAGGGCGGCGTTTAGGGGCGTCGCCCTTTGGATGTTCGGGGTTTAAAAAACAAACGGGACTTGGCGGTGCTTGTGACACCGACAGGTCCCTAACAAACCACGAAAGGATAGCTTTCATGGATGGCTCTTGGAAGTGTCCTCAGTTGTTTCGTCCGAAGTCTCAACCCCCCCACATGCTAAACGCTATGCGGGAATTTGTGCCGCCGCAGGCGCAAAGTTTCGTGGCGTTCAATCGAGAATGCCCGAAATCGGCCTCAAGTCGCTAGTGTTATTTGACGATCTACGCAGTTCCACTCTTGCGATACCTGAAGACGAATTCTCCCTAGAAACCGTGATCGCGCACCTGGCCGGTAGCGAAGCCCGCTGGCAACAAGGATCTGAGTCAATCGCCGGGGCGCTTTGTAGGCGCTATCGCGTGGAGAATGGCACGCGTTTGCCTTCACGGAGACGTTCAAGAATTCCGCAGAAACAACAAAGGAGAAACATGACAAGCACACTTGAAACGCCAAGGACCAAGTTGTGGCCGTGCATCATTGTGGTTGGGAAAGGCTCGCAAGAAATACATCGCTGGAACTTCAACGATATTGAGCGAGGTTTTGAATTTTTCCTTGCCGAAATCGCTGAGGGAAATTTCGAGGCCGCGGCTGAGTTCTTCTTTCAAGGGCGCATAGAAAATCCGGACGGCCACTGGGTGGCGACGAATCAGCGTTATGACATCCGCGCAGACCGAGCCGCCGCGTAGACGCGGCACCGACAACAAAAATAGCAGGTGAGTTCGGCTTCAAGGAAGTTCGACGGTGAAACGCGGTACCAAAACTAATTTTTTAGATAGAGGAGAAAACAATAAACGAATCTCAAGCATTGGTCGGGCTCGGAGCTTTCGTCGGGGAATGGGCAACGAAGCAGGACCACATTGACATCGCGGACGTGGAAGGCTGCCATCCGTACTTCGTTGATGACGGCACAGTGGTTGTGGTCGATTTCAAAGACCTGGACTTTTCCAGAGTGGCCCTCTCTCCCAGAGAGCAGTTGACCGCGGCCGATACCAAGATTCTCAAAGGCTACGCTGGTATCGTGGTCGATGGTTCGGACGGGCACGTGCTTTTCTTTGCGACGCCGCAAGAACTGCTCGCGGCACGCAAAGTCCTCAGCATGATAACGCGGGCGGACGAGCCATTTGTCTTCGACGGCATGACGGCCAAGGCAGCTACTGCCTAAAACGACATTCCCCGCGTGTTATAAGGGCGCGTGGGGATAAAAACCAGCCAATCGATCGGCTGGCTTTCGACCCCCGGTTATAAGGCAACCGGGGGTTTTTGCTTTTTAATTGGGTTTGCTTTGTCCACTTTCCGGATTTCAGGCCCGCATTTCACAGTAGGTTAAGTTTCGGTGCTTGTGGAATCCAAACGAGCATCGCGCGGTCCCAGTAGAGATACGCAAAGGACGGCCCTGCACTCCGGGCACGTCGGCAGATGCTTAGTGAATCTGTCGTTCGGAAGGTCTATTGCTTTTTGCTTTGCTCATCTAACGGTTGCATTGTCATAGCCACCATCTGGCAAGCACTTGCTTTGGCTTTGTAGACGTGAAGCATTACAGCCTGGAACTCATGGTGCCCATCCTTGTCGTCGTAACCCATGTGAACGGTACCGTACTCGTATGCCATGTCGCCCGATGGCGAAGATACAATCTTGTGTTCGCCGACCCAGGAGCGCGTGATGTTCGTGCGGTCTGAGAAGCTCTTTTTGTTGGCATCCTGCATGGCGGGCTTGCCAATGACAGGTTTCCCATATGGAGGCATATACGAGAAGGCATCATCGGCAACAGGCAGGTGACCCTCTTTTATGACTTTTTCAGTGCACGCCCCCGTTTGAGCATGCGTCATCACCGTAGACATTAGAAGGAACAATGCAACTAGGCCGAGGCGCGTCATTTTTGGTTTCCTCCTTGCAGATGTGGTGTTTGATTTTGATGGCCCGAATTGCGCCGCATGTTAGCACGCTCTGCCGAAAAAGCATCAACACGACGAGTCAATTCCTAGGCCATTTTATGTGATGACGTTCTGCCAAGTCTGTTGGAGCGGCTGAATCGCTGAGCGCCTAGCACTGATGCACAGCGAAAGAGTGTCCTGAATTCCGCACAATCAGCGGTAGCGAAACAAAGGCGAATATGATAGGGTCCAGAAAGTGGACTTCCTGAACTGGGACCCCGCCATGCAAAAATCTGAACTACTTGCCGCGTTGCAAGCCGAAATCCATCGGCACGATTTTTCACATTTCATAGATGGACCGCCATCAGTAGCGCAAGGCGGCCAGGGAAGTGTTGTTTCGGGATGCCCCGCCTGCAAGAAACGCATCAATTTGAGTCAGTTCCTCGACCATCTCGCGAATGACGCGATGCCATCCTTACTTGACAGGCTTTCATCTGAACAGGGCGGAGGCAAGAATGGCTCAGCAAAACTACATTGATCCCGAAGGCTACTGGATCGACCCGGATCGGGGCATCCATCGCGCGAGTTTCCCTGACAGATGGCGAACAGACGTTGATAGCGACTGCCACGCCCCAATGCTCGGACGCGGAGTGGCACCTCATCCGCGAGGCATTGAAGATGGTCTGTGCTCAATGCTCGATCAAATTTGACGAGTGGCCCGCACGCGGCGTCAACTGAATCCGCTTTAGGAATTCTCTTTGTCCTCCTCGGGCCTTCTCCAACCTCGCTTGACAGTGGGTTTCTGTTTCGCTAAAAAACATTGAGTGTCGCTTCCTGGGCAATCCAACATATTTTTGCTTGTTGAGGTGAGACGTAATGAGCGACCTGCCTTTTCCTCGCTGGCAAGAGCTTATATGTCGTGCCTTGATCGAATCGGACTCTGACCGACTCGAACACAAAATTAGAAACGCCCTCCAGACGATTGAGGCACGCAGCGCTGAACTATACGCTGATGCCAATCACCATGAAGAGCGTCTTGCACTAGAAGACGCGACGAACCTGCTTAAGGCGCTGCTCGAAGCGGTCGAACCGCGTCCAAGGTTATCTGCGAAAAGGTAGAAGGGCGAAAGCCCTCGCGGAGTTTCGGTGCCTTCCGGCTACTAAATAAAGCTGCCCATCGTTCGGCTAAATTCCCACGATATTGAAGTTCAATTCCTGGAGCATCCTGCGAAAGATGTGTTGTCGAATTTGCTTTCCGTTAGCCTATCGCGTCGGCGCTTTGCGGTCCGATGCTTCCAGATTCTTGGGGTTGGGTGGGAGCCCTCCGGCTTTGCGAAGTCGGCGGGCTCGGCTCTAGGAAATTCTGAACACACTCGACGAGCTTGTTGATACCGTCTGGCTTAGAAAGCACAACGTCCGCTCCGATGGCTGAAGCTAAGGATTTCCCTAGCGTATAGTTGTACATCGTAAACAGGATTATGGGAACTGACGGCATCATGCCTTTCAGAATGGATGTGGCTTCCGCGCCGTTCATTCTGGGCATGACCAAGTCTAGAAGAATCAAGTCCGGTTTCAGCGTCCGTGCTTTTTCAATGGCTTCAATGCCATCGGCGGCTTCGGCAGCGACCAAGACTCGGATCATAGGGATGTAGCGGACCATTCTCCTGGTCCACGCGAGCCCAGAATCTTTGTTCGGCCGGCGCTCGTTTGCGTCGGTACGCCATTAATCCTGAGCGTCCTCTACAGACCGGCTTACCCGTTTCGCAGCTTTACCGAACGCGGACTTGCCTCCCAACCTGCCTTCAGGCGCTGGCGCAGTCTTGTTGCCGGCGTCAATGTGGACGTGCGGATCCTCTGTTTCGGATTTCGGCGTGCCATCAAACCCGCCCACGACACATACGCGGCCAGTCGTCAAATCGACATAGACATCCGCGGGCGTTTCAAGCTGTTTATTCCTGTTCGGCGAGTCTCTGTACGCGACTGGGCCTTTCAAATCTTTGCTGCGTGCCATAAAAGTTGGCTCCTTTTGTCCACTTTGTGGACGAAATTTGCGTGAAATTTGGTTGGAACTCGAGAACAGAGAGACCAGCGCCACGTAACCCCTAAAAAGTTGGGGGTTCAGTGCCCAGTTATCGGGCAGGTCAAATTTGGCCTATTCGCCGGTAGCCTTCTGGGTGAATCGCAACTATCTGACCCAAGAACTGCTTGCCGGATACCTTGCGTTGAATACGCCTTCTGTTCGACGTTCTCTTTACTCTTGCTTATGTGTTGGGGCCGTTTATGTGATTTACGGGCATGCTAAATCTCTTGTTTAGTGGCGGTTTGCACCGTTTTGGGTGCGTTCCGCAGTCGTGTCTGGCTGCTTCGTAGCCGGGCGCTTTATTTGAGCGGATTTGACCAGAGTGTTCGGCCTCGCTGCCTACTGACGTTGCCTTTTCGTAGCGTCCACTTTCTGGACAACCGTTAGTCCCTGGTGACGCCGGTCCCGCTATTCAATTGGCCTACCTAGTTTATCGGATCTTCGCAGGCTTGGCGTCGGGAATTCCGAGGCGATTAAACGGGTATTTCAGGGCGTATTTCGGGGCGATTAAAGACCCCATTATTTTTCAGCGGCATCCTTGCACAAGGCCAGGTGAATAGGAGTCGCGCGACGGTCACGGCAAAGTGCGGCATTCGACGGTAAATAGCGGAACGGCTGCCATTCTGCGCATTGCCGTTTGACGACAGCCACCAGACTGTCTGATGGTGTCGGCGCATCTCCATCCGGCGACGCCAATGAGAAACGAAAAACGGAGGTCGGTATGCGACGAAGACTGACTTGGCTGGTATTGCTCTGTGCCGTGATCTTTTTTTCTCAGACGGTTCACGCCCAATCCTGGCAAGCGACCGTCGGAGCCCAAAGCTCAGACAAAGGACTGCAGGCGCTGGGGTTTTTGCCCACCGAAATCTGGATTCACGCCGGAGAGAGCATCACCTGGACCTTCGGCACCGACGAGCCTCACACCGTTAGCTTTCTGGCGCCCATGCAGGTACGTCCGACCTACTCGGCTGGTTGCCCAGACACAAACACCACGCCGGATGGCTCTGCTTTCGACGGTTCGGCCTCGGCCTGCGTAAACAGCGGTGTCATCAGAACGGTCGGCACCACTTATACCGTGACGTTTCCTAACCCAGGTAATTACAAACTCGTGTGCCTGGTTCACGCCAACCAGACTGGAGTCGTCCACGTCTTGGCACCAAGTGATCCTCTTCCGCACAATCAGGACTTTTACGACCGCCAGGCGGCCATCCAGCGGCACGACCTGCTCTCCGACCGCGACAATGAGTCATCCGAGCATGATGATCGTGGCAAAAAGTCTGAAGAGCGCCACGATCACGACTTCGACGAAGGGCATGCCCACCATCACGTCATCGTTACGGGCACTGGAGAGCTCGTTTCTACCCCAGGTGGCATCCAGTCCGTTTCACTGATGCGCTTTCTGCGGCCGAACATCACCATCCACGCCGGGCAAACGGTGGAGTGGGCGAGTTCCGATGTGAGCGGCCACACCGTAACGTTCGGCCAGGAGCCCCCAAACACGACGCCGGAGACACCGAAGTCGGCCAACGTATTTTCAGACCCCGATGGAGCGCTCCACGCCATCATCAACTCTACGTCTGATAGCGTCCATTCAGGCCGAATCGCGCCAGCGCCGCAAGACCGCACGAACTTGGCACAGTCGGCTCCGGGCATAACCCGATTTCGCGTAACCTTCACGAATCCGGGAATATACCCCTACATATGCGCGTTTCACGACGAACTAGGCATGACCGGTGAGGTGATCGTGCTGCCGTGACTCGCGGCCAAAAAACGAGGAATGGTGGCAGGGTGCGGTGGCAACTCGACCTATACATCAAACTTACCGGGCAAGGAGGATTCCCGTCAACCGCCCCGGAGCCGCTACCTCGCACTGCGTCGTGGTTTCCATGTTGAATTTCCGGAAGTCACAACAAGTCCTTTATGGAGCTCGGGAATGCCGGATAAACGGCAGGCATTGTTCACCCTGCTGGTCATAGTCCCCTTCTCATTAGCACAAGACACATACAGGCACCGCGCGCCTGCGCAATTGGGAAAAGTGTCGTTCCCGATTTCCTGCATGCAGGCTGCCCAAGAGCAGTTCGATCGAGGCATGGCACTGCTTCACTCCTTTGCCTATGCTGCCGCTGAAGATGCATTTCAAGGAGTCGCCGAACGGGATCCCGAGTGTGCAATGGCGCATTGGGGAATCGCGCTTTCGTACTTTCACCAACTCTGGGACCCGCCCGTTGTGCCATCGACAATACCGATTGCGCAAAAAGAAATTCAGCGGGCACAACAGATCGGGGCAAGTACCGAACGTGAGCGCGAATTCATTCGTGCCCTGAGCCTGGTCTATCAGGATGCCACCGTTCCGTACCGCACGCGAGTGTCGAACTACGAGAGCGCGATGAGCGATCTCGCTTTGAAGAACCGGGATGATGTCGAGGCACAGGTGTTTTATGCGCTCGCACTCCTAGCGAACGCCTCTCCTACCGACAAGACACACACCAAGCAGAAGCAGGTGGCCGAGATCCTTGAGCCATTGGATCGCGTTTTTCCGCAGCACCCTGGAATTCCTCACTACCTCATTCATGCTTACGACAATGCGGAACTTGCGCCAAAGGGCCTCCCGGCTGCAAGAGCCTATTCCCGTGTCGCACCTTCAGCACCACATGCATTGCATATGCCATCCCACATATTCACGCGACTCGGCCTGTGGGATGAGTCGGTCCATGCTAACTTGACCGCGAGGGAAGCGGCACACCAGCAGGGCGATACAGGAGAAGAGCTGCACGCGATGGATTATCTCGTGTATGCCTATCTGCAGGTGGAACGCGATACAGATGCCGCTCAGGTAATTCAGGAACTGAAGAACCTGCCAAAGCTGGACGAATCCGATTTCAAGATCGCTTATGCCTCTATCGCGATGCCGGTTCGCTACGCCGTGGAGCGGCATCACTGGGACGAAGCTGCCGCCATTGCCCCGCCAACGGGAGCCCCGCCGCACGTTGTTGCAATCGCGGTCTGGGCTCGCGGGTTCGGACTCGCTCGCAGCAGACGAACTGCGGAAGCCCGCAAAGAACTTGCGCAATTGAGGCAGATCGAAAAGCAGCTCCGCTCATCAGGCAACGATTATTGGGCCACTCAGACCGACATTCTTAGCCGAGAGGTTGCAGCATGGTCGGCGCAGACAGAACATAAATCCGAAGAAGCCATAGCGATAATGCGCCGGGTAGCTGACGACGAAGACGCAATCGAGAAGCTTCCGGTCACTCCAGGACCAATTGTTCCAGCCCGTGAACAGCTCGGGGACCTGCTGCTCGAGCAGAATGAGCCTGGTCTTGCGTTGAAAGAATTTGAAGCAGCACTCACAAATGCGCCTGGACGTCACAGAAGCCTGCAGGGCGCCGCGCGTGCGGCCGAACTCTCCCGCCGGAAGTAGACTCCTGCCCGTCTCTGTGAGGCCAAGTTCTTGTTCAGCCTGCCGACTGACCCGTGTCCACTTTCTGGACTGGCGTACCACTCAGGTAACTCCACTTGACGCTATTCACCCTCCCTGTACACTGTCCGCAAATTTCTGGCCGGGAGAATAACGACATCCCATGAAAACAAGTGTTGGCCTGCCTTTCGGAGCCTTCCTGATACTTTTCACTTGCACGTCTGCACTGGCGGCCGGGGACGATGCCTGTTCGCTTCTGACGCAAACTCAGGTCAGCAGTGTCCTCGGCGTTTCGGTCGGCGTCGGGCAGCATCCCAGTGATGAGATGCATGTTCCACCCAATCCAGCAATTGACCGGCTTGCTTGTACTTGGTACGAGCCTGGCAAGAACAGTCTGGTCGCCAAGAGGGTCAGCCTGAACATCTTCGGCACGGTCGGCGGCGTTACCCCGGTGCAGCGGTTCAATAACGCGAAGACGCAGGTTCGCGGAATCACAAAGACACCGGTCATCGGTGTCGGCGACGACGCGTTCTATATGGAGTCGCCATTACGTGTGACCCTTCACGTCAAGAAGGGGAATTCGGTCTTTGAGATTATGGTGGGCGGCTTCTCCGAGCAGCAGATCGACCAGGTCAAGACGATGGAGAAGACGCTGGCACAGTACGCTGTCGCAAAACTGTGACTTTATTAAGGGCGACCCTCGAATCGCCCTTTTCATTTGTGATCGGACTTGTCCACTTTCTGGACAGCTAAATCTCTCCGACGACTTGTTCCAAAACGCCTGATTCCAGCGACGAAAGCCGTGAAATAATTAGCAGCAGGGTTCGAGGTTCTTGAGCTGATGCCCGGCTTCGAATCGTCCAACACGCGAACGAGCAGTACCGTGCGGTCGTCCCGCTGGACACCATACTCGGAAACAGCGGATAACATAGCCTCAAAAATCTGTGGTAACGGGCGGAGGGCATTTTGCGAGAGAAGTTGTTCAAAACGAACCAACCCGAATTCCTCGCCTCGCGTGTTTAAGGTCTCGGTCAAGCCATCCGTTACTACAGCGAACAGGTCCCCCGGTTCGCACTTCGTCCGGTTGGTCGCATAGGTACCGGGATAAAGTCCCAAGGGGAACTGCTGCATAGCATAACGGGTGACATTCTGTTTTGCTCGAATGTAGTGAAGCAATGGCGGATGTGCAACCAACGCGTATTCGACCTCACCCGAGCCATCAAATCGCACGCCGGCAAGCGTGGCGTACATTTCCGGCTGCTTGACATCCGCAAGCACCCGGTTGACACCATCCAGCAGCGCCGCAAAAGACTGATCAAGAAATAGACCCTGCCTTATCGCTGTTTTCAGCATACCCATCAACACACCAGCCGGAATGCCGTGGCCAGACACATCTGCTAGGTAGGCAAACACGTTCCCATTGCCTACCACCAGGTCCACCAAATCGCCGCCCACAGCGGCGCTCGGAATAGTGCGACCGTACACTTCCACCCCCGTCCCGTGATACGAGATTGGAGGCACCAAGGTGGTCTGAATCTCATGCGCGAAGGATAATTCGGTCTGGAGTTGCACGTGCGCCATACCCTCATTGGTCGTGAAGTTGAGAAACAACCGGTAGCCAATCAACATGGCGGCGACAAGGCAACTAGCGTCAAGTACAATTCGTTGCCGCCGGGCCTCGGGCATGTCGTGCTGTTTTGGAAGGCGTGAAAACGCCAAAAACAGTAACACGAGCATCAGCATCGGCACCGCTACTAAGCGCGGACGTCGCAATTCAGTCAGAATCACAATGACATTTAGACCGCCTGACGCCGAAGCCAGGAACAACACGGCCCAAATTGAATAGGACGCGGACGCAAGAAGGTCCACAAAAAAGGCCACGCCCGCGAGGACAAAGAAAACGGCACTGAGCAACTTCGCAGTGCTGAGCAATGGCAGGCTGCGCCAATAGCGTCTGCGCTCTGGCGTGGAGGCAATACCATATAGTGGGACCAGGAACTCCAACAGCAAACGACCCGCGCGTCGCATGGTCATAAACGCATCGCCGCTTCCTCAAAACGACGGGAGTGTATCGGGTAGCAGCAACGATGTCGAGCAAACGAATCGCACTCGCTCACTTCCGATGAAAAACTTGGACGAGTCCATTTTCTGGACAGTTAGCCGGGCCTGGTTGAACGGCTTGAAGCGCCCTCTTGGTGGGGATATAGCCAAACGGGGAAAAGTGTAAAAACACCCCTCAATCGCCAATGTTTATGCGGCTTCCGGAAGGGCCTGGACAGTTTCGCGTAACACCGCGACTTTACGAGAGTGCTTTACCCGGCAAGTCGAGGTATCAAACTGCTGACTGGCCCGCCTCGCCAGGAATCTGCGGCCACATTGCAGACAGTTTTTGTAATGACGGGTGACGGCCCTGTCTCGCTGGCGTCTGTTCTTAGGCTGGCCGGCGAATAGTTCCTGTAATTGTTCGGCGGACAACAACGCTTCGTCTTGGCTCAGTTCCGACAAAAATACGACCGAGAAGTCAAACTTGAGTCTGTCGCCGCGGTCTAGCCGATGCTTCAGTTTGATGGCTCGCATTGTGATGACATCGCGAGCTATGCCAGGCAGCGTCCGTGCTAGGAGTGACTCGAGTTCGCAATGCGAGTAGATTTTTTCTTCGGGCTGCTGGGTCGGTTCGTTCATACGGTTATCAGTCCACTTTCTGGACAGCTAAGTCTTAAGTCTCTCTAACCCGTCCGGGCTTCAATCTGCTTTAATCTTGCCGGCTGGAGATGCCTGACCGGAGGACACAGAATGGGCGCAGTCGAAAACATCAAGGAAGTGGCCGATCTAGTTTAGAAATTCAACGACATAGAACTGAATCGTCGGATTCTTACGCTTGAAAACAGCGGAGGAACGCGCGCGACAAGTTGCCGCTGTCCAAGAACAAAGAAAGAGAAGGTGGAGCTACAAGCGGCGCGAACTGCGACCGCGAACCCTGCTGAGGGCCATGGGACAACAGGAGCGCCTCTCGCCCGAGTGGCTCCGAGACATCATGGAAGGGCGATACACGAATCCCGTCGTGAGCCTATACCTAACGATGACTGCAGGAAGCGCACTCAGAACGCGCCCAACCCATACTTTCGCAACTGCGCTCATCGCAGCCTTCCTTCCGCAAGGGCGTGTATCGTATCAAAATTGCGCATTTCGACGTTTCACAGAATCGGTCAGGACTTCGGTGGCGAGGGAGGGCCAACCGGCGGCCTCACCGTGCCCGGATCGGAACCCACGCTCGGCACGATCTTAGAGACTCGCAAGCTCTTAAAGATCGTCGGCCAGTATTCCCGGACAACGTTATTCACTATCCCGAATCCAATTCGGATTCCGAAGCGGCTAAATGTCTTGTCGGCGGTGCGTTCGTCAGAAGGCAAATAGCTGTTCGCGAGCGCTTCTGCCATCAGGCCTCCCAAGGTACCGGACCAATTGGGCACTTCGTCTCCCGTATCCGTACGCGTGACAACCACGCGTCGAATGGCATAGGCCACGCGTTGCGCTGGTGTCCCGTAGAGTTTCACAAAATAGCGGGGATCCTGGTGCAGCATCGATGGCAAAAGAAAAGTGCCGAACAAATGACTGGACGCGTTGCTTGCCATGGAAGAGCTGAACCGCTTGCCGTAGCCGACCCATTCCTGTCCATACCCGGGCAACGCGTCACGCGCCTGGCCAACACCGGCGGTGAAAGCCGAACCCAGGACTCTCGAAGGCGCAATCGTTTCATCCACTGCGAGTTCCAGTTTTTTCCCCGTGCTCAGGGGTCCCCGATTGAAAGCCAGCTCCGGAAAAAACACCGATCGCCTGCCGAGAACTTGAATCGTTGTTTTGAAAGGCGTGCTCTGGACCCTTTGTGGCCACTCGCTTTGATCTTGATCGAGTTTCGCCGATGGAGCGTCCGGAAGGACCGCCTCCGTGTGCGCGTCTTGCGCCAGGGAGGGGCTGCTCAACATCGCCAATACAGCAACTAAGAACGCACACCGCAAAAGTGCTGCCTGAATGCATAAGCGACTGACTCCCACCATCCCCCCGGAACGATTGCGTTCACAGCAGCGTAATGCGATTGCGTTGCACGGGCTCACCGACGCCCGCTAACCTGTCTGGATGCTTCCGGCGCCAATGTCGACATAACTTTGCACATAAGCATGGCACATAGTGGCCAACATGGCCGCCCAAAAAGTGCCTCAAAAACCAAACTTACATACCCTGTGAACCTTAGAATATCTGCCGTGGCTAGGCCCTCTGTCGGGGTTCTGCTGTAGTTGTCAGAGTCACCGCGTGTGTTACTATCGGTTCGCCGCTCGAGATTCTCCCATCCCTACCCGTCCGGAGGTGTTCAATGAGCCGCGCGCTGAAAATTATTGCCATCGTTGTCGCCGTATTGATCGTTATCGTGCTGGTTCTGCCGTTTGTCGTGCCCGTGAATCAGTTCCGTCCGACGATCGAGCAAAAAGCTTCGGCGGCCCTAGGGCGCAAAGTAGAGGTTGGTAACCTGAGTCTTTCGATTCTGAGTGGTTCACTGGGAGCCGACAATCTTTCCATTGCCGACGATCCGAAATTCAGCAGTTCGCCGTTTCTTACCGCCAAATCGATCAGCGTCGGCGTTGAGTTGATGCCGCTCATCCTCTCGAAGACCCTCAACGTCACCGATGTGTCCATTGACAGTCCGCAAGTCACTTTGCTGCGCAATCCTGCCGGCGAGTGGAACTACTCGACTTTCGGGACTTCCGGCGCCAAGTCGACGGAGAAGACGCAACCTGCAGCGCAGAAGCCGGGCAATGAGCCTGCCCAGCCATCCACGTCCGGCAAAGAGTTCTCGGTCAAAAGGCTGGAGCTCAAAAACGGACGCATCACTGTCGGCTCCACCAATTCTCAAAAACGAAGTGTCTATGACAACGTTCATGTTTCCGCATCGGACGTTTCTCTGACTTCCAAATTTCCTGTCATCATCACCGCCAATCTTCCGGGCGGCGGCAACATGAAACTTGATGGCAAGGTCGGCCCCATCCCCATCGACCAATCCAACACGACCCTGACGCCGGTTGAGGCGAAGCTGACGGTGAACAATCTAAACCTGGCCACCACCGGATTCCTCGATCCCTCTGCTGGTCTTGGCGGTCTGTCGGATCTGAATGCGACGCTCACCTCGCAAGCCGGCGAGGCCCAGACCAAAGGCACCGCAAGGCTTTCCAAAGCCCTGCTAGTGCAGGGTGGTTCGCCTGCGTCCGTTCCATTGGATGTCGATTTCAGTACCAAATACAATTTGACGAAAAACACTGGCGTTCTCGAACCTTCCACGATCAAAATTGGCGCTGCCACAGCGCACGTTTCCGGCACCTACGAGGTTCCAGGCGACACAACGACAGTCAACCTGAAAATCGATGCCCAAAACATGCCCGCCAAGGACCTGGAGGCATTCCTGCCGGCGCTAGGCGTCAATGTACCGAAGGGAGCTTCACTGCAGTCTGGCACACTGAGTGCCAATCTCAATGTAACGGGTCCAACCAACAAGCTTGTGACCACAGGCAATGTCGGCATGTTTAACGCCAAGCTTGCCGGGTTTGATCTGGGCTCAAAGCTGTCCACAATCTCCGCGCTCACCGGCGTCAAGACCGGCAACGATCTCGAAATCGAGAAAATGACCACGAACGTGCGCGTGGCTCCCACAGGTCTAAACGCCGATAATTTCAATGCTGTCGTGCCCTCGCTCGGCATTCTGGCGGGCAATGGCGCGGTCGACGCCAAGAACAATCTCGACTTCAAGATGGTAGCCACGCTGAAAAATCCTCTTGGCGGCCAAACCGGTACTCAGGGCGCCACGCAAGGCGGCTCACCGCAGCCAAATACCCCCGCTGGCGCCGTGGGTGGTTTGCTTGGGCAAGTCACCGGGGGCGCTGCCGGACAAATCGCTGGCGGAATTTTGACCGGATGCAAAGCCACCGGAGGCGGACCAAGCATACCTTTTCAGATCAAAGGCACCACGTCGGATCCCAAGTTTGTTCCCGACGTTGGCGGCATAGCGGCTGGCATGCTCAAGCAACAGCTCGGATGCGTTGGACAGGTGGGTAGCGCGGGTCACGCAGCTGCTCCCGGCTCGCAGCAACCGCAGCCGGGAGGCAACATGCAACAGCAGCTTGGTCAGCTCGGTGGTCTCTTCAAAAAGAAAAAGCCATAGTAGATCGCTTAGTCTATCGAATGTGACCGGCGTATGCAGCACGTAGTGGTTGTAAATTTCCGTTAGCTGCGGCAGATCGGCGCGCACCGCCGCACGAACATGGATTTCAGCCACCGGTTGGTCTCCTTTCTCAAACGCGAAATTGACCGAATACTCCGGCGGGTTTCCCGACCCACTCGTGAACGCCGGATCCGCAAGCGCCTTGACACCCCTGCAACTTCCCACTAGCCTCGTGCGTTTCATGTCTGCGTTCATCAGAACGATGCGTGGACTTGTGTCCTTCCGCGCCGTCCAAACAAGGAGTCCTAATGCGTCATTTGCCCGGTCGGAGCATGTGGTTTGCTCTTACAGCTTCCCTTGCTCTTGTGCTTACCGCAGCGCCCAAAATGGCTGGGCAAGGAGGTGAGCCGCGATACTTCGCGATTCGCGGCGCTACGGTAATTCCCGTTTCTGGCGCGCGCCTTGAAAATGCCACTGTGATCATCTCGCGCGGAGTGATCACCGCTGTCGCCAAAGACGCCCGCATTCCCGAAGAAGCTTGGGTCATCGATGGCAAAGGTCTCACCGTTTATCCAGGCCTCTTCGACGCATTCACCGACGTGGGGATTCCCCCTTCTCCGCCTTCGCCTCCCGGTGGCGGCGACGCTGTTCCCCGCGCTCCGCAACCTATTTCCCGCGGTCCGGAAGATCGCCCAGGCTCGACACCCTGGCGCGACGCTGCAGGTGAGGCGAATCTCAGCGACAAACGCATCGAGATGTGGCGCGGCGCGGGCTTCACAACCGTCGTTTCTGCTCCGAAGGGCGGCATCTTCCCGGGCCAGGCCGCGCTACTGGACTTGGCGGGTGAGCGCAACGGCGACCTCGTCGTGAAAGCGCCCGTGGCCATTCCCATTTCGTTGCAGCCTGTCGGCAATTTCGCCAGTTTCCCCGGCTCGCTGATGGGCACTCTTGGTTATGTCCATCAGGTCTGGCTGGATACCGACTGGAGCACCAAGGTGGAAGCCCTCTACGAAAAAAATCCGCGAGGCGTTGCGCGCCCGCGCTATGACCGCACCAATACTGCTCTCGCAGAGGCGCTCGAGGATCACGCGGTTGTGCTGATACCTGCAAACACGTCCTTGCAGATTCGTCGCGCATTTGAGCTTGTCAACGCCTGGCACATAAACGGTGTGATTTACGGCGGCCAGATGAGCTATGCGGTCGCCGACGAAATCGCCGCAAAGAAAATACCGGTTCTTGTGGATCTGAAGTGGCCTGAGGCGGACAGGGAAGGTGATCCAGAAGCTGTGCCTTCTTTGCGCACTTTGCGTTTCCGCGAGCGTGCCCCATCGTCGCCTGCCGCGCTGGCAAAAGGTGGCGTGCAGTTCGCTTTTTATTCTGGAGGCATCACCGCGCCGAAGGACATCTTGAAGGCTGCAAAGAAAGCGGTTGACGCGGGACTTGCTCCGGAAGCTGCCCTTCGCGCTCTGACTTTATCTCCCGCGGAGATTTTTGGCGTCTCAGACCGGCTAGGCTCCATTGAAAACGGCAAAATCGCGAATCTGGTTGTCACCGATGGCGATTTATTCAACGAAAAAACCAAGATCAAATATGTTTTCGTCGACGGCCGCAGATTCGAGATCCGTGAGCCAGAGAAGCCCAAAGATCCGCCCAAGGGCGATCTCACCGGAAAATGGAAACTTGCTTACGCCACATCGGACGGTCCCGAAGAGTCCACTGCCGACCTCACTATGGCAAGCGACGGCTCGCTTTCCGGCACCATCAGTGGTAAGCGCGGCACGTTCAGCCTGATCAGCGGCTATCTCACCGGCGATAAATTCAGTTTATTGATCAACATCCTGCTAAACGAAATTCCCACCGACGTTACATTCAGCGGCACTTTCAACGGCACGTCGATGAAAGGAACCATCAGCGTGCAAGGTACGGAACTCGATTTCACCGGCACAAAACCCGGCGCTCTCTCCGCAGTGAGCGCGCAGTTCACAAGCGCGACAGGAGCAGCGCAATGAACCGTTCACGCGCGCAAATCGTTTTCATCCTTGCATCTCTCACCGCTGTTGTAGCAGTTCAAACACCCGGCGCAAACCCTCCCGCTGCGCCCGACGAGCCTGCTCCGGTCATCCTGATTCAAAACGCCACCATCCTCACCGTTTCGCACGGCACCATCGAGCACGGCTCGCTTCTTCTCAAAGATGGAAAAATTGCCGAGGTTGGCTCCTCCATCAAAGCACCGAAAGACGCCCAAGTGATCGACGCCGCTGGCCAGTTCGTCATGCCCGGTATCATCGACTGCCATTCGCACATTGCCATCGACGGCAACGTGAACGAGGGCAGCATCGCCGTATCCTCCATCGCCAACATCGCCGACGTGATCAATTCCGATGACATCGAGATTTACCGCGACCTTGCCGGAGGCGTCACCATCGCGAACGTGTTGCACGGTAGCGCCAATCCGATCGGCGGCCAGACCACGGTCATCAAACTGCGCTGGGGCCAGCCCGCCTCGAAGCTTCCCTTTCAGGGAGCCATGCCCGGTATCAAGTTCGCTCTCGGCGAAAATCCCAAGCACTCCAACTTTGGCGCGCGTGGCACCGCTGCGCGCTATCCGGCCACACGCATGGGCGTGGAAGAGACTATCCGAGGCGCATTCGTCGAGGCGCGCGACTACAAGAGTGAATGGGATGCCTACAATAAGCGCGTCGCCGGCGGCGAGAAGAATCTGATTCCGCCGCGTCGCGACCTGCGCCTCGATCCGCTCGTAGAGGTTCTCGAAGGCAAGCGCTACGTGCACTCTCACTGCTATCGCGAAGATGAAATCCTGATGCTGCTGCGCGTGGCCAAAGAGTTCGGCTTCAAGGTCCGCACATTTCAGCACGTCCTCGAGGGTTACAAAGTTGCTGACGAATTAGCTGCTGGCGGCGTTGGTGCCTCCACATTTTCCGATTGGTGGGCCTTCAAGGTTGAGGCCTATGACGCCATTCCCTATAACGCCGCTCTGATGGTACAGCGCGGCGTGCTGGTCTCCGTCAATTCTGACGATGCCGAAGAAGCCACACACCTGAACCAGGAAGCTGCCAAGAGCATCAAGTACGGTGGTCTATCGCACGACCAAGCTCTCAAGCTGATCACCATCAATCCCGCCATCCAACTTGGCATCGACAAGCGTGTTGGATCGATTGATACCGGCAAAGACGCCGATCTGGTCATGTACAACCGCGATCCGCTGAGTGCCTACGCCGTGGTGCAAAAGACGCTCATCGATGGCCGCGTTTACTTCGATCGCCAGCGTGACATCGCGCAACGTCCCGAACTGGAGAAGGAAAAGAAAGCCCTCTTGGAAAAGGAAAAGAAAGCCGTCCCGGAGAAGAAGTCTGATTCTAGTAAGAAGACCGAAGAAAAAATACCAGAAGAAAAGAAGCCCCAAGAAGAAAAGAAGCCCCAAGAAGCGCCAAAGCCTCCATCACTGGTTTCTTCATCGTTCGGCGGTGCGCAGTGAGCGTGTCTCCGATGTCGCGCCACTCCCTTTGCCTGCTTCCTAGCCTCGCTTACTTCCTGTTTGCTCCGCCGAGCCAACCTCAGTCTCAAGCAGCAAGCTCCTCCACGACTTACGCCATCACCGGTGGCAAGGTTTTCACGCTGGCTGGCGACGCGATCGATAACGGCACGCTGCTCATTCGCGACGGCAAAATCCTTGCCGTGGGCGCCAATATCAGTGCGCCCGCCGGAGCTCAGGTAATCGACGCGAAAGGCCTGCAGGTCTATCCCGGCCTGTTCGATGCCGTCACACAAATTGGTCTTCGCGAAATTGCGTCCGTCAGCGGCACTGTAGACACCACGGAAACCGGTCTGTTCAATCCCGACGTCGTCGCTGCCGAAGCCGTCTTGCCCTCCAGCGAGCACATCCCTGTGACGCGCGCTGCCGGCATCACTGAAGTGCTTACCGTGCCCGCCAGCGGCGGATTCGACTCCGGCAGTTCGCAAAGTGTTCTCGGCGGGCAAGCCTCTGCTATTCACCTCGCAGGCTGGAGCATCAGCGACATGCTCATCAAGAAAAATGTCGCCATGGCCTTGAGCTGGCCGCGCATCGAGACCGAAGTTTTTGACATGACTACGTTTTCGCGGCGCTCAAAACCTTACAAAGAAGCCAAAGAGGAGTACGACAAGCAAGTCAGCGAGCTTACGGACTGGATCGATCGCGCTCGCCACTATGCCTTGGCCATGGGACATGGCGGTCCCGCCGATTATCAGCGCGACCTAAAGCTCGAAGCCCTCGTGCCGGTCACTCGCGGTGAGTTGCCCGTGCTCGTGATCGCCGACCGCGCGCGAGAGATTCGGGCCGCTGTCGATTTCTGCGACAAACAGAAGCTCAAAATGATCTTGGCCGGTGGCTTGGAAGCGTACAAAGTCAAAGATCTGTTGCGCTCAAAAAGCATCCCGGTGATTCTCCGGCCCGTGCTCACTCTGCCGCTCCAAGAGGATGATCCCTACGATCGCGTTCTGAGCCAGCCGGCCGAGCTCAAATCCGCCGGCCTGAAAATTGCTTTCGCCACTTTTGACAATTCTTTCGCTCGGCGCCTCGGCCAGCAAGCTGCCAACGCCGTAGCACATGGCTTGCCCTACGACGCCGCCTTGAAAGCGGTAACTGTGGAACCCGCGCAAATTCTCGGTCTCGCCGATCAGGTCGGCACGCTCGAGACTGGCAAGATCGCCAACGTCATCGTGACCACCGGCGATCCCCTGGAGCTCACTACCGACGTGCGCTATCTTTTCATCAAGGGCCGCTTGACCTCTACCGACAACAAACACAAAGCCCTCTACGAAAAATACGCCAACCGTCCAAAGCCCCAGTAGCACAGACACTCCTGTCTGTGCCCGGTCGATCCAGCATCCGGCTTGATCCGTCACACTCAGAAGTTGTGGTGGCGCTTCTGTCATCATTCCATCCGTGCTCAAATGAAATTTTCCCCATGTTGTGACCAAACGTAGGAAACTTTTCATCAGCCCATGCGTTCTTACATTAGGTTATGCGCACACCCCTGTTTACTGTCGTAACTGCTTTCCTCCTGACGAGTGCTTTGCCGCCGCCACTCCACGCTCAAGATGCCGCTAAAATTGTCGACCAATACATCAAAGCCGAGGGCGGCTCCAAGGCTCTCTCGAAAATTCAGACGCTCACTCTGGAAGGCACCTTTACGACTGCCGACGGAAAATCCGGCACCTACACCTTGAACACCAAGCTCCCGAATCGCTATTATTCGGAGTTGGTGGTTGGTGACAGCACCTTAATCGAGGCCTACAACGGAAAGTCCGCTTGGCATCAGCACGCACCAGGCGAAATCACGACGATGGTTGGCGCGGAGGGCGCGCAACTCGAAGCCGCCGGACAATACTACAATTCCCATCTCGTCGATGCCAAAAAGAACAAATTAGGCGTCGGCTTCGCTTCGCATGCTCGAGTGCGCGGCCGCGACGCTTTAGACATTGAAGTAACCACGCCGGCGGGCATCAAGCGTCACGTATTTTTTGATTCACAGACACATCTCATCCTCAAAGAACAAGCCACCATTGGCGGCATCGACCACGAAATTCTTTATGATGACTATCGCACCGTTTCCGGCATCAAGCTCCCCTACAAAATCGAGCTGCATCGCTGCTCGGAGGTATACGACATCGCTGTCACCCGCGCCGCTATAAACAATCCCGTCGGCGAGAGAGTTTTCGACTTCCCCAAGAAATCCCAGGTGCAGCTTCCGGACCTGAAAGCCCTCTTCAAAGAGATCGACAGCAATCAGAAGGCCATCGACAAAATTAAGGAAAATTACGCGGGCACCCGCAACGAAGAGCAAACCGAATACGACAAGACCGGCAAGATCACCAAACGGGAGCTTAAAGGCTACACCTTCTTTTATCTGAACGGCGAAGAAGTCTCCACTCTAGTGAACAAAGACGGCAAACCGCTGAGCGAAGAAGAACAAAAGAAAGAAAACGAAAAGACCCAGAAGGAAATTCAGAATCTTCAGAAGCGCGAAGCGAAGAAAGAAGCCAAGGAAGAGAAGGCCAAAGAGCAGGGAAAAGAAGAAAAAAATCATGACGACGTCGGCATCGAGTTATTTCTGCGAGCTTGCCAGTTCGTCAATCCCCGCCACGAACGCTTCCGCGGACAGGATGTCCTGGTCTTCGACTTCGAGCCCAATCCCGACTTCAAGCCGCACAAGCTGGAAGAAAAGGTCGTGCAGAAATTAGCCGGTGTCGTTTGGATCGACGAAAAAGCCCACGATGTCGCGCGTCTCGAAGCTTACTTCATTGGTGATTTCAAGCTCGGGGGCGGTATGCTTGCGAATCTGCAAAAGGGCACGAGCTTCGTCTTCGAGCAAGCCTTCGTCAATAATGAAGTCTGGCTGCCGACCTACGAGGAAGCGCACATCGGCGCTCGCGTTCTGCTCGTGAAGGGCTTCAAAGTCAACCTGGTCACGCGCTATTCGGACTACAAGAAGTTCAACGTAGAAAGCGTTGCTTCCATCGGCAAGCCCAAGGGCGCTACAGAAGCGCCCGCGCCCGCCGATCCTCCGCCCGGCTCATCCCCCAAACCTTGATCTGCCACAACGTTCGTCGCCGCTGAACCGCGCGAAATCATCGAAAAATCGAACGAAACACATCTGAAATTCGCCCTACACCATGTGCGCACGGATAAGCGAAAATTCTATATCGTGCTTCCATTCATCGGCATCCAACTTAAGTGATGGCAACGATTACTCCAAAACCATCCATCACCCCACGAGAACTGTTGAATGCGTGGGGAAAAATCCTAACCGGCAAAGCCCCCATGGTCTCCATCGAGATCACCCGCGAGTGTCCGCTCAACTGTCCGGGCTGCTACGCCTACGGAGATTCCCATCTGGGTGGCGACAAAGTCCTGCGCGACCTCCGCGATTTGCGAGGCGAAGCGCTCGTCGACGGTGTCTTGGACTTGGTTCGCAAGCATAAGCCCATGCATGTGTCCCTGGTCGGCGGAGAACCGTTGGTGCGCCATCGCGAATTGACCCGCATTTTGCCCGCGCTCTCCGCCATGGACATCTTCACCCTCGTCGTCACCAGCGGCGTGATCCGCATCCCCGTCGAATGGATGGATCTCCCCCGAGTCCGCGTTGCTTTGTCCATTGACGGTCTGCCGGAACATCACGACGTGCGCCGCAAGCCTGCCACCTACGAGCGAATCCTCAAAAATATCGACGGCTGCGATGTCAACGTCCATTGGGTCATCACCCGCCCGATGCTCGAGCGTGCCGATTATCTGCAAGACTACGTCTCGTTCTGGAGTGCGCGTCCGGAAGTGAATCGCATTTGGGTAAGCCTTTACACCCCGCAGATGGGTGAACAAAGCGCTGAAATGTTGACTCCCGACAATCGCAGAACCATCGCCAAGCAACTGCCGCTGTTAGCCAAAAAATTTCCCAAGCTCAACATGAATTCCGGCATCGCGCGCGCTTTCGTGCATCCCCCCGCCAGCCCGCGCGATTGCCTCTTTGCCAAGATGTCCGTCAACTACTCGGCCGATCTGGACACGCGCGTGGAGCCCTGCGTGTTCGGCGGCTCACCGGACTGCTCGCAGTGCGGCTGCATGGCCAGCAGCGCCTTGCACTGGATTCGTAGCGTGAAGGTCGCCGGTCCCGTCAAAGTCGGCCACTTCGTCGACACCTCCGTTGCGGTTGGTTCGTTCGTGAATCGGTTGCGAGGGCGTGCGAAGCAGCCTTCCAGGTGGCGACCGGGCGGCCCACACCTCGGAAGCAAGCCCGAACTTGTCCAGATTGAAACCTGAGGCGCTGGCAGCTTCGCTCGCGATTTCCACCAGCACCAAGCCGCGGCCGTTCTCGCACAACAACGGCTCGCTTGGCCTGCGCTACCTCAGTTTGCGGGAACTGCAGCATCAAGCACTTCGCGCACTTTATCGGCGAGTGCGCCGGGGGTGAATGGTTTCTGCAGGAACGCGACGCCCTGCTCCAACGTGCCGCCGTGCCCGATGACGTTAAATGTATAGCCCGACATGTACAGCACTTTCATTCTCGGCGCACGCACCGTCAGACGATTCGCCAGCTCTC